>Ga0209380_10001634_pt1 | contig 14855 bp, 22 predicted proteins | sample HubBroMetageWFT6_FD_188347 | JGI IMG/M metagenome (GOLD analysis project Ga0209380, IMG submission 188347) | Warmed and freeze-thawed soil microbial communities from the Hubbard Brook experimental Forest, New Hampshire - Hubbard Brook CCASE Soil... | ecosystem: Environmental > Terrestrial >...
GCCGCGGTATCAATCGCGCGTAGGTGTAGAACTTGTCCGTCGCCTCGCTCGCCTGTCCGCTGATGATCAGCGGCGTTCGCGCCTCGTCGATGAGGATCGAGTCCACCTCGTCGACGATCGCGTAGCGCAACCGCCGCTGCACGCACCGGTCGAGCTTCTGCGCCATGTTGTCGCGCAGGTAGTCGAAACCAAGCTCGTTGTTGGTCGAGTATGTGATGTCCGCTGCGTACGCCTCACGCCGCGTGCACGGACGGAGATGTTGGAGGCGCGGATCCGGGTGCGTGTCGTCGGTGAACTCCGGGTCGTAGACGAAGGAGAGATCCTGCCCGGCGATGACGCCCACGTTCAGCCCGAGGAAGTGATACAGCGCCGCATTCCATCCGGCGTCACGCCGGGCCAGGTAGTCGTTGACGGTGACGAGGTGAGCGCCCCGACCTTCGAGCGCGTTGAGATAGAGGGCCAGGGTGGCGACCAGCGTCTTACCTTCACCGGTCTTCATCTCGGCGATCCGCCCCTGGTGGAGGACGATGCCCCCGATCAGCTGGACGTCGAAGTGGCGCATCCCGAGGGTGCGCTTCGACGCCTCGCGGACGACCGCGAAGGCCTCGGGGAGAAGGTCGTCGAGCGCCTGACGGCGCGCTGACTCGTGCTCCTCCTCCTCGGCACGCTGCATGGCCAGCTCCTCGGTCTCCTCACTCAGTCCGGCCGTGAAGGATTGCCCGTGGGTGATGTCGACGCCCTCGACCCCGAGGCGCTCGCGGAACTCGCGGGTCTTGTCGCGCAGCTCCTCGTCGGTGAGCGCGGACATCTCCGGCTCGAGTTCGTTGATGAGGTCCACGACCCCCTGGTAGCGCTTGATCTCGCGCTTGACGGGGTCACCGAGGACCTTGTTGATCGGCTTTCGAAAGAGGGACATGGTCCTCTTCATTCTGGCAGCCCTCGCCGTTCACGGCACCGCGGCGACGACTACGACGTCGATCAGGGAGGCTCCGGCCCCCCCCAGAGCTGACGCGGCAGCCTCGACGGTTGCGCCCGTGGTGAGGACGTCGTCGACGAGCCAGAGGTACGCACCGCGCAGATCCCGGCCGGTCCAGGCGAAGGCGCCGGCGACGTTGCCGCGCCGCGTCGCCTCGGCCCGGGCGCTCTGGGGCGGGGTATCGCGGATCCGCGAAAGGTCGTCCAGCACGGGGACGTCCCGATCCCCGGCGATGACGGCGGCGAGCACCTCCGACTGATTGAACCCGCGCTGCCTGCGCCGGCGTGCGCCGAGCGGGACGGCCACGACCGCGTCGGGCGTGAAGAGCCGCGGCCCGCGCAATCGGCCCGACGTCATGGCGGCCAGCTCACTCAGCGCCCGGCGATCTCCGCCGTACTTTCCGCGGTGCAGCGCGGCCCTGACCGGCTCGACAAACTCGAATCCCGCGAACGCGGTGCCAAGGCTCAACCGCCGGAACGGCGGGAGCGGCATGGCAGCCATGGTGGTGGCGCAGCCCGGGCATATCGCGTCATCCGATACCGAATCGCATCCCGCGCAGCGCAGCGGGGCAATCGCGTCGAGCACGAGTCTGGCAAGTGCGGCAAGCATGTACGCAGGTTTGCGTCCGCCCGCCGACGGCTCCCGGACAAAGCAGGCTCTAGAAGCCCTCGACGAAGGCGTCCAGAGCCGCCTGCATGCATGCAACCAGTTCGCGAGCGGAGGGCACGCTCAGCTCGAGCGCAACGCGCTCGCTCACCGGGCGCCCCGCGTGGACGAAGTCGACGATGAGGGCATGATCGAGCGTTGCGTGGGAAGGGTGGTCGACCGACACGATGGCGTCGGTGATCGGGGTCCAGGTGCCCGCGGCCTTGGCGCTTCCAATCACCGCGGTTGTCTCAACGATGTACGAGCACACGACTTTCTCCTAGCTCAGGTGACGACCGTAGAAGTCGAGGATCAGCCGCCAGCCCTGGACGGCGGCCTCGACCCGGTACATGGGCCGGTCCACGGCGAAGAATCCGTGGCCGGCATTCTCGAACGTATGGAACTCATGCTCCTTGCCGAGCCTCGTGAGCTCGGCGTCGATCCGGGCTACCTCGTCGGGTGACGGATTCTTGTCCTCCGCGCCAAACAGCCCGAGGATCGGACACGAGATCTTTGGCGCGCGATCGATGACAGGCTCCATCCGGAAGGGCAGCTCCGGTGGCGACGTGGAGATCACGAACGCCCCATAGCAGTCGACCGCGGCATCGACCGGCAGCTCGCACGCCACAAGGAAGGACTGCCTTCCTCCTGAGCAGTATCCGATCGAGCCGGACTTCCCGTTGCTCACCGGCAAGCTGCTCAGGAAACGCAGCGCCCCTGCGGCGTCGCCGAGAAATTGCTCCGTGCTGATCCAGCCTCCGGCGCGTGCCGCAGCGGCGGCGTCATCGGGGGCGAGATCCGGCCCGAAACGGTGATACAGGTTCGGGCAGATCGCGACATATCCTTCGGCCGCGAACCTGCGGGCGATCTCCTTGGTCGCCCCATCCCACCCCGGTGCATGGTGAATCACCAGCACTCCTGGGAAGGGTCCGGCGCCGAGTGGGCGGGCGAGGTATGCGCCGATCGCCTCGTCCCCATGACCGGCGATGGTCACCGTCTCGGCGAGCATTCCCTGGTACACGTCTTTCCTCCAATCACGCGTGGTGGCGAAGGCGACGGTACCGAATCAGGACATCGTCAGGAGATCTCCCACGCCAACCCCGGCCCGCGCAAGCGCGCCGCTCGGAAGCTCGATCGCCGCCTTGGCCCGACGCACCACACGTGAGATCCGCCAGGGGCGCAGCCCGTGGTACATGCGCACCACATGTCCGTCGCCATCGATGAACGCGACGTCGACCGGGAATCGCATGAAGAACATGTGGATGGAGCTGCACGGACGCAAGCAGAGGCCCGCGTCGGCCGCGAGCTCGCGGCGGCCCATCAGGCCCATGAATCGCTGCCAGGGAGTGTCGGCCATGGCCACCGACCCGACCACGGTCGTGCCTGCGGACGTGGTCAGGCGGAATCTTCGCTGCGTCGAGGGCATGACCGCGATCCTAGCGGGCGCCTGCCGTCGCGCCGGCTCCGTCGCTAGGTCGTCGCCTGTCTGTCAGGGATGGTGACGCGGACCTCGGTCCCGAGCCCGAGTCCGCTGCGCACCTGGACGCGGCCCCCGACCAGCGCCGCGCGTTCGCGCATCTGGATCAGACCGAGACCGGCGGTCCGCCCCAGGCGCGCATCGGTGGCGTTGACGTCGAACCCGTCGCCGTCGTCCTTGATCACCCCGACGACAAGCTGCGGCAGGAACGAGATGATCGCGTCCACCCGCTGCGGATGTCCATGCGCGAGCGCGTTGTCGATGCCCTGCTCGAGGATGCGATACATGGTGATCTCCGCGAGTGACCCCATCCTGCGCTCGCTGCCGAGGATATGGAGGAGCACCGCTCCCCGGTCGGACCAGGCAGCCAGGAGCTCTCGGATCGCGCCGACGAGCCCGCGCCCCTCACTGAGCGGAAGCAGTCCGGCGATGACATCACCGAGCTGGTCGGACGCCTCGGCTGCGGCGGTCCGGCATCGAGTGCTGGCGCCGACCGCGGTCTCCGGCTCTCGCGCCAGGCTCCTCCCGATCAGCTCCGCCTCGAGCGCCGCATCGGCCAGGCGTTGCATCGGCCCCTCGAGGATGATGCGGGCAGTCTCGGCGTGCTCCACGTCGGCAATCTCGTAGATCTGGCGCGCGGCCTGGCTGTACCGGCTGGCGCGCTGGTGCGGGTCCGCGACCGACTCGCCGGGCACCTGGGCCAGCTGCCGGCTCACGGTGCGCAGGAGGCGCTGCTCGGTCGTGAGGTCGGCGAGGCGTGTCCGGACCCCGTCGGCTCTCGTCTCGAGGCGGGTGAGCTCGGTGCTCATCTCGAGGCCCTCGTTGAGGGTCGTCGCGATGTCCGAGAGGATCGCCCACGACGTCAGTCCCGGAAGCACCTCGAAGGCCTGCTGCCGCGATTCCTCGGCCCGGCGAAGCCGGACGAGCAGATTGGCGCGCCGGACGCCGATGTCGATCAGCTGGCGCTCCAGGTCGTCGGCGAGCTCCTCGAGATCTGCGGCGCGCGCATCCAGATGGAAGCGCAGACCCACCAGCGGAGCCTCCGCCACGCGGACGTCGATGTGGCCCGAGGTGGCGGCTCGCTGGGCAGTTCTCATTGATTGATTATCACCGGACGATGAACCGAAGACGCACCAGGTCGTAAAGAACCCCAAATGAATCGCGCATCGCGCTCACCCGCGAGTCCTCCTTGTGCTCCCAGCGCACCGGGACTTCCTCAACGGTCCAGCCGAGGCGCCGTGCCCGGAGAAGCACCTCGGCGTCGAAACCAAAACGGAGCGTGCGCAGGGGCTCGAAGCACGCGACCGCGGCCTCCGCGGTGAATGCCTTGAATCCGCATTGAGTGTCGTGCAGGCCGCGCAGCGCAGCCACGCGCAGCAAGCGGTTGTAGGTGCGACCCATCACCTCCCGTTTCCCCGGTTGGTGAACATCGATCTGGGAACCCGGCAGCGCGCGTGATGCGATGGCGACCGCGCAACTACCGTGCAGTCGCGCCCGCAGCTGCTCGACCTCCTCGATCGGAGTGCTGAGATCGGCGTCACTGAAGACCCGATGCTCACCCGTGGCGCGCAGCATGCCGAGGCGCACGGCCGCGCCCTTGCCGGTGTTGTGCTCCAGAGCGAGCACCTGCAGCTCCGGCCACCCCTCGGCGATGGTGCGCGACATCGAAACGGTGTTATCGCTGCTGCCATCGTCGACGATCAGCACCTCATATGGCTCTCCACGGCCGTCGAGGTACGCGCGCATCCGGACCAGCGTCGCGGGTAGGCGCTGCTCCTCGTTGTACGCGGGGACGATGATGCTCAGCATCTCTGGTCAGCGTCCGGCGCGCATGGCTGCGGCTTCGCGACGTTCGAGCCACCAGTAGACCGGGAGCACCGACTGACGCCGGAGGCGCCACGGCTGCACCGCGAGTCGCCAGGCCCATTCGAGGCCGATGCGTCGCACCGCGGCGGGAGCGCGGCGCACTCGACCGGCAAGGAAATCGAGGGTGCCGCCGACGCCGATCCCTGACGCCGCTCCGATCGGCCCGAGATATCGGTCCAGGAACAGCTCCTGACGTCCGGCGCCGAATGCCGCAAGGACCATCTCAGGGTGCGCGTGCTCGACCTCGAGGGCTGTTGTCCTTTCGGGCGGACCATCGCTGACGGCGACGACGTTGAGACCCGGATGCGTCTCGACCATGCGATCGCGCGCGGCGCTGGCGACGCCCGGCGCCCCGCCGACCAGCGCGATCCTGTGCGCCTGGCGCTCCGCCTCCTCGAGATACGCGTGGATCAGGTCCGCACCACCGACGCGTTCGACCTCGGGATGCCCACGCCGACGGAGGGCGCGCACCAGCCCAACGCCGTCGGGCACGACCAGTGCGGCCGACTCGAGCACCGAGCTGAATTCCGGGCTGCGCCTCGCCATCATCACCATCTCTGGATTGAGTGTGATGACCACTCCGGGGTGCGACGTCTCGTCGGTACGGCGCCGTTGCACGATCTCCATGAGCGTCTGCACGGCTGTGGCCATATCGACGATGTCGACTGGGCACCCGAGCACGCGCGCGCGCACCGTCGTGCGCGTGATTGGGGGCGCCTCCACTACCGCTTGGTGTACTGCGGCGCCTTCCGTGCTCGCTTCAGACCGTATTTCTTGCGCTCTTTCTCCCGCGAATCGCGGGTGAGCAGTCCCGCCGCCTTGAGAACCGGGCGCAGCTCGGGATCGGCGGCGATGAGCGCGCGAGCGATACCGTGGCACACCGCTCCGGCCTGTCCGGCGATGCCGCCACCGAAGACCTTGACGGAGACCTCGAACCGGCCGGTGGTGTCGGTGACCCGGAGCGGTTGCGTGACCACGGTTTCCAGGTCACGGCGTCCGAAGTATTCGCTCGGCGGACGGTTGTTGACGACGATGACGCCGTCACCGGGGACGATGCGCACGCGCGCGACCGCCGTTTTGCGGCGGCCGGTGGCCTGCTTGTATGCCTCAACTGTTGCGGGCAACGATGATCTCCCCTAGCTCGCCGAACGTGATCGGCTGCGGTCGCTGGGCCTCGTGTTTGTGCTCCGAGCCGGCGTAGACGCGAAGATGGGTCAGCTGCTCGGCACCGAGGGTGTTGTGCTGCAGCATGCCGCGGACGGCGTGCATGATCGGGAAGGTCGCGTCCACCGCCATCGCTTCATCAAAGGTGCGCACGCGCCGCCCACTCGGATATCCCGAATAACGGTCGTACTGCTTGAGGGTGCGCTTACGGCCGGTGACCACGATGTCGCGCGCGTTGATGACGATGACGTGCTCGCCGGTGTTGATGTGCTGCGTGAACTCGGGGCGATGCTTGCCGCGCAGGACGCGCGCGATATTGGCGGCGAGCCGGCCGAGCGTCTGCCCGCGGGCATCGACGAGAAACCAGCGCTGCTCGAGCTCAGCAGGCTTGGCCTGGTAGGTCAACGTGCCGGTCATGCCGCGAGCTCATGATCTGTGGTCGCCGGCAAGTAGCTCACCGACCACTGGTGGAGGCCGCGCGCCGGAGCAGCCGGCAGCGAGGGATCACGCCCGGTTGCGGTGTCGACAAGCGATGTGAGCCACTCCGGCGCGGCGCGGCCCTGGCCGATCTTGACGAGTGCGCCGGTGAAGGACCGCATCATGCCGCGCAGAAACGCGTCGGCGCGCACCGTGATCGCGACCGTCTCGAGCACGGGCTCGGCCGCATCGCCGCTCCCGAGCTCGTGGTGCTCGACGACGACCGACGCGACCTGACGCACCGTGCTGCCACCGACATTCGGCGCGCTCCCGAAGGCCGCAAAATCGTGCGTCCCGACGAGGTTTGCCGCCGCTTTGCGCATGGCGTCGAGATCGAGGGGACCACGCACGGTCCACGCGTTACGGCGCATCACCGGCGACCTGCCGTCTCTGCACACGACGAGATAGCGATACGTCCGATCCACCGCGTCGCGACGCGCGTGGAAGCCATGACTCCGGATGGCGACATCCCGAACCGCAAGATCCGCGGGGAGCGTCGCGTTGAGCGCGTTGCGCAGCTCGTCAGGAGCCCAGTCGCGCTCGAGTGTGCATCCGACGACCTGCCCGTGCGCATGTGCGCCGGAGTCGGTTCGGCCCGCAGCGGTGAGCGCGGGGCTCTCGGACGTGACTGCACGGAGCGCGCTGCCGAACACGCCCATCGCGGTCCGAACGCTCGGCTGGATCTGCCAGCCGGCGAAATCGGTGCCGTCGTACTCGAGGGTGAGGCTGTAGGTGGGCACGAGTGGTTCGCTCCTACTCGACCAGCTCGATGATCGCCATTGGCGCGGCGTCACTGTGCCGCGGCGGGAGCTTGACGACTCGGGTATAGCCGCCGGGACGCTCCTTGTAGCGGTCGAGATACGTGGAGAAGAGCTTGTTCGATACCTCGCGATCGTTCACGTACAACGCTACCTTGCGACGCGCGTTGAGGTCGTCGGGTTTGGCGTCGGTGATCACGCGCTCGACCCATCGACGCAACTCCTTGGCCTTCGCCTCGGTGGTGGTGATGCGGCCGTAGCGCAGCAGAGAGGTCACCTGGTTGCGCGTCATCGACTGGCGATGCGCCGCGCTGCGCCCGAACTTCCGACCCGCGATGCGATGTCGCATGACTGGTACCGGTTACCTCGCCATCGGCTGGAACAGTGTTTCCAGCTCTTCGGGTGTGACCAGCTCGCGCTGCACGAGCTTCTCGCGAATCTCGTCGAGAGACTTCTGACCGAAGTTGCGCAGCGTCAGGAGTTCCTCCTGCTTCATCGCTACCAGCTGACCGACCTTGGTGATGTCGTTCGCCTTGAGACAGTTGAGGGCGCGAACGCTGAGCTCGAGATCCTCGATGGGGACGTCGGCGAGCCGGCTTGGGAGGTCGTTGCCCCGTGCTTGACGCTGCTGCGGGGCTGCGAGGTTATCGCCGAAGCGCACGAAGAGACCCAGGTGCTCGGTGAAGAGGCCCGCCGCGCGGCTCACTGCTTCAACCGGCGCGAGAGTCCCGTCGGTCCAGACCTCGACGACCAGCTTGTCCCATTCGGTCTCCTGGCCGACGCGGGTCTTCTCGACGAAGAAGTTGGCCTTGCGCACCGGCGTGAAGATGGCATCGATCGGGATGACCCCGATCGCCTGGCCCTCCTTCTTGTTGCGCTCGGCGGTGACGTAGCCCTTGCCGCGCTCGACCATCAGGTCCATGCGCAGCTGCGCCTTCGGCGAGTCGAGGGTGGCGATGTGCTGGCCGGGATTGCGAATCTCGATGTCGCTGGTGGTCTCGATATCACCGGCGGTCACGTCGCGGGGGCCGTGCACGTCGAGGCTGATGCGCACCGGGTCCGCGCTGTGCGAGAGGACGTTGATCTCCTTGATGTTGAGCAGGATCTCGGTCACGTCTTCCTTGACGTTCTCGATCGAGCTGAACTCGTGCGCGATGCCCTCGATCGACACCGAGGTGATCGCGGCACCGGGGAGCGAGGACAGCAGCACGCGGCGGAGCGAGTTGCCCAGCGTGACGCCGAATCCGGGCTCGAGGGGCTCGATCTCGAACTTGCCGTAATCGGCACCGCTCTCGATCTCCTTGACCGCGGGGGTGGTCATGATGTCAATTGCCATTCAGGACTCCTCTACAGGGGACTGGGACGTTGCGCCGAACCCGGCGCGGAGCACGGTCATCTCGAGTAGTACTCAACGATGAGCTGCTCTTCGATTTGTTGTTCCATCTCATGGCGCTCGGGCAAACGTGTGACCGTGCCCCTCAGCGCCGCGGCATCAAGGGTCAGCCACTCCGGGACCGACCTGCCCGACACCAGCTGCTGCGCATTCTCGAGTACGAGCATCTTGCGGCTGCGCTCTCGCACCTCGACGACGTCCCCGGGGCGCAGCTGCGCGGACGCGATGTTCAGCGCCCGCCCATTGACCTTGAAATGACGGTGGCTCACGAGCTGGCGCGCCTCGCGACGCGAGCTGGCGAGCCCGAGACGGTAGACCACGTTGTCGAGCCGGCGCTCGAGCTGCTGCAGCAGGACGGTACCGGTGACGCCCTCGGCGCCCTCGGCGCGTTCGAAGTAGTGGCGGAACTGCGTTTCGAGGACACCGTAGATACGGCGCGCCTTCTGCTTGGCTCGGAGCTGAATGCCGTAGTCGCTGGCCTTGCGGCGGCGCGCGAGCCCGTGCTGTCCGGGGAGCAGCCCGCTCCGCTTGTCAAAGGTGCAGTTGGTCACGCATTTGGCGCCCTTGAGGTAGAGCTTGGCGCCCTCGCGGCGGCAGAGGCGACAGACGGGACCGGCTTGGTTGGCCATCGGCTTCCCCTAGACCCGGCGCCGCTTCGGCGGGCGGCAGCCATTGTGAGGAATCGGCGTCACGTCGGAGATGGCGCTGACGTCGAGCCCGCTCGCCTGGAGGCTGCGGATGGCGGCCTCCCGGCCGGCCCCCGGTCCCTTGACGAAGATCTCGATCGACTTCAGTCCATGCTCCATGGCGCGCCGAGCGGCCGCCTCGGCGGTGACCTGCGCAGCGAACGGGGTGCTCTTTCGTGACCCCTTGAAGCCCTGCGCACCCGCTGATCCCCAGGCGATGACGTTGCCGTCGGGATCGGTGAGGCTGACGATCGTGTTGTTGAACGTCGCCAGAACGTGCGCCTGGCCGACCGCGATGTTCTTACGCTCGCGGCGACGGGTTCGGACGACCTTCTTCTTCTTGGCCATCGGTTACTTCGTCGCCTTCTTGCGGCGGACGCCCACCGTCTTCTTCGGGCCACGTCGGGTGCGGGCGTTGGTGCGGGTCCGCTGACCGCGGACCGGGAGTCCGCGCCGGTGGCGCAGTCCGCGGTAGGTGCCGATCTCGGTGAGCCGCTTGATGTTGAGCGCGATCTGGCGACGGAGGTCGCCCTCCACCCTGCCCTGCAGCTGCTTTGCGATCACGTCGCGCAATTTGCCGACCTGGGCGTCGCTGAGATCCTTGGTGCGCGTGTCCGCGGCCACCCCGGCCAGGGACAGCATTCGCTTCGCGGTGGTCGGGCCGATACCATAGATATAGGTGAGGGCGATCTCGATCCGTTTGTCTCGAGGAACGTCAACGCCGGCAATACGTGCCATTACCGGGCGTTACCCCTGCCGCTGCTTGTGTTTCGGGTTCTCGCAGATCACTCTCACCGCCCCGTGGCGCTTGATGATCTTGCAGCGCTCACACAGGCGCTTGACGGATGCTCTGACCTTCATCCTGGTGAAGAATTCCTCATGGTTGGCGGCGTAGGGAGCCGATGGCAAAGTGCTCGTTGCGTCCCGGGGCGATCCGTGACGCTGGTGCCGGCGGTACCCCAGTGCGTGCGCGCCGAACCAGGCTCATGCGAGAGCCCGAGGAAGTGAGTATAAACCGCGCCCCGGCCAGCAGGCAAATCGCGGCTCCGGCTATTTCGCATCGGCCAGAACAGAGGCAGGTCGCTGGGTCAGCACCTCGGGGCCCGACTCGGTGATCGCGACGGTGTGCTCGAAGTAGCACGAGAGCTTTCCATCCGACGTCACCACCGTCCAGTCGTCGTCGAGGACGCGGGTGTCGGGGCGCCCGACGTTGACCATGGGCTCGATCGCGATCACGTAACCCGGCTTGATGAGATTGCCCGTCCCCGGCCGGCCGTAGTTCGGCACCTGAGGGAGTTCGTGCATGTCCCGCCCGATCCCGTGACCGACGTACTGGCGCACCACCGAGTAGCCGTTGGACTCCACGAATGTCTGGACCGCGGCCCCGATATCACCGATGTGGTTGCCTGGCTTGGCGGCGGCGATGCCAAGGTCGAGCGCCTGGCGAGTCGTGTCGATCAAACGCCGCACCACCGGCGACGGCTCACCGCACGCAACCGAGAGCCCGCTGTCGGCCCACCAGCCCTCGAGGATCAGCCCGCAATCGAGCGACACGAGGTCGCCGTCCTTGATCACCAGCGGTCCGGGGATGCCGTGGACGACCTGGTCATTGATCGACACGCAGAGCGAGTTGGGGAATCCCTGGTACCCGAGGAAGCCCGGGATGCAGTGGTGATCCCGGATGAATGTCTCCGCCTCGCGGTCCAGATCGAGGGTCGTAATCCCGGCGCGTACGGAGCTCGCCAGCTGGGCGAGACACGCGCCGAGGATCTTCCCGGACGCCCGCATCTTCCCGACCTCATCCGGCCGCTTCAGACGAAAGCTGTCGATTGCGTGCGTGCTCATGCGCTCCTCACTGCGACACCGTTGTGCTTGAGAGATTCGATGATTCGCTCGGTGATCACGTCGATGTCACCAACCCCGTTGATCGCTTCGATTCGTGTACCGGCGTCGCGGTAATGATCGAGCACGGGCGCCGTGTCCTGTCGGTACACGATCAGTCGCTGGGCGAGGCCCTCGGCGGTGTCGTCGCTGCGTCCTTCGGTCGTGGCCCGCTTGAGGATCCGCGCCTTGAGCTCGTCGTCATGGACTTCGAGCGAGATCACGTCGTCCACCTTCTCGTGGCGCGCCGCGAGCATGGTGTCCAGGGCAGCCGCTTGGGGCACGGTCCTGGGGAAGCCGTCCAGGAGCACGCCATGGGTGGCGTCCGGCTCGTTGAGGCGCGCGTCGATCATCCGGACCACCAGGTCGTCCGGAACCAGCCCGCCGGCGTCCATGATCGGCTTGGCCTCGCGGCCGAGCGCAGTGTCGCGGGCAACCTCGCTGCGCAGCATGTCCCCGGCCGCGACATGGGGGACGCCGAGGCGCACCGCCACGCGCGATGCCTGAGTGCCCTTGCCGCTGCCCGGCGGTCCGAACATCAAGGCGATCACTTGATGAATCCCTTGTACTGACGCATGAGCAGCTGGGTCTCGATCTGTTTCATGGTGTCAAGAGCCACGCCCACCACGATGAGGATGGCGGTTCCGCCGAGGTACAGGCTGGTCGACGGAACCCCGGTGAGCACCGATGTGAGCAGGGGCAACACGACGGTGATGAGTGCGAGGAAAAGGGCGCCCGCCAGCGTGATCCTGCCCATCACCTTACCGAGATACTCCGCCGTGCTTCTCCCGGGACGGATCCCGGGGATGAACGTCGACTGTTTCTTCAGGTTGTCGGCGACGTCCACCGGGTCGAACACGATCGCCGTGTAGAAGTACGTGAACCCCATCACGAGCAGGAAGTAGATGCCGTTGTAGAGGATGTTCAGGGGGATGAAGCCACCCGTCGCCTGCCAGTTGTTGGTGATCCACATGGCAACGCTCAAGGTCCAGCCGGTGCTGCTCTGGAAGAGGTTGGCGAAGATGGTCGGGAACGTCATGATCGAGATCGCGAAGATGATCGGGATGACCCCCGCGGCGTTGACTCGCAGGGGTAAGAAGTTACGCCGGCCCTGTGCGGCCTGACCGGTGCGCACGTTGAGGACTCGTTGCGCCGACTGCACCGGGACCTTCCGCTGTGCCTGCTGCACCTCGATGACACCGGCGGTGACAGCGACGGCGATGAGCGCCATGACAACGATCTGGATGACGTGCGCGGTGCCACCCGTGCCGCCATAGCCGACGATCGCCGCGGGCAGCCTGCCGATGATGCCGACGAAGATGATCAGCGACACGCCGTTACCCACGCCGTACTCGGTGATCAGCTCACCGAGCCACATCGCGATGATGGTGCCCGCGGTGAGTGTGAGGATGATGCTGATCTCGGTCGCACCGGAAGGATTGGCGAGGATCGCGCCGTCCCGCGTGACCGTGGGGTTGGTGAACAGCGCGAGGTACCCGAAGGCCTGCAGCATCGCCAGCGGCACGGTGAGCCAACGCGTGTAGCGGGTGATCTTCTTGCGGCCGATCTCTCCTTCCTTGCTCAGCTCCTTGAGCCGGACGGAGACAACCGTCATCAGCTGCATGATGATCGTCGCGTTGATGTAGGGGTTGAGACCGAGGGCGACCAGCGTGAAGCGCTGCAGGCCGCCACCGCTGAAGAGGTTGAGGAGTCCGAGCAACGTATTCCCCGAGAACAGATCGTTGAGGGCTTTCGGGTTTGTTCCCGGGATGGCGATGGCCGCGAGGATCCGGAACACCGCCAGCAATCCGAGGGTGAAGAGCAGCTTCCGCCGCAGCTCCGGGATCCGGATCGCCTGGCCGAGCGCCTCGAGGAGGTTCACTCCCTGTCCTCGGTCTCCGCCTCGTTTTCCTGGGGTGCGTCCTGCTCTGCGTCCGGAGCCGCCGGGCTGTCTACGCGAGCCGTCTTGCGTTTGGCGCCGCGCTCCGCGCCGCCCTTGGCGGGCTTGGTCTCCGACGTCACGTCAGCGCCCCGTGCGCGTTTCTTGGCGTCCGGTTTCGCCACCGGCTCGGCCGGCGTCGCCGGCCGGCTGAGCAGTTCCGCGCGCGCGACGATCGCATCGGCCTTGCGCTGCGTACGTTTTCCGTTCGGCGCTGCCCCGTCGGGCGCCGGCTGCGCTCCCAGCAGTTCGATGGAGCCACCGGCGGACTCGACGGCGGTGCGCGCCGCGGCCGAGATCCTGTGGACTCGGAGGGTCAGCGCATGGCCGAGATGACCGGCCGCGAGCACCTTGACGGCTGACGACGCGCGCGGAATCAGCCCTGCCTCGGTGAGCGCGTCGGGATCGACGATGGTGTCCTTCTCGAAACGGACGAGCTTGCCGAGGTTGACGACGACGTACTCGTGGCGCCAGTGGTTGTGAAAGCCGCGGAGCTTCGGAAGGCGCTGCTTGAGCGGCATCTGGCCACCTTCGAAGCCGGTCGGCAGCCCGACGCTCGACCGCGAGCCCTGTCCCTTCTGGCCGCGACCACTGGTCTTGCCCTGTCCCGCACCCTGGCCGCGACCGATTCGTTTGCGCGGCCGGCGGCTGCCCTTGGCGGGGCTCAGCTCATGAAGCTTCACGCCGCGCCCTCCGATTCAGACGCAAGCTCCTGGAGCACCGCGATCCCGGCCGGCGAGTCGGCGGGCTCGCCGTTGACCGCGACCAGGTGGCGGACCTTGTGGATCATGCCTCGGATCGCGGGCGTTGCCTCCGGCTCGACGGTGTGATTGAGCTTGCGCAGGCCCAGGGCGGCGAGGGTCGCCTTCTGATCCCATGCGTAGCCGATCGCACTCTTGCGATACGTCACCCGAATGGTGCTCATGGCAGCACGACCTCGACGGCCGCAGCCTCGGACACCGCTGGGGTTCTGCCGAGCATCCGATCGGCCATCTTGCGGCTGCCGACGATCTGCTCCGGCGTCCGGCCCCGAAGCTCGGCCACGGCGGCGAGCGTTCGCAGGCTCGCGAGCGCCGAGACCGTGGCCCGAACGACGTTGATGGGGTTGTCGGTCCCGAGGCTCTTGGTCAGGATGTCCTTGATGCCGGCGGCTTCGACCACGGCGCGCATTGAGCTGCCGCTGATGACCCCCGTGCCGGGGACGCCGGGCTTGAGCAGCACCTTGGCGGCACCGAGCTTGTAGCGCACCTCGTGCGGGATGGTGGTGCCGACCATCGGGACGGTGATCATGTGTTTCTTGGCGTCGTCGACGCCCTTGCGAATGGCGTCCGGCACCTCGCCGGCCTTGCCCAGCCCTGCGCCGACCCGGCCCTTGCCGTCACCGACGACGACGAGCGCGCTGAACGAGAAGCGGCGCCCGCCCTTGACCACTTTCGCGACCCGGTTGAGCGAGACGATCTTCTCCTGGAACTCGCTGCCGCGATCATCGCGGCGATCCATGCGCATGCCCATCTAGAACTTCAACCCACCCTCGCGGGCCGCCTCGGCGAGGGCCTTGACCCGTCCGTGGAAGAGGTAGCCAGCTCTGTCGAA
>Ga0209380_10001635_pt1 | contig 14855 bp, 8 predicted proteins | sample HubBroMetageWFT6_FD_188347 | JGI IMG/M metagenome (GOLD analysis project Ga0209380, IMG submission 188347) | Warmed and freeze-thawed soil microbial communities from the Hubbard Brook experimental Forest, New Hampshire - Hubbard Brook CCASE Soil... | ecosystem: Environmental > Terrestrial > Soil...
GTGAATGTGATGCCACAAAATACCGTGGAACAGCAGGAGTCGGAATTCGGGATTTTGCACCGCACGGATCCGACACGATGCTGCCAACTCCGCAAAGTCGATCCGCTGCTGCAGGCGCTGCAACCTTACGAGATTTGGTTCACGGGATTGCGGCGCGAGCAATCGCCCACCCGGAAAAATCTCAAAAAGCTTGAACAACATCGCCTGCCGTCCGGGAAAACGCTTTTGAAAGTGAGTCTCCTTGCCGATTGGACCTGGGGACAAGTTTGGGAATACACAGCCAAAAATCGAATCAACTATTTGCCGCAGTACGACCTGGGTTATTTGAGCATCGGCTGCGAACCTTGCACAGCGATTCCCGATGACCCGGCGAATCCTCGTTCGGGCCGCTGGGGCGGAAAAAAGATGGAATGCGGCATTCACACATTTTCTCAAGGCGGGCAATGATGCATTACTTCGTAGGTTTCCTGATTGCCTTGGCGGTGGGACTGACCGGAGTCGGTGGCGGAAGTTTTACCGTTCCCGCGCTAGTCCTTGTCGCTGGGTTGACGGCAGGAGAAGCTGTGGGCACAGCTTTCTTGTTTGCAGGTGTGCTGCGCTTGATCGCCGCTCCTTTCTATCTGGCCGGAAAACACATTCATTCGCGCTATTTATGGCTCCTGTTGCAGGGAGCAGTGCCGGGACTCCTGGTGGGCACCTGGGCACTTCAATTATTGAATCGTGATGCGGGCAACCCGATCGTAATTCTTCTACTGGGCATTATCTTGGCGGCGTCATCCAGCGTCACATTTATCCGTCGTATTCAAAATCCGACGTTCGCGGCCAAAAATCATCGCTGGCTCCCCTGGCTCGCTCTGCCAATTGGAGTGGAATCGGGATTTTCCTCGGCGGGAGCTGGAGCGCTCGGAACTGTTTTGCTGTTGAACTATTCCGAAATGACGCCCGCCCAAGTCGTGGGAACGGATTTGCTGTTCGGCCTGGTTTTGGCGGTGATTGGCAGCGCCTTTCACTGGGGTTTGGGCTCCATCAGCCTTCCGATACTTTTTCAACTTCTTCTGGGAGGCGTCCCCGGAGTCGTGCTCGGTTGCTTGTTCGCTCCGAAAGTTCCCGCAAATAAATTGAGGAGCGCCGTTGCCGTGGTTGCTATTTTCGCGGGACTACAACTGGTCTGGAGTGGCGGCCACACACTTGCGCAAAGGCATTCAACAAACACATCCAAGATTTTGGCGCACGCTGGAGTTGGCAATGCGCGCTAACTCTCAAGCCCTTGCAGAATCCTTTCTAAATATTCCTTTGTTCGTGAACTCTGCAATACCCGCCTCCTCTGACCGCATCTCCACCCACCTCTGTTGCCCTTGTTGTTGACCTCACCCAAAGTGGTCTGCCATTCCAACTAATTCCCAGGCCGGCATGCGATGCAGGCCATGCAATGCAAATTATCTCGGAGGGAAAAGATGAGCTTTCATAAAATCGGCAATGGCTTTTCGAAACACGTTTTCCGGCCTGGGTTTTTGCTACTAGGCGTTTGGCTGAGCCTCGCGATTCTCAGCTCCGCGCAAGAAGACGCTTCTATCCAAGGCACTGTCAGTGATTCGTCCGGCGCAGCCATCCCCGGCGTAGCCATCCAGGTTAAGAATCTGGAAACGGGAGCACTGCGAAATCTGCTGACAGACGAAGCGGGGCGCTTTGACGCTGCTTCGCTGCCGGTGGGGCGTTACGCGCTCAAGGCGGGAAAGTCTGGCTTTCGCGGGGTAGAAAAAACTGGAATTTCTCTGGTGCTCGGCCAGCGGGAAACAGTGGACGTGGTGCTTCAAGTCGGGGACGTGCGGCAAACGGTGCAGGTGGAATCCGCTCCGACTGTCGTGATGATCAGCACCGAAGACATTTCGGGTCTTGTCGGTGAGCAACAGGTTAAGGACCTTCCGCTGAATGGCCGCAGTTACGATCAACTTATAACCCTTAATCCGGGCATCGTGAATTACACCTCGCAGCGAGCAGGAGGAATCGGGACCTCGAATTCCGTGGTGGGCAATATGTTTTCCGCTTCCGGGCGTCGCCCGCAGGAAAATCTCTACCTGTTAAATGGCGTCGAATTCACTGGCGCGTCCGAAATCAACAACACGCCGGGTGGAGTCAGCGGACAACTTCTGGGCGTGGACGCCGTGCGCGAGTTTTCCGTCGTGAAGGACACTTACGGAGCGGAATATGGCAAGCGCCCCGGTGCGCAGGTCAACATTGCGACAGCTTCGGGATCGAACCAGTTCCATGGCAGCGCCTACGAATTCCTACGCAATAGCGCGTTGGATGCCCGCAATTACTTCGACCATGGCGATATCCCAGGGTTTCGGCGCAACGTGTTCGGCGGCTCGGTCGGTGGCCCGATCCGCAAAGACAAAACTTTCGTATTTGCAAACTACGAAGGTTTCCGGCAAAGCCTGGGGCTCAGCGATCTATCGCTCGTGCCGGATAACACTTCCAGAGCTAACGCAGTAGCGAGTATCCAGCCGCTTCTCGCGTTGTGGCCGGTTGCGAACGGACTGGAGATTCTAACTTCGGCGGGAACCCCTAGCGGGATCGCGGAAGCGTTCAGCAATCCCAACCAGAGAATTCGCGAGGATTTTGGAACGGCAAGGCTCGATCAGAACTTCACGGACAGAGATTCGTTCGCGGTCGTTTACACGGTCGACGACAGTGAAGCTCATTCACCCACCAATAATCCGATTACCCAGGTTGATATTTTCTTGCGGGAGCAGGTAGTCAGCCTGAGTGAAACCCACATTTTTTCGCCAAGCGTGGTGAACAAAGCGACACTCGGCTTTTCCCGCGGTGCCTTCTATTTCAACAGCGGCACCAGCGTGAACTTGCCGCCATGGGTCAACAACAGCCAGCCCGTCGGCGCAATTGTTGTCGGTGGAGGCACCACGCTCAATGGCGCCTCGCAAATCACCAATGGCGGAACAAACGCGGGCAGTAATCTCCGCGCGGCGCGCAATCTCTTTACCGAATCAGATCAGGTCACCTTCTCACGCGGCAAACACCTGTTCAGCTTCGGTGGGTGGCTGCAACAACTGCAGTCCAACGACAGTCTCGTTCAGGATCAATACGGCCAGGTTTCCTTCAGCAACCTGCAGGCATTTTTGCAGGGCAACGTAAGCACGTACACCTACGCTCCGAGTTATACGCCGTTGTCGTGGCGTTCGTTCGAAGGCGCTTTCTATGCCGAAGACGTGATCAAAGTCAAGGCCTCCTGGGAGCTGCGCGTTGGCTTTCGCAGCGAATCCACCAATGGATGGAACGAAGCCTACGGACGCGCGTCGAATTATGCGTTTGATTCGAGCGGCGTGATTGAAACGCAGCCCGTTGTTGGTGGCTCGGCGTTGGCCGTCAACAACGCAAAATTCCTGCCCGCGCCTCGCATTGGCACGGCGTGGTCCCCCTTTGCGTCCAAAAAGACCGTGATACGAGCAGGTTTCGGCATCTATTACGCGCTCCTTGATAATCTCAGCTACCGCTTGGATCAGAACGGTCCATACGACACGGTCTTCGCGGTAAAGAATCTTCCCTTCTCGAGCATCGGTCCGGATACCACATACTCCGGTGTGAAACCGATCCCCAGCGGCGTGCAGCCAGACCTGCGAACGCCAACAGTGGAATCCTGGAGCTTGAAAATTGAGCAAGAGCTATCTACGAATACGTCGCTAGGCATCAGTTACATTGGATCGCATGGCTACCACGAACTACTTTCCGCAGATACAAACTTGCCCACGCCCACGATCTGCCCCGCCTCACCTTGCCCGGCAGGGTATCCCGCCGGCGCGTATTACTATCCGGCAGGAGCGGCCCTTGCCAACAAAGCCGTGTGGAACACAACGCATTGGCTCTCACAAGGAATCAGTTCGTATCACGGGCTTGAGGTGGACTTGAATCACCGCCTCGGGTGCGGCTTGCAATTCCGCGGCGTCTACACCTTTTCCAAGTCGCTCGACGATGGCGACAACATGAACACCAGTGTTGCAACCAACTCTCCCGCATTTGTGGCGAATCCATTGCAGCCAAAGTCCGACTATGGCAGAGCTTCCTTCGACGTGCGGCATGCAGCGGTCATTCGTGCCACCTACGATCTCCCATTTGGACGCAGTGGTGATTCCCGGGCCCACCCCTGGGTGAAACGGCTGATCGGAAATTGGCAATTGAGTGGAATCCAGACAATGCAATCGGGATTGCCGTTCACACCGCAGTTGTCTTACAACCCCTCAAACGATGGCGACACGCGCAATCCAGTGCGCCCCTCCTGGAATCCCAATTTTGCGGGCCCGGTGATCATGGGCGGGCCAAATCAGTATTTTAATGGCAACGCGTTCATTCAACCCCTGCCTGGCACCTATGGCAACGTGGGCCGAAACATTCTGCAGGCCCCGGGATTGACGGAAACCGATCTCTCGCTCACAAAATCATTTTCATTTTCCGAGCGACTGCATCTTCAATTCCGCACAGAAGTATTCAACCTGTTCAATCACACGAACTTCAACGCTCCAAATCCCGTCGTATATGCATCCGCAACAGGAGGACCATCCCCGACCGCCGGAGTCATCACGGCCACCAGCACCACTTCCAGGCAAATTCAATTCGGGTTGAAATTGCTGTGGTGAGCAGTACCTAGAATCCGGAGCGCAATAATCCTGCCTGCCCTCTCATGCTTAAACGAATCAACTTTGTTTCGGCGCAAATGAGTCTGTTCGGCAGTATTTGCGCGACCATCGTGCAACCGCATTGGAGTGCCACGGAGCGCCAAAACAGGACACGCCTAGGATCTAAGCTCGAATCCTCCACGATCAGTACGAATCGAGACAACTAGAACTACTTGTACGGGCAGCGCTTACCGGAAAAGTGCGTACTAGCAGTCAGACGGAAAGACAGACTCAGTTGCAGCCAATTCCAGATCGGTATGTTTTTTCCGCAACAGCAACGGCCTTCGACACACTTATGACATAAATGCCAGCTTTCTTTTCTGAGTAAGCTTCCTTCCACTCTGCATACCCGTCGCTATAGTCCGGCACGGTTGCCCCGATGCGACTTTGATCTTCACACTTGCGTCCAGCGCTCGACGGGCAAAAGGCATATGCGGAACATGGAAGCGAAGCCCTTAGTAGCGCGGGACGGATTCAGGAAAGGCGATCGGGGGTGAGCAGAGCGGTCATCGTCAGGACGCGCTCGTAGTACTCGCGCTGCGTGAGCCGCGAAGCAGCCGGCGCATCGAGGAGAAAGGTCACGTCGGGATGAAGTTGCAGGGCCGAAGCGGAAACTGCGGAAGTGACGGGGCCTTCGATGGACTTAACGACGGCCACAGCTTTGGAGGCGCCGGTGGCGAGCAAAAGAATTTTGCGCGCTTTCAGAATCGTACCGATCCCCATGGTAATGGCGCACTGCGGAGCTTCTTCCCCGGGACCAAAAGATTTTGCGTTGTCATCGAGAGTCTCGCGGCTCAAGACTTTCAAGCGCGTGCGCGAAGCCAGGCTGGAAGTTGGCTCGTTGAAACCGATGTGGCCATTGCGGCCGATGCCAAGTAGCTGCAGATCGATTCCACCGGCGGCGCCGATAGCCTGTTCGTACGACGCGCAGTACTGCTTGTAGTTCCCGCAGATGCCGCCGTCGGGGATATGAATGTTGCCGGGTTGTACGTTGACGTGCCGGAAAAAATGCTCCTGCATGAAATGGCGAAAGCTTTGCGGATGCGAAGCAGGGAGTCCCAGGTATTCGTCGAGATTGAAGGTTACAACTTGCGAGAAATCGACTGAGCCAGTCTTGTGGAGGCGCACGAGATTTTCGTAGACGCCGACCATGGTTCCGCCGGTGGCGAGGCCGAGCGTCAGCGCGGGTTTTTTCTTGATCGCGCCGGCCAGGATTTGTGCGGCCTGCTCATCGATTTCGCCGCTGTCGCGCTTTAAGATTACCAACATGCGCTGTCCTCGCTGGGCTTAGTTTCCGAATGCAAAATTCTCGAAGCCGCGGTTCTTTTTAGGCTGCCCTTGGTTCGGGAGCGGCAGGCGCCGGAGTCCCTCCACGAATCGGGACAAAACGCGCAAGGACCAAAGCGGGAATCGCTGAAATCAGCACCCAGATGAAAAACTTTCGGTAGCCCAGGGCCAGTTGAATCTTCCCACTCACGGTACCTGGGATCATCAGCCCTAGATTCATCAGTGCCGTTGCAAAAGCGTAGTGAGCGGTCTGATATTCGCCGGGTGCGATCTCCTGCATCATGATCAAAATTACGCCAACAAACCCGAAACCGTATCCAAACATCTCGACGCTTAAGGCCCCGGTGATCATGGCACTGTTGGCCGGGAGAACCGTACTCAGGTAGTAGTAGGCGATCATGGGGAAGTTCATCGCGCAAATCAGTGGGACGAGCGCGCGCTTCAGACCAAGCCACGAAGTGAAGTAGCCTCCGAGGACACTACCGGTAATAAAGGCAACGGTCCCGAAAGTGCCGTAGATTTTCCCGAACTGGTCTGTCGACAGACCGAGGCCCCCGGCACTGCGGTGGTCCACCAGGAACAAAGGACCAATCTTCGCAAGTTGCCCTTCACCAGTCCGATAAAGGAAAATGAGAATAAGTAGAAGGAGAATACGGGGCTTCCGGAAGAAGCTCCGGACTACATCTCCAAAAGTTCTTGCCATCTCCCGCAGACTCTGAGAAACGCGCTCGGGACCACCGGCCGGGAGCATTTTCGCGTGATACGCACTGAGAGCAACGAGGATGCACCCTAGTGCAGCGAAGATAATCATCCAAGCGCGTCGCACATCAAGGCGTGATTCCAGGTAACCTGCCAGGATGACTAAAGCCCCTTGGGAAAAAAATCGCGCAAAGTTAAAGAACCCCCCTTGCCAACCGGTGAAGGCCGACTGCTGCGACTCCGATAGACTCGCGATGTAAAGCCCGTCGGCGGCAACGTCATGTGTCGCGGAAGAGAACGCAAGCAGCGCGAACAGCAGGAGCGAGTAGCGGAAATAACCCTGCATGGGCAAGGAGAGGGCGACGAGAACCAAGCTTGTCCCGCTTGTGAACTCAAACAGAACCACAAAAAATTTCTTGGTCCTGAATATTTCGAGCAGCGGGCTCCAAATGGGCTTCAAAGACCACGGCAGCAGCAGCCAACTCGTATACAGGGCGATGATATCGTTGGGAAAGCCAAGGCGTTTGTAAAAGATGCCAGCAATCAAGGACACGATAAAAAAGGGTGCGCCCTCTGCAAAGTATAAGGTCGGCACCCAAGTCGCGGGATTGGTGGGGTTCCTATGATTATTGCCCATGCCGACCTTCGAACTGGGTGGTCCCGAATGCCTGGTAAGCAGCGCCAATGACAGGTGCATTTTCATTGAGAACTACGGCGAGGGGGATGTTAGACAGGATCGGACCCAGCCGCCCTTTGTCGGCGAAGGAATGGCAAAAAGAGCCCTTTTGCAGTTTGGGCAGGATTTTTAGAATGATGCCGCCGGCGAAATAGACGCCACCATAGGCCAGAACGCGCAAAGCCAGATTGCCGGCTTCCGCACCGAACGCAGTAATCCACCAATCGAGCACTTCGACGCAGACAGCACAGCTTCCTTCCATTGCATTTTGTGTGATTTCGCTCGCGGAGGCCGCGTCCGGCTCCTGGAAGGTCGAATGACGCACGGCTGGATCCAGGAATTCATGAAGCTTCCGAAAGCCGCGACCGGAAAAAATCTCCTCGCAGGAGACTCGCGGCATGCGCTGCTTGAGGAACTGCAGCAAGCCGACCTCGCGCTCCGTGCGCGGGGCGAAATCCGCCGCCCCTCCCTCAGAGGGTGAGGCGCGATGCTGATGGCCATCCCAGAAGATCATCGCCTGCCCTAGGCCTGTGCCAGCAGCCATCAGCGCCTGAGTCCCGTTTGCCTGCGCTGTGCCCGAGTTCAACACGAGAAAATCCTGGCGCGCCAAATGTGGTAACCCGTAGGCGGTAGCTACAAGATCGTTGATCACTACGAGTTGATCGAGACCAAGCTGCAGTTTGTCCGCTAATCCAGCTGTGGTTAATTGCCAGGGAATGTTATTTGCAACAAGGCGGCCATCGACTACAGCTCCCGCGACGCCGAAACCGGCTGCGGAAATTTTGCCGGTCGGCTTAAGAGCAGTCTCTGCTTTGCATTCGTAGAAAAACTTTTCGATGAGTTGCTCGAGGCTCCCAAACTCACTAGTGCTGTATCGCTGCTGAGCCGCCAAACGAAGCCCCGCCCCATTCTCGACAAACAGCGCCAGATTACATTTTGTCCCACCGATATCACCCGCAAGAATCATAGTCATTACTTGTCTTCAAGACCAGTCCCATCTAATCTCCTCGGGGAATGGATAGCGAGAACCGGGAAACCGTCCTTCGACCTTTCTGCAGTAATTCAGAAATCACGAGCTGCACCCTGAGGCCATACGCCTGTGAATTCCTCTACCGGAACCGGCGAATCACCAGATTGTGCCGGTCTGACCGGTAAAAGCCCAAAACGTACATGATCTTTTTCCCGTTGGCCGAAAAAATCACCTGACGAATCCGCAAGACGGGCTCGCGACGTGGCATACCAAGAAGATCTGCGGTCCGCGGATCGGCCGCCGTAGCTTCGACCTCTTCATCGGCGTAGCCGATCACCACTTTGTAGTCACGTTCCAGGATGCCGAACAACGACTCCCGCTGCAGCGGGGCAGCGAGCAAGCCAGAAAACTCGGCCGCGGAGAGATAGCAGGTTTCAAGAGCAAACGGCTCCCCGCCAGTGTGCCGAAGGCGCTCGAGTTTCAGGATAGTGCTCTTCGGAGGGAGAGAAAGCCGCGCGGTCGCCTCCTGCTCGTTGTCGATGATTTTGGCGAAAAGCAATTTGGAAGCGGCTGTCATACCGCGACTAGCCATCTGTTCCGTGTAACTCATCAATTTGTTGAAATGAATCTTCGGAGGAGAGACAAACGTGCCGATTCCTATGCGGCGTTCTACGAAGCCTTCGCGTTCGAGCGAGGCCACCGCGTGACGCGCGGTCATGAGACTGACTTGATGAATTCTTGCCAGGTCGCGCTCCGACGGAACCGCGTCACCGGCATGCAAGTCACCGGATTCTATCCGCTTCCGGAGGCTACCTTGGATCCTCCGGTAAGCCGGCACTCCATTCTTTCGAGTCTTAGTCGTCTGCATGCTCTCCCCAGGGCTTGGTCCGACCCCATCGCTGGCCGCGGACCATTAGAAAAGTGACTTCTCCAGTTTTCGAATTACTTGTATTCCAGCAGCGCCTTTCTGGCGGGGCCCCAGCCCGCCGTGTGCCAAAGGCAAGCCTTCCGAGTGGTCTCCAGATAGCGCAGAACCCGCATGTCGAGTGCGATATAGAGCACTTGCTGACCCGCTATAGGGCGCCATCCTGGCAGCCTTTATAAAACATAACTTTTCTCTTGACAAGTGAATTTGTGTGCTATATAGCTATGCGACATTCAGACCTATAGCAGTTTCACTGCAAATTTCCGGTCGAGGAACTTGGGGAACAGAGGCGGTTGGGCGGTCGACGGCCTCGAAGCGGAGGAACAAAAATATGCAGAAGATCTACAGCTTGGGGTTGGGGATAGTCATTTGCGCGCTGGTTGCGCTGCTGTGCGGGGCGAACGCGTGGGGGCAAGATGTAACCGCGTCCATCACTGGGACGGTCACCGATTCCTCGGGGGCACCTTTAGCAGGCGCAATGGTGACGGCCAAGGACATGGACCGCGGAACGACGTGGCCTTCGACGACAAACAACGACGGACTCTACAATATCTTGAGAATTCCGGTGGGAACGTACAGTCTTAGGGTTGAGGCGAAGGGTTTTCGCACTACGTTGATCCCACCATTTGTATTAGTGCTGAATCAGACCGCCAGAATTGACGTGCAAATGAAGGTCGGAGCAGTGACGGAGACAGTCCAAGTCACCGGCGCGGCGCCCGTGCTGCAAACGGAGTCCACCGAAGTCAGCATGCTTATCGATTCCAAGACTCTTACGACTCTGCCCTTGGCATCGCGCAACTACATTCAATTGGCTCTGCTTTCGCCGGGCGTGTCGACCAACAATCCGGATGCTCTGATGACCCCGCATATCATGACCGATGAGGGGCGTCCATTCATTAACGGCAACCGCGAGCAGGCCATTGAATTTTTGCTCGACGGCGTCATCAACGACGAAGAGAAAAACAATGAAGTTGCCTACCAGCCCAATGCGGATGCCATCCAAGAATTCAACCTCATAGCCCAAAATCCCGGTGCCGATTTCGGTAATTACGCTGGTGGGGTAATCAGTGTGAGTATCAAGTCAGGTACAAACCAGTTCCACGGTGACGCGTTCGAGTTCTTCCGCAACGACTATCTGAATTCGAAGCAGAAGACATCTGGCTGGGACAACGCCTTTGCGCCGCAGAACCATTTGCGATACAACCAGTTCGGGGGCACCATCGGTGGGCCGATCCTAAAAGATAAGTTGTTCTTTTTTGGCGATTACCAGGGGTTTCGTTTCCCAACTGCCGGGACCAGCGATGCCCAGCTTCTCACCGGGGCGGAACGTTCCGGGGACTTTTCCGATTGGTGCACGCAAAAGGGCGGCACAGTCAGCGCCGCGGGATGCAGCAATCCAGCCTTTAGCATCCTTGATCCGGTCCATGGCGGGGTTGCTCCGTTTAATTGCCTGGCGGCGACGTGCGGTAGCAATGCGGGAGCAGGAGACACGGCAAGCCCGTTTGTTACCGCGCTAACGACAAACTTTGTGAAGTATTATCCCGTCCCGACCAATAACAACGCTACGGGCAACAACATTTCCTTCGCCTCCGGGAACCGCTTCAACAGTGACCAGGGGGACCTCAGAATCGACTTTAAGAAGTCAGATAAGGACGGCTTCTACGACCGCTATTCGAAATGGCACACGAGCAGAGCTCCCTTTTCGGGTTTGCCTTTCAGCGCCCAAAACTCCAACGCCGCCGTACCCGCGGACCAACCTGGGTGGAGCAATGTTGTGAGCTGGACCCATATGTTCAACCAGAACCTGTTGAACGAAGCGCGCCTCGGCATCAATGTATTCCGTTTCTTCCAGAACGTGACATTGACTTCCGGCTTGGGGCCGATTGCCAACCAGATGCTTGGGATCACCGGCCCAGCTCCGGTTACTTCCCTCAATGGACAACAAGGTGGTCTCCCGTTCATCGCTATAGGTGGAGGCAGCGCTTCGTTGGGCGATCCGATGGTTATGCAAAACTTCAACGATACCTACATTCAATATGAGGACAACGTTGCGATCACCAAGGGGCGTCACGCCATAACGACAGGCTTCCAGTATGTCCGGGAGCGGCTCAATTGGCTGTACGCAGGAAACAATGGAGCCCTCGGCACGATCGGTATTGCTAACGATACCGGAAATCCGTTAGCGGATTTCTGGCTGGGAGATATCGCCAGCGGGAACCGAGACTCAGGATTGGGTGGCGGGCTGTATCACTTCAACCGCGGAGGTATTTTCGGCGCCTTTGTTCAGGACAATTGGAAGATAACCTCGGCGCTCACTCTGAATCTGGGCCTGCGCTTTGAGGACCATACTCCGTTTAAAGATAAGCAGAACCATGTGGTGAATTTTGGGCTAACCACGGGGCAGATCCAAACGCCTGGGAGTGGTAATTCCGATGCGCTCTACGACAATTATCTGGGTATCGGGGACTGGCAGCCTCGCATCGGCTTTGCATGGTCGCCTAGCTCTCTGCATGGCAAGACGGTCATTCGGGGCGCCTATGGCGTCTCTTCCTATAGGGAAGGCGGCGGGGCCAACGAAGAGCTCCAAATGAATCTCCCTTATGGCACGATTACACAGAACAGTCCGGCTACGACGGGGGTGCAAGCGCTCAACAGCAGTTTTGCGTGGCCTGGGCTGCCCGCCAACTGCGCTCAGCCTAGTTTCGCATGCTACGCGGGCTCCCGGATTAGAATCTATCCGAAGAACTTCCGTCCGGCAATGATCCAACAATGGAACATTGCGATTCAGCACCAGCTCACCAAAACTCTGACCGCGCAAATTGGTTATGTCGGTCAGAAGGGGACACACCTCATTAACTTTCAAGATGTGGCCCAGATGGAAGGATTAAATGCCCAGGGCAAGATTGCCAGGCCCGGCCAACTAATCACCTCCTATGCTCCAGGACCATTTCTAGGTGGCCAAGCGGCTGGTGCCACTCCGGCAAACAACCTGTATTATGCAGACAACCCGGCACTCGGTGGTGTGGAGGCGCTTGCCGGCATAAATGCGGACAACGGAAACAGCCGCTATGACTCACTCCAGGCCGTCCTGAAGGAGCAGTCCTGGCATGGGTTGACGGGCCAGGTTGCCTACACGTACTCCAAATGCCTGACCAATTCGCCGGGATATTTTGGCGTTGCCGGAGGCGGCTGGACTTCGCAAGCAACGACCGAAAGCTCCTCCGGAATCTACGGCACGCAAAATATTTATGACCCGCACTCAGACTGGGGTCCGTGTTATTACGACGAAACGCACATTCTTTCCAGCTATCTCTATTACGAGCTTCCGTTCGGCAGGGGAAAGCAGTTTGGCAGTGACGTGAACCCGGTTGTCAACCAAATCATAGGAAACTGGCAGATTTCCGGGATTATCTCGGCTCACAGCGGAAATGCCTTGACCCTGAATTACTTCGGTGGATGGAGTACTCCTGCTGGTCCCGGCCCAAGCTCCTATGGTGATCAGTCGGGCACCAACGGAATTGGCCCGTATACCTTGTCAGAACGGCCAAGTTGCACTGGCCCCATCAAGATCCTTAACCAATTTCACCCAGCTTCGGGAGGCCAAGGAGCCTACATACAGTGGTTTGACACCAGCAACATTACGACACCTACTCCCGGAACGTTTGGTACGTGCGGCGTCGGCAACATCCGTGGCCCGCGCGATCAGAACTGGGATCTGAGCCTCCAGAAACAGTTTGGCCTGACGGAAAGCAAGAGACTCGAGCTCCGGCTCGATATGTTGAATGCCTTCAACTACGCGCACTGGACCTTTGCAGGGAGCGTCTGGAATGGTTCGTTTTCTGCGGGGGAATCTTCTCCGGGTGCTGGCAGCGCGAACACAGGAAGGATCGTGAGTTCGCAAGGAGCCAGGCAACTACAACTCGGCCTGAAGTTCATATTCTGACTTTTTACCTCAACCACCCCAATGGGAACGGCTGACACTTCGGTGCCAGCCGTTCCTTTTTGGAGCAGGGTTTTGAGGGGAGAGCGGATGTACAATAAAACGCGATGAACTATGCTAGGCAAATGACCGTCAGCCTCGCCGTTTCGGTTCTGCTAGTGGGGGGGAGCGGGGCTCAGTCTCCCTCCAAGAATCCCATCGGCCTCGCGCCAGCTGCTTCCAGTTCCCAGCGCGCTGTTTCCCTCGCCGAGACCGGCCACTGTACGGAGGCGCTTCCACTTCTCAGAAAGTCCATTCACCAGGTCACCGACCCCGATTTGAAGAAGCGCATCGGCCTTCTCGGTTTGAATTGCGCAATGACCCAGAAAGGGTCCTACGCCGCTCTCGAGTTTCTCACCGTCCTGCAACGGGAGTTTCCACGTGACCCGGAAGTGCTTTACGCGGCGGCACACGCTTTGTCCGACCTTTCACTTCGCGCTTCGAAAGATCTGGTTCGCGAAGCGCCCTTCTCCTATCAGGTTTATCTGCTGAATGCGGAGGCGCTGGAAACCCAGGGCAAGACCGCCGAAGCGGCGACCGAGTACCGTAGGATCATCGCAATGAATCCACTATTGCCTGGCATGCACGCGCGGCTGGGCCGCGTGCTTCTTTCGGGGCGGCCCACTCCGGAAGCTGTCGCTGAAGCAAAGAAGAATTTCGAGGAGGAATTGGCGATCGACTCCAAAAACGCTGCGGTGGAATATGTTCTTGGAGAACTTTCGAAAGACGAAAACGACCTCCCCGGGGCGGTTCAGCACTACACGAGGGCTATAAGGATCAATGCCGATTTTACTGAGGCCTACTTAGGTTTGGGCTCTGCTCTCGTCGCTCAGCAACAGTTTGCCGAAGCCATTCCGCCATTGGAAAAATACGAGAAACTGGCGCCTGACAGCCCCACGGGGCACTACCAACTGGCGCTGGCGTACAACGGCGCGGGACGCAGGGATGATGCCAATCGTGAAGCGGCATTACAGCGGGAAGCGGCCAAAAACCTCGAACAGATTAAGCGGCGTGTCTCGGAAGGACTGGAGCGTCAGCAGCCTCATCAGTGAGAAACTCTATTCTTCATCTGCCATCGCTCGCTATGAGCCTAGGAGCGGCCATGCTTTTCCTGGGCCTTGCATCTGTCGTGAGCAAGGCGCAAGTTCCAACGCCTAGCTCCATCTCACTGCCCACCTCGCTTCGAATAACTGGTCCGGGTTGGTGGCCGACGAAGGACACAGTCAGCAGAGATGAATTCGTTGGCCCGGATGCCTGCTACGATTGCCACGAACGCGACTTTGAATCCCAGGAGAAATCGGCAATGCATCAAACCGCGAGGCGCGCGGCAGATTCGATGCGGCTTCATGAACATAACCACTTAGAATTTCAGTTGGGGCCGTATCGCTACCAGATTGAGAAACCGGCTGATAAGCCTGTCATGAAGATCAGTAACTCCACAACATCACTTTCTGTTGATTTGCTTTGGGCGTTTGGTTCGGGGCACATGGGACAAACTTACCTTTATCAGAAGGACGGAAAGTTCTACGAGAGTCACGTAAGCTTTTACATTAGCCTGAAGGGCCTGGACATTACTCCCGGACAATCGCTCTCCGTTCCAGGGAGCTTGGAAGATGCTGCGGGCCGTCCGA
>Ga0209380_10001636_pt1 | contig 14835 bp, 11 predicted proteins | sample HubBroMetageWFT6_FD_188347 | JGI IMG/M metagenome (GOLD analysis project Ga0209380, IMG submission 188347) | Warmed and freeze-thawed soil microbial communities from the Hubbard Brook experimental Forest, New Hampshire - Hubbard Brook CCASE Soil... | ecosystem: Environmental > Terrestrial >...
CCGCGCAAACCGGAAAACATCGCGATAGGAGTTGTAAAGCGGTACTGGTGCAACCCGGAAAACGTCAGGTTCCCGCCAGTCGCCCACGATGCCCTCCTGGGCCAGCCTTTTGCACAGAGCCCGCCCATTTTGTGAAATTCGGAGAGACAGCTGCGCGCCCCGACGGTCTTCTTCACGCGGCGTGATGATTGAAAAAGCCGGAGACGCCTTTTGATTCAGCAGGAGCTCCAGATACCCAGTCAGCGACACGCTCTTTGCCCGCAAACGCTCCATCCCCGCTTCGTGGAAGATAGCCATCGACGCGCGCAAGACCGCCAGGCTGACGATCGACGGATTGCTCAACTGCCAACCATCGGCGCCAGGCATCGCGCGGAAGTCTGGCCCCATCTCGAACCGCGACTGCTCGTCATGCCCCCACCAGCCTGCAAACCGAGGCAGATCCCACTCGCGTCCATGCCGCTCATGAACAAAACAACCCGCAACACATCCCGGCCCGCCATTCAAATACTTGTAGCTGCACCACACCGCAAAATCCGGGCCCCACTCATGAAGTTTTAACTCCAAATTCCCGGCCGCGTGCGCTAGATCAAAACCAACCACGCAGCCCCGTGCTCGACCCAGTTCCGCGATGCGTGCCATGTCATAAGCTTGGCCGGTAGAATAATTTACTCCCCCCAGCATAATCAGCGCGATGGCATCCCCTTCGCGCTCGATCAATGACTCAATGTCTTCATCGTGAAGGCAGGCCTCACCTGCTCGTGGGGTCAGCTCGATCAGCGATGTCGCGGGGTCAAAGCCGTGGAAACGAATCTGCGACTGCACTGCGTACTGGTCCGAGGGGAAAGCTCCGCACTCCACGACAATTTTATGTCTCTCTCGCGTCGGACGGTAGAACGACACCATCATCAGATGCAGGTTCACCGTCAGCGAATTCATCACCACAACTTCGGCGGGATTCGCTCCCACCAACTCCGCGGTCTGTTCTGTGAGCAGCCGGTGGTAGGGCATCCACGGGTTCTTCGCATGGAAATGTCCCTCCACGCCAAGCTGCGCCCATTCATTCAATTCCTGATCGATATGTTCCGCCGCCGTCTTGGGCTGCAGTCCAAGCGAGTGCCCGCAAAGATAAATGCATTCGCGGCCTGGAATGTTAGGAAGGAAGAACCGCTCACGGAATTCCTTCAGTGGATCGCGTTCATCCATCGCAATCGCAAAATCTTCGCCGGATTCGAACTTCGGCCGATGTTGGAGGTCAGTCACTGCCGAATCTCCAGCGGAGTAAGGTCGCGGCGAATCAAATGGTCTGCTCTGTCCCAGTCGAGATCCTCCACCCGATCGATGGATTCACAAAGCTCCGCCAGCATTCTGTCCTGAACCGTGCCCCGCGCCAGTGCAACCGAATAGGGAATGCGATGAAACGTCACCATGGCATACTTCGGTACGAAAAGTTGCGGATACTTTGCTTCCAGCGCCAACTCCACCTTCTTTCGGAGTAAGAATCGCGCGTCCGCAACCCGATCCCGCATTTCTGTAAAATTCTCAATCGCCATGTCCGCAATGGCATCGGTATTAACCTTGCGCTGTTTCTCGAACTCGGGGAAAACGCGCGCCCAGTTTGCGCCGTGCTGGTCGACCAACTCAACCAGACAAGTGCAGTCTTCGAACCCGCAGTTTATTCCCTGGCCAAAGAAGGGAACGATGGCGTGAACCGCGTCCCCGAGAAGCAGCGCTCTTCCTTCCACATGCCACGGAGAGCACTTGATGGTAACCATCGCACCAGTCGGATTCGCAAAATAATTGTCGGCCAGTTGCGGCATCAGCGGAACTGCATCTGGGAATCGAGATTCGCAAAACTCGATCACCTGCTCCCTCGTAGTTAGGACGGCAAAGCTGTCGGCGCCTTCAAAGGGCAGAAACAGAATGCAGGCAAACGTGCCGTCGATGTTTGGCAAGGCAATCAACATGTGGTTGCCCCTCGGCCAGATGTGCAGCGCGTGAGTCTCCAAAAGATGCTCACCGTTGAGCCCAGCCGGAATCGTCAACTCCTTGTAGCCGTAGTCGAGATATTGTTGCGAAAAATTAAACCGGTTCAGCTTGAGCATTTCCGCGCGAATCGCCGACGCCGAACCATCGCACCCGATCACAACCTCCGTCGCCCGCGTAGTCTCTTCGCCCCTTTCCTCGTTGCGCAATCGAGTCGCGCCGGTCTTCAAGTCGTATCCCGTGCAGCGCTGATTGAAGTGAATCGTCGCTCCGTGTTCCTCTGCCGCATTGATGAGCGCACTGTTCAGCTCAGCCCGCGAAATCGAGTTGATGACTTCCGCCTCATCCTTCCCATAGGGCTGAAACGTCAGTTCCCCAGCAGTCGAATGCATCATCCGCCCCTTCATCGGGATAATGATGCTGCGCATCCCCTCCCACAGCCCGGCTTGCTGCAACGCGTGAATGCCGCGGGTCGAAAGCGCGAGGTTGATCGACCGTCCCGCGCTCATCCGCACGCGCCGCATATCCGGACGCCGCTCATAAATCTCCACCGCGAATCCCCTTTTTGCCAAGAGAATAGCCAGGAGGGGACCGGTCAGTCCGGCGCCGATCAGCGTCACTTTGTCAGGTGTAGCCTTCATCTGAGAGGTGCGACGATTATTCCCTTCAACCGATAATGCTGAAGGGAACAACTTCTTACTCCGTCAACAACGTTCTCGCCTCCCATAATTCGGGAAAGAATTTCTTGTCGAGTGTCAGTTTCAGATAAGACGCGCCCGTGCTTCCCCCAGTGCCCATGCGGATGCCAATGATCCGCTCCACCAGTTGAATGTGGCGCAACCGCCAGCTCACAATCAGTTCGTCAAACTCCGTAAGGCGTTCGCACACATCGATCCAGTCGCGGTGATGATGCTCATCCTTGTACAGTTCGTGGACTGCGCGGGCCCGCGCTTCGAAGCGCTCACTCTCGCTTGCACCGTCACTGGCCGGCGGAAGCTTGCCCATCGCCTGCAGAGCGCCGAAGAATACGTCGCGCAGAGACGGCTCCTCCAGTCGGCGCTTCAGGCTAGCGTAAGCCTCCGGTGTGGGCCGGTGATAGCGAAGCATTTTCTCGTCCTTCAACCCGCACAGAAATTCAATTTCGCGAAACTGCTCAGACTGAAATCCACTCGCAGGCTCCAGCAACCCGCGAAACGCAAGAAAATGCGTAGGCAGCATCGTTTCCAGAATTGTGAACTGCTCCACCAGCACTCGCGTGATCTCGGTGCAGCGCCGCAACAGCCGAGCCGCCTCATAGACTTCATCATGTGATTGCGGAGCCTCGCCGGCCTTTCGCAAATTAGCGACCACGGCATCCAGGTCGTGCAGCAACTCCTTAAACCAAAGCTCGTAAGTCTGGTGCACAAGAATAAACAGCAACTCGTCATGGTGAGTCGGCACAGATTGCGGCTTCTGCAGGTCCAGCAACTCCGGAACTTTCAAGTACGAGCTGTAGGTAAGCTGTCCAGGCTCAGGGGCGAGCGAAGATGGCGCTGCCGCCGCGCCAGACAAGGTTTTTGGCGACTCAACTTCAAGCTTAAGGAATTGCTCCGCATTTCTGCCCAGAATTTTACTCTTGGCGTCCTGCGCTAGATTACTCTGGCGGACAAGCGACCCAACCCGTTCCTCGCCCAGCGGAAACGGATAGTCGGAGCCGAGCATGACTCGATCCGCTCCCATCGTCCCCACCAGAAACTGCAACGCGCGTTGATCAAACACGGCGGAGTCGACGGACAAACGGTTGAGATAATAACTGGGCGGATGCTCACTCTCCCCGCGCGCAACCGGATGATGATGCCATGCATTCTCCAGCCGCCCCAACAAGAAGGCGAAACTCCCACCGCCGTGCGCGAAACAAATCCGGAGCGCGCGCGGCAGCCGGTCAAACGCTCCACTCGAAATCATCGCCACCACCGACAATTGCGTCTCCGCAGGCATGCCGACCGTCCACGGCATCATGTATTTCGGCATGCGCTCCTGGCCAAACATTTCCCAGGGATGCACGAGCACGGCCGCGCCTTCATCCGCGCAGTGCTGCAGAAAAGTCACAATCCCGCGATCATCCAGATTCTTGTCGCCAACGTGATTCCCAATCTGCACGCCCAGGTGTCCGGCCCGCATGCATCGGCTAAGCTCCTCGCAAGCCACATCAACATCTTGCAAAGGCACCTGGCAAAGTGATTTCAATCGACCTTTCCCTCGACTGCAAAGCTCGAGCGCCGCATCGTTGAACAATCGCGCACAATCCAGCGCGTGTTCCACCGGACGCTCATACGCGAACAGCACCGGCGTCGCAGATATGACCTGCACATCGATGCCGTCCCGATCCATCTCCTGCAGGCGCACGTCCGGATCCCAGCACGCCGAATAAATGTGCCGGAAGAATCGGTCGCCCACCATGATGTCGGCTTGCCCGGATTCGGTGTGCTTGATCCATGGCCAGTTCGGCGTGCGGTAGCGTGCCGCCAGGTCGGGCCACGAATCGGGGAAAAAATGATTATGAATGTCGATGACTGGCATGCTATTTGCCGGGATGAATCGTGCCGCAACGCTTGCACGTGCGTCGGCTCTCGTTCGAATAGAACTGCTCGAAAAGTGGCGGCAAATCCTTGACAATGCTCTTCAGCTTCACTTCCGCGCGATAGACTAACTGATGGCAGTTCGGACAGTACCACTCAAAAGCATCCAGAGAGCCCTCTGGGCGCGGTACTTCAACCACCACGCCGATGGTGTCAGCCGGCCTTTGCGGGGAATGGCGCATGTGTTTCGGCAAGAGAAAAATTTCGCCTTCTTTGATTGGCACTTCCAGTGGCGGTTTGCCCGGCGTTTCCATGATGCGCAAAGAAATATTCCCTTTCAACTGGTAGAAAAACTCCTCTGTGGGATCGTCGTGATAATCGCACCGCTGGTTCGGCCCTCCCACAACCGTCACCATCATCTCGCCGTCTTCCCATACCTGCGCATTTCCTACCGGAGGCTTCAGCTTCTCTTTGTTCGCTTCGATCCAGCCCTGAAAGTTGAAGGCCTTCAGATTTTTGATGGATGCCATTACGCCTCCTGTTTCACCGGTTTGTAAGCCCTCGCCGTGATCTCAATCAGCAAGTGCGGATGCGGCAACTGATGTACGGCCACCGTCGTTCGCGCCGGGCCATCGTATCCGAAAAATTCTCCATACACCTCGTTGTAGCCGCCGAAATCGTTCATGTTGACAAGGTAGGTAGAAACCTCTACGACATCCTGCAGTTGCGCTCCCGCACTTTGCAGAATGTCGCGAATATTCTCGATCACCGCGCGCGTCTGCACCCGGATGTCAAGCCGCGTCGTTCCCAGTCGATCGACATCAGCGCCGGCAATTGTGTTATCCGCGCGACGCGCGCTGGTCCCGGAAACAAACAGAAAATCTCCAGCCCGCTTCACATGAGGATACGTACCACGCGGCGCGGCTTTCCCCTCAACGACTTTGCTTTCTGTCCCGCTCATCGCATTATTCGCACCAACGAAAGATCACAACCGAATGCAAATGTTGTTCGATTCAGAGTAGAAATTCAATGAATGCATTCCGCCTTCGCGTCCTATGCCGGAAAGCCCTGCACCGCCAAACGGTGTCCGCAGGTCCCGTAGAAACCAGCAATTTACCCATGTGATGCCCACCTTCATCTGCTGCGCGACACGATGCCCCCGTTTCAAGTTGCTGGTCCAGATCGAGGCAGCTAGACCATACTTCGTATCGTTGGCCATAGCGGCGGCCTCCTCCTCCGAATCAAACGGCGCTATGTGGCACACCGGACCAAAGATTTCCTCCTTCACGCAGCGCGCAGTTTCCGGCAGCCCAGTATAGATGGTTGGTTGCACGTAGAAGCCGTGATCACGATTGTCGCCAAACTTCGGAACTCCTCCGCCCGTAATAACGGTCGCGCCTTCGTCCTCTGCTAGCCGGTAATACGACAGCACCTTTTCTCGATGTTGCGCTGAGATCAGCGGCCCCAGATCAGTCTTCGCGTCATTCGGCCAACCGGCGTGCAGCGTTTCCGCTTTTTGTTTCAGTGCCTCCACAAATTCGCTGAAAACTTTCCGCTCCACATAAATCCGTTCAGCGCACAGGCAGACCTGCCCGGTATTAAGAAAGACTGCCTCGGCTAAACCGTTCACCGCTTCTTCCAGATTGCAATCGGCGAACACGATCGCCGCATTCTTCCCGCCTAGCTCAAACGAGACCGGCTTCACAGTGGGCGCCACCGCCTTCATGATGGCTGCCCCGGTTCTCGATTCTCCGGTGAATGTGATTGCATCCACATCAGTGTGTTGCGTCAGGAATTCTCCAGCCGACCCGGGCCCGAAGCCATGCACAACGTTATAAATGCCATTTGGAATGTCCGCCTCTTGCATCGCCTCGGCCAGAAGCGCCGCCGTAGCCGGAGTTTCTTCGGAGGGTTTCACCACCACCGCATTTCCGCAAGCCAGCGCAGGCGCGACTTTCCATGTCAGCAGCAGCAAAGGAAGGTTCCACGGCGTGATCACTCCGATCACGCCCAAGGGCTTGCGCACAGCATAGTTCAGAGCATTCGTGCCGTCAGGAGTTTCCGTCTGAAAAGATTCCAGCCCAGCCATCTTCACCAGATCGGCAAACACGCGAAAATTCGCCGCGGCGCGAGGAACATCGAGCCTCGAGGCGAGGGATACCGGCTTGCCCGTGTCCGCAACTTCCGCCTGCACGAAACAGTCAAACCGCTTCTCGATCGCGCCCGCCACTCGGTGCAATCGCGCCGCCCGCTCGCGGATTCCAACCCGTCCCCACTCTCCGCCCAAAGCACGCCGAGCCGCCTGCACAGCCTCGTCTACTTGCGACTCGCCGGCTTCGGCGACTTGCGCGATTACCGTTCCGTCCGCCGGATTCACATCCGCAAATTCGCACTTCCCGGACACGAACCTTCCATCAATATAATTCTGGATTAATTTCACGAAATCCCCAGGCAGGTCCCGGCAATCGTAGCAGGGCAGCGGGAAGCGAGGCAATGTCCACGCTAACTCGTAAGCTGCCGTTGTTCCATATAGCGCCGCAATGCATCACGCCAGGATGGCATCTCAATTCCAAAAGCCCGCAGACGCGCCGGCGATAACACCGAATATGCCGGTCGAGGCGCGGGCCGCGCCATCTCTTGGCTGCTCACCGGTCGCACTGTTGTTCGAAGTCCCGCGCTGCTCACGATCTCTTCCGCAAACTCAAACCAGCTGCAATCGCCGGCGTTGGTCACGTGCACAATTCCAGTCGCATTCTTCCGGCACAATTGAATAATTGCTCGCGCCAGGTCCTCGGCATAGGTCGGAGAGCCGCGCTGATCATTCACTACATCAAGCGCCGGACGGCTCGCAGCCAGTTTCAGAATCGTATCCGGAAAGCATTTTCCGCCAACTCCAAACAGCCACGAAGTCCTGGCGATGCAGCAATCCGGCATCAACTCGAGTAGCCTGATCTCCGCCTCGGCCTTGGTGCGGCCATACACGCTCTGCGGATTCCGTGCATCTCCGGTCTCGTACGGTGTCGTCTTTTTTCCATCGAACACGTAGTCGGAGCTGAGAAAAACCAGCCGCGCTCCAACTTCCTTAGCCGCAGCGGCAACGTTCACCGCCCCATCGCGGTTCACTCCGAAAGCCAACTCCGGCTTGCTCTCACATCCGTCCACATCCGTATAAGCCGCGGCCAACACGATCCACTCCGGACGCGCTTCCTGCACAACTTCCAGCACGCGCTTCGCGTCTCGCAAGTCCGCGGCGTGCGAGGTGAGCCCCGTCACGGTATCTCCGCTCCACTCGCGCATGAGCGCCTTGCCTAATAAGCCGGAGGCGCCAAAAATTGTAACTCTCATCGGGGTTTAGTCGAAATACTCAGCGTCACGGAACGTGGCGCCGCGCTGGTCCTTCACTGAAACGATCGGTTCGCCATCCAGTTCCCAGTCGATCTTGAGTTGAGCGTCATTCCACGCAAGTGTGCGTTCGTGCTCGGGTGCATAAAAATCAGTCGCCTTGTAAAGCACGTGAGCCTTTTCCGAAAGCACGCGGAATCCATGCGCAAAACCCGCGGGAATCCACAACATGCGCTTGTTCTCGCCCGACAAGCGCACTCCCTCCCAGCCCCCAAAAGTCGGAGAACTCCGGCGCATATCCACTGCGACATCCAGAATTTCCCCCTCAACCACCCGCACCAGTTTCCCCTGTGGATGCTTCAACTGATAATGCAATCCCCGCAAAACATTTCGCGAAGAGCAAGAGTGGTTGTCCTGCACAAATATTTCAATAATCCCCGCCTCTGCCATGATTCGCTGGTTGTAGCTCTCGAAAAAAAATCCGCGCTCGTCTCCGAATACTCTTGGCTCAAGCGCAAATACACCAGGCAGCGAAGTCGGGATTTTCTTGATCGCATCCATGGCAGGCCGAATCGTCTGAACTGCATCCATCAGAATACCTTCTCCCGCAGAAGCTGAAGCAGGTAGGCGCCGTAACTATTATTCTTCATCGCATTGCCAATTCTTTCCACCTGATCCGCCGTGATGTAGCCGGAGCGCAGCGCAATCTCTTCCGGACAAGCCACCATCAGTCCCTGCCGCTTCTCGATGGCCTGAATGTAGAGCGCCGCATCCATCAACGACTCATGCGTCCCAGTGTCCAGCCACGCCATGCCGCGTCCCATCACCACCACTTCCAACTCTCCGCGCTCCAGGTACACCTTGTTCACGTCGGTAATCTCCAACTCGCCCCGCTGACTGGGCTTCAGCGACTTCGCGATCTTTACCACCTGATCATCGTAGAAATAAAGTCCCGTCACCGCGTAACGCGATTTCGGCTGCCGCGGTTTCTCCTCGATGCTGAGCGCTCGCCCGGTTGCATCAAATTCCACCACTCCGTAGCGTTCCGGATCGTGCACCGGATAAGCAAACACGCGTGCCCCACGCTTCTTCCCCGTAGCTTGCCGTAAGTCCTTACCCAAATCATGCCCATAAAAAATGTTGTCGCCCAGCACCAGGGCGCAAGCACTGCCTTTAATAAATTCCTCCCCCACCAGAAAAGCCTGCGCAATTCCTTCCGGCTTGGGCTGCACTTTGTATTGCAGATGTATACCAAACTGACTCCCATCCCCCAGCAGCGCCTCAAACTTGCTCACATCCTCCGGGGCGGTAATGAGAAGAATGTCGCGAATCCCCGCCAGCATCAGCGTGCACAGCGGGTAATAAATCATCGGCTTGTTGTAAACCGGTAGCAGACTCTTTCCCATGGCGTGAGTCACCGGATACAGGCGCGTCCCCGCTCCTCCCGCCAGAATGATTCCCTTGTAGCTCGCGCTCGAGGCTTGCGTCATAAGCTGATTCTGTCACTGAATTTCACGGCAGCGCCTCAGGAAGAGTAGTGCGTTTCAATCCATTTCCGGTAGCCGCCACTCGTCACATCGCGGACCCACTCTTCATTTTCCAGATACCACCGCACCGTCTTGCGAATTCCGCTCTCAAACGTTTCCAGTGGGTGCCATCCCAGTTCGCGCTCAATCTTAATCGCATCCATGGCGTAGCGCCGGTCGTGTCCCGGACGGTCCTTCACAAATGTAATCAACCCGCGGCGCGGCGTCCCGCGGCTTCCGGCCATCTCATCCACAATGTTGCAGATCGTCTCCACGATCTCGATATTCCGCTTCTCATTCCAGCCGCCAACGTTGTATGTCTGTCCCACTCGTCCCCGTGCGAGCACCTGTGCAATCGCTTCGCAGTGATCCTCCACGTAAAGCCAGTCGCGAACGTTCTGCCCGTCTCCGTAAACTGGCAGCGGCTTGCCATCGCGCGCGTTCAGGATCACCAGCGGTATCAATTTTTCCGGAAACTGAAATCGCCCATAATTATTCGAGCAATTCGTAGTCAAAACCGGCAGCCCATAAGTGTGATGATAAGCCCGCACAAAATGGTCAGACGCCGCCTTCGACGCCGCGTAAGGACTATTGGGCGCATACGCAGTTGTCTCAGAAAAGGGGGCATCGTCAGGCCCCAGCGAGCCATACACCTCATCCGTGGAAACGTGCAGAAAACGAAAATCGACTTTTTCTCGCTCTCCGAGACCTCCCCAATATGCCCGTACTTCCTCCAGCAGCGCGAAAGTTCCATCCACATTAGTGTGGATGAAATCATCCGGCCCGCGGATCGAGCGATCCACATGGCTCTCGGCGGCAAAATGCACGACCGCCCGTGGCCGGCTGCGTTCCAGCAGCCCGCGCACCAGGCTTCTGTCCGCAATATCGCCATGCACAAACTCGTATCGCTGTTCGTCCGAAACGGATTCCAGGTTGTGTAGATTCCCCGCGTAGGTGAGCTTGTCCAGGTTTACGATCGAAGCTGAATCCCGTTCCATCCTCTGCAGAATGAAGTTGGATCCGATAAATCCTGCCCCACCTGTGACGAGGATCGTGTTTTCCATATCATCGAACTTCGGATTCACTAGCGCCGAGCCGCAGCCGCGCCGTCGCCAGCGAATGAACTCCAATTGTAAACAAAAAGGACGGGGTTGACCCCGTCCTCTTGTTATTGCATTCGATTTTGTGTGCGAGCTACTTGTTCACAGCAGTACGTTTATAAAACCAACGAGCCCTCCCTCATCCCGCCCGCCGCTGCCCTGCGGGTGCAGCGGCTGCAGCCCGGCCAACCGGCCTTCTAGCCCCGGTCTCAGCCAATTCCCAGCCCATCATTTCGAAATACACGCGTTCGATCTCCCGGGCGACCTGCGGCCACTGATAATGTTCCCGGATGCGTTGTTTCGCGGCCTGTCCCGCGGCCTCGCGCACCGCCGGATTCGCAATCAGAAATCGCAGCCGGTCCGCCAGGTCTGCGGCATCGCCACGCCGGAACGTGAATCCCGCATCCTCCACAGCTTCCCGATTTTCCGCCACGTCGCTGCTGAGCACGCAAAGCCCGGCGCCCATCGCATCCAGCAGAGCCAACGACAGGCCTTCCAGATCCGATGGCAGAACAAACATCATGGCGTTGGTCAGCAATTCGTCGAGAGCCTCGCCTGAGACCCATTCCAGAATCTTGATCCGTTCCCCCGCGTGAGTCTGCAACTCGCGCGAGTAATTGTCGCAGTAGCTCGATCCCCCGGCCATGACGAGCTTCACATCAGTCTCCAACTTCTCATACGCTTCCACCAGCAGGTGGCACCCCTTTTCCGGCGAAAACCTGCCTAGAAACAGAATGTATCCTCCCGGCTCCAGTCCCCAATCAAAAATCTTGTCAGGCACGCGCCACTCCCGCAGCACCCCCCCATTCGGCACGTAAGAAGTCTCCGCTCCATAGCCCGCCCGGTAGTGCATCTGCAACGCTTGCGAGACCACCATCGTGCGGCTGGGCAAACTCACCGCCGCCCGCTCTCCCAGCCGCAGGACTGCTGAGGCAAAGCGCCCCCATTTCTTCCGCTGCCAGTCGAGCCCCTGTACTGTGACCACAGTTTTCTTTCCCGCCAGCCGCGGAATAAACGAAAAGAGTGCCGGCCCCAGCGCATGGTAGTGCACCACGTCGCAAGGCTGAACCAGAACATGGAGCGTGCTCAGAAACGTATGCACCAGAGTCTCCAGATGCTTGGATCGGATCGTGGGCAGCCGCACCAGCTGCATACCGTTGCGTTGTCTCGCCGGCGGTGTGAAGTAGCTCCGGCAATACGCTGTCACCTCGTGTCCCATCCCGGTCAGTCTTTTCCCAATCTCTTCGTAATAAGTCTCAATGCCGCTGTACTTTGAAACCACACCCCGCCCGCCAATGAATGCCACGCGGACCATACGCTTCTCAAACGTTCCCACGGGGATATCCACTACGTCGCCGCCCATGACCGGAGCGAAGACGAGCCGCTGCAGCGGAACGAAGCCGCTCCTCGCCAGTCGCGGCGCCCCGTCTCCTGCCCTTGACTTCACCAGGGTTGTCCTTCGAGGCCTTCTCAGCGTCGGCGCTCGGGCAGATTGCTTTTTCGCGTCAATCACGCGTTCATACAATCCAATCAGCGCGTCGTAGTGGGCCTCCGGTGTATACCCTCGCCGCACTCGCTTCCAACCTGCCCGTCCCATTTGAGCCGCCAGGTCCGGCTGTGAGCTGAGAAACCGGATAGCCGCCGTCAGTTGCTCCACATCACCCGTCCTGTACAAGAGCCCTGTCTTGCCGGGCTGCACCAGTTCCCGCCGTGACCCTAGGTCTGTCGCCACCACGGCCCGCGCCTGCGCATGAGATTCCAGAATCGTCTTGCCCAACGTCTCATAGGCGTGCGACGGCAGCACGGTGAAGCGCGACCCGGCAATCGCGCGCTCCAGTTCCGCTCCCCGCATGTGACCGGCGAACTCCACGTTTCCCAATCCGAGCTCACCGGCCAGTTGCTCCAAACGGCCGCGCTCCGGTCCATCGCCCGCGATCATCAGCCGCAGATGTGGCAGTCGCTGCATGGCGTGCAGCAAGTCGTCTACGCCCTTTTCCGCCGACAGTCGCCCGAAATAAAGCAGCGGAGCATTCTCCGCCGCGCGCTCCGTCGCAGCCCTGACCGGCTGAAAATGGGGAAGCACCTCGAACCTCTCCGGATCCCATCCATGTTCGACAAACTTGTCCCGCACAAATTGGCTGGGCGCAAGAAAGCGGTCCACGCATTTTTCGTACGTCCCCACCCACTTATGCAGGTAGGCCTCTGCCACCAGAGTCATCCGCGCGCCCCATCCCGGATAGCACTTCTCTTTCAGCGCATGCCAGAATTCGCCGCCCTTGCACGCCTCGCAAGCTTCTCCTCGCAACACCAGGTTGTAGCTCGCGCATAACACCTTGAAGTCGTTCAAGTGGTAGACGACCGGAACCTTCTGCGCCTTCAACTCCCACAAGATCGACGGCGACAAATGGTGATAAATATTTCGCACGTGCGCCACATCTGGCCGGAAATCTGCAATCATCCCCCGTATCCGCCGCCGCGTCTCGCGGGAGTAAATCGCATGGCCGGCCAGCCTCACCTTCTCGAACCATCCACTGCGCTCCTTGAAGTCGACATGGGGCATGAAATGGTGATCGTAGGGTGTAGCCCTGCCGCGCGGATCGGCCATGGAAAACAGCGCTACCTCATGTCCCCGGGATCGCAGCAGTTCCATGGCTTCGAACAGGTAGACCTCGGTGCCACTGAAGGGATAATTATATTTGTTGCAAAACAAGATTCTCACGAGAGGCGCTCCAGTCTTGAGTTACAAAATCCTGGGTTAACGAACCCTGGGTTACAAAGTCCTGGGTTGGGGGCAAATCCGGCGCAGCGATCCTCTGCAGAAACCAGCTGCCAAATCGAGTCAGATTTTTCCCGCGACTAAAGTTGTGAACCACTTGCATCTGCGCGGCGTGCCGGACCCAGTCCAGCCGGCTCACCGCTGAACGATCCTCCCTGCACATCGATCTCTCGAGGAAGAGAATCTTGGACACGAAATCCTGCAGTGCTCCGGGCGCATAGAGAAAACCGGTTTTTCCAGGAACGACAATCTCCGGGATCCCGGTGATGGCCGGCGCGAGAACGATTCTGCCCCGCACCATCGCCTCCATCAGCACCAGAGGAATCCCCTCACTCCGGCTTGTGAGCACAGCCACGTCGGCGCGCCCGTACAGAGCCTCCATCTGCCTGTTTCCAACATGGCCGAGCAGCTTGAGCTGTTCTTGCAACCGGTTTTTCCGAATCAAACACTCCAGGCGCTGCCGCTCCTGGCCTTCCCCTGCAATCCAGCACTCAAAATCGAGTCCGCCATCGCGCAGTCGAGCGCAGGCGCGAACCAGAAACGCGTGATCCTTCACCGCATGCAGCCGTCCCACAGCCAGCAAGGTGAAAATGCGGCGTGTGCCCCGCGCAACCCTCCTCGATTCCGCCCGTTCCGGCACGTCCACACCCAGGCGCGAGACGATGATTTTGCGCGGATCGATCGCGGCGAAGTGTTTCAAAATATGGCGCCGGTTGTACTCCGAAATCGTCACGCAAAACCGGCAGTGCTTCAGCTTCGCGTCGAGATAAGCTCCGTTGAGCAGCAGGTCTGACCCGTGCAGCGTCATGCTGAAATTCACTCCTAGCAGCCGCGCCGCCACCATCCCGATCCACGACCCGAAATAGCCATGATGCACGTGGACGTGATCCACCCCGCGATCTCGGAGCAGCACGGCGTAATACGCCCCCAGCCAGGTGTGCAACAGGGCCTTCAGCCGCCGTTTCGGAGACTCCTTCCCCCGCAGGAGCACGCGCGCCACCAGGCCGGCAATCCGTTCCCAACGCCGCACGACGAGCCCGAGCGCTCGCAGCATAGTCACAACTCGAACCGGTTGTAGACACAGAATCTCCGGTTCCAAAGCCGCAGCGGACGCGCTCTGCCTCGCATCCGGCTTGCGCACGCTGCCCGGTATGACCCGAACTCCCCGCCGCCGTAGTTCCTGGATTTCCTCGCCCACATAGGGCTCGACGGCTGCAGGAAATTGATTAGCGAGATAAGCAACCGTCAACACGGAATCCAGATTTGCAGAAGAAGAGGTAGTCGCAGAATTAAGGGTTGGAGAATTAGATCGAGCAGATCCACGCAGAACAAGATCTACGCGGAAGAAGACCTACGCAGCGGACCCGCGAAAGCCCCGCGCAGACCGACTTAGTCTAGGTTCCAGTTCGTGAGCGGCGCGCCGCTGCTGCGCCGCCAGCATTCCCGCCATCGAGAACAGAAGCCCATTCACGAACTGGTAATTCATCACCACCAGAGCCGCATTCACCCAATAGATGCCCAGCATCACCGGCCACATGGCATGAAACTGC
>Ga0209380_10001637_pt1 | contig 14832 bp, 13 predicted proteins | sample HubBroMetageWFT6_FD_188347 | JGI IMG/M metagenome (GOLD analysis project Ga0209380, IMG submission 188347) | Warmed and freeze-thawed soil microbial communities from the Hubbard Brook experimental Forest, New Hampshire - Hubbard Brook CCASE Soil... | ecosystem: Environmental > Terrestrial >...
GGTCGCTACGGGAATGGCCCTCGCGCGCTTCGATGCGCCGAATAACCGCGTCGCATGCCTTACCTTCATGAGTCCGTCCCATAACGGCGGCAGATAGCACGTCATCGCACGATTCGCCAGCTGAACCGGCCGGTGGTCGTGCAGATCGACGAGCGGCCCGAGGTGCTCGGTCGCCGCGCGCCAACCGCGCTCGGTGTGGTTGGCTCGGCGCAGCCGACGCTCAAACTGCTCATCGATCAGGTCGCGCCGAAAACCGACACGAGCTACTGGGACCGGCTCATGGAGGAGCGCCGCGCCTGGGACCGCAAGCTCGACCAGCAGGCTGATCTCGCGCGCAGCGCCGATCGCATCCATCCACGGGCAGTCGCCCGCGCGGTCAGCGATCTCGCCAACCGGGACGCGGTCTTCGTGCTCGACACCGGCCTTAATACGCTGTGGTCCGCCAACTGGATCCGGCAAAGCGGATCGCAGCGCATCATCGGTTCGTTCAACAATGGCGCCGTCGGAACGGCGCTCGGGCAGGCCAACGGCATCCAGGCGCTCGACCGCGCGCGGCAGGTGATCGCGCTGACCGGCGACGGCGGCTTCAACATGTTGATGTGCGAGTTCCTCACCGCGGTTCACCACAAGCTGCCGGTCAAGGCTGTCATCTACAATAACGCCGCGTTTGGCTTGATCCGGCTGGAGGCCGAGTCGATCGGGGTGCCGCCCTACCGGCAGGGCATTGATTTTCCCAATCCGGATTTCGCCGCATTCGCCCGTGCCTGCGGTGGCCACGGCTTCGCGGCGCGCAAGCCCGACGAGCTGAAGAAAGCGATCGGTGATGCCCTGGCGGTTGACGGACCGGCGATCGTCGACGCCGTCGTCGTTGCCAACGAGCTCCCCAACGTGCCGCACCTCGAGCTTGAGCTGCTCGGGCAGGTCGCGCGCGCCAAGATCAAAGAGGCGGTGCTAGCCGTTACTGGCAGTTGATCAGGCAGCCGGCCTTGGCTGGATCAGGATTAAAATGATTGGGTCTCCCCTAACAGGCCGGCTCGAGAAATAAAGGCTAAAGGAGGTACCGAATGCGCATTGGGCTCTTCATCCCCTGTTTCATCGACGCTTTCTTCCCAGAAGTTGGGGTCGCGACCCTCGAACTTTTGGAGCGGCTCGGCCACGAGGTCGTATACCCGCGCGACCAGACCTGTTGTGGACAGCCGATGGCCAATAGCGGCTTCAACGCCGAATGCGCCGACACCGAGGCACTGTTCGTGCGCAATTTCACCGGCTTCGATTACGTGGTCGCGCCCTCCGGCAGCTGCGTCCACCACGTGCGCGACAATTTCGACGCGATCGAGCAGAGCGCCGAGGTGAAAGAAGTTCGCGCTCGCACTTTCGAGATCGTGGAGTTCCTGCACGATATCTTGAAGGTCGACGAGTTCCCTTGGGCCCGCTTTCCGCATCGCGTCGGGCTGCACAACAGCTGCGGCACCCTGCGCCGATTGAAGCACGCGAGGCCCTCCGAGCTGCACGAGCCGTTCTTTTCGAAACCGATGGATCTGCTGTCGAAGGTCGAGGGGATCGAGTTCGTCACGCCGGCGCGGCCTGATGAATGCTGCGGCTTTGGCGGCACCTTCTCGGTCTTTGAGGAGGTTGTCTCGACCAAGATGGGTTACGACAAGGTCAGCGACCACGCCCATGCCGGCGCCGAATACATCGTCTCAGCCGACACCTCGTGCCTGATGCATCAGCAGGGCTGCGCCGAGCGCATCGGCGTGCCGATCAGATTCATCCACATCGCCCAGATCCTGAACGGAGCCAGCGCATGAGCACCCCTCCGGCGATGCTTCACCCCGAATTGTTGGCGCCGAGTGACACTCCTGCCATCGTCCGCGATGGCCGCCGCCTCGATCACGCCGAAGCAGCGTCAAAACCGCTGCGCTCGCGTCCCGAGCCGCAGCCGCGCGGCGCCAAGATCCATGGCAATCGGCCGGTCGATCAGGCGGAAGCGGCCGCCCGCTTCATCGCCGCACCCGAGCACGAGAAGATGCACGACGAGCGCCTGTGGGACCTGCGGCAGAAGCGCGACCGCGAGATGCACGGCATCGACGAGTGGGAGGAATTGCGCGCGCTCGCCTCGGCGATCAAGGAGCACACCCTCACGCATCTCGACGAGTATCTGGAGCAGTTCGAGGCTAATGCCCGGTCGAACGGCATCCACGTGCATTGGGCGCGCGACGCCGCCGAGCACAACCGCATCGTCCACGGCATCCTCAAGGACCACGGCGCCAAGTCCCTGATCAAGAGCAAATCGATGCTGACCGAGGAGTGCGGGTTCCGCGCCTACATGGCCTCGGTCGGGATCGAGGTCGTCGAGACCGATCTCGGCGAGCGCATCCAGCAGCTCGACAACGAGGACCCGAGCCATGTCGTCGTGCCGGCGGTGCATAAGCTGCGGACCGATGTGGCCGAGGTGTTCTCAAAGACGATCGGCACCGACCCCGACAACAGCGACGTTCACTACTTAGCGGAAGCGCAGCGCGAGGCCACCCGCCCGCTGATCCTCAAGGCCGATGCCGGCATGACCGGCTGCAATTTTGCGGTTGCCGAGACCGGCGGCATCACCGTCTGCACCAATGAGGGCAATGCCGACCTGTCGGCCAACGTTCCTCGCCTGCACATTGCGTCGATCGGCATCGAGAAGGTGATCCCGCGCCTCGAACATCTGGCAGTGTTCGTGCGCCTGTTGTCGCGCAGCGCGCTCGGCTCGCCGATCACGCAATACACCTCGCATTTCCGCGGGCCGCGCGAGGGCGGCGAGATGCATTTCGTGCTGGTCGATAACGGCCGGTCCACCCGCCTCGGAATGGAGGAATTCTGGACCTCGCTCAAATGCATCCGCTGCGGCGCCTGCATGAATACCTGCCCGGTCTACCGGCGCAGCGGCGGGCTCAGCTACGGCGCCACTTATTCGGGGCCGATCGGCCTGATTATCGACCCGACCTTCAATGCGCACAAATATAGCAACCTGCCGTTCGCCTCGACCTTGAATGGCAGCTGCAGCAATGTCTGCCCGGTCAAAATCAACATTCACGAACAGATCTATGCGTGGCGGCGCGAGCTGGTGAAGCGGCACGAGGTGCCGTTCGCCAAAAAAGCGGAGATGAAGGCGGCTGGCGCACTGCTGTCGCGGCCTGCAGCCTATCGCGCCGCGATCGCCGCCGCCGATGTGGCGCTCGCCCATCTGCCGCGCTTTGTCATCTACAACGGCCTCAACGCCTGGGGCCGGCATCGCGAGGTGCCGCACCCGCCCAAACAGACCTTCCACAGCTGGCATCACGCCAATCGCGGAGGAAAATCATGAGCAGCCGCGACGCCATCCTGGACTCGATCCGGGCCAACCGGCCGCAAGTAGACCGGCCGCTTCCCGATGTTCCGCTGTTCGGCGACAGCGCGCCGGCATCGCTGCTGGAGGCTTTCAAGACGAGTCTGCACCAGATGGGCGGACTGTATCTCGACCCCCCAAGCTCGGGCGATCCTTTGGCACCGGTCCGGGCCAAGATCGCGGGCGCCAAGATCGTGTGCTCGATCGTACCGGAGATCGCGGGCAACCGAGACATCGCCGGTGTCGACAGGCCGCAGGATCTGGCCGATGTCGATTTCGGCATCGTCCGCGCTTCCTTTGCCGTCGCCGAAACCGGCTCGGTGCTGCTGAGCGAGACCGATCTGCATGTCAATGCGGTCGGCTATCTCGCGCAGCACCTGATCGTGCTGCTCGATCCCGCCGACATCGTCGTAAACCTGCACCACGCCTATCGCCGGCCCGAATTCCGTGACAGTCACTATGCCTCGTTTCACACCGGCCCATCAGCGACCGCGGATATCGAGGGCGTCCTGATCCACGGCGCGCAAGGCGTGCGTTCGCTCTCGGTCCTGTCGCTGGCGCGCTCAGCCCACAGCCCAACCCACTGAGGAGTGAAATCCCATGCTCGATAACTTGCCACACCGGGAAGTGCTGAACGATCCGGTTCGCAACAAGGGTACGGCCTTTACTCTGGAAGAACGCCGGAAATACGGGATTGATGGGTTGTTGCCGCATTCGGTGGACACGCTTGAGCGACAGGTCGAGCGGGTCATGGGGCATCTCGATGCGAAGCCGAACGATCTCGAGCGCTACATCTACCTGATCGGCCTTTCGGACCGGAACGAGACGCTGTTCTACCGCACTGTCATGTCCGATCCGGCGCGGTTTGTGCCGATCCTTTACGATCCGACGGTGGCCGATGCCTGCCTCGCCTTCGGCCACCTCTACCGGCGCGCGCGCGGCATGTACGTCACCCGCGACATGAAGGGCCGCATCGCTGATGTTCTGCGCAATTGGCCCGAGCGCGACGTGCGCTTCATTTGCGTTTCGACGGGCGGACGGATCCTCGGCCTCGGCGACATCGGCGCCAACGGGATGGGGATCCCAATCGGCAAGTTGCAGCTCTACACAGCATGTGCGGCAGTCCCGCCTGGCTGCCTGTTGCCCATACTGCTCGACATCGGCACGACCAACGAGGTGTTGCGCGCCGACCCGCTCTATCTCGGACTGCGCGAAGCGCCCCCATCCGAGGCGGAACTGGACGAGCTGGTAGAGGAATTCGTTCAGGCGGTGCAGAAGGTGTTTCCCAGCTGCTGCATTCATTTCGAGGACTGGAAGGGCACGGACGCCATTCGCCTGCTGAGCCGCTACAGGGATAAGGTGCTCTGCTACAACGACGACATCCAGGGCACTGCCAGCGTCACGCTCGCGGGACTGACGACCGCACTGCAGATCGTCGACGCGTCCTTGACCGACCAGCGCATCCTCTTTCTGGGCGCAGGCTCGGCCGGGATCGGCATCGCCAACCTGATCGCCGCCGCAATGCAGGCTAAGGGTCTGTCGCAGGAGGCGGCGCGCAGTCGCATCTCGCTGTTTGACATCGACGGGCTATTGGAGCCCTCCCGCACCGATCTGTCGGAAGCGCAAAAGGTCTACGCGCACAAAGCGGCGCCATCGAAGGATCTGGTGGAGACGATCGAGACGCTGAAACCCACTGTCCTGATCGGCGTCAGCACCAAAGGCGGTGCCTTCAACCAGCGTGTCGTCGAGGCAATGAGTCGGCTGAACGAGCGGCCGATCATCTTCGCGCTGTCAAACCCGACCGACAAGGCCGAGTGCTCGGCCGAGCAGGCCTACACATGGTCGAACGGCAAGGCGCTCTACGCGGCCGGCGTGCAGTTCCCGGACGTCACAATGAATGGCAAGGTCTTTCATCCGGGCCAAGCCAACAACTTCTATATCTTCCCGGCGATCGGATTGGCAACCTATGCGGCACGGCCGCGGCGGATCACCGATCAATGCTTCATCGTCGCGGCGCAGGCGAGCGCCGACCAAGTCGGTCCCGAGCTTCGCGCGAAGGGCATGCTGTTCCCGAGCCAGGCCGACATCCTGGAGACGGAAGTCACGACAGCCACGCGCGTCGCCGAGTTCATGTTCGAGACGGGCTTGGCTCAGGTCGAGCGCCCTCGCGATATCCGCGCCTGGATCGAGAGCCTGCTCTACAAGCCGCAATATTGATCGGACAAGCGGGAGGGCTGCTACGGCGACCCCCCCTCCCACATCCCGGAGGAATTTGCCATGGACGATCAAGTACATCCCGTCCTGCACGACGTCCCGATTGGCATCGATGCCACCGGTCAGCGGCACGAGACCGATTCCATGGGCGGCATCGACGTACCCGCCGACCGCTACTGGGGGGCGCAGACGCAGCGCAGCCTCGTGCATTTCTCGATCGGCGACGACCGCATGCCGAAGCCAGTTTATCACGCCTACGGCTATGTCAAGAAGGCGGCGGCACTGGTCAACGCCGCCGCTGGGCGGCTGCCGCAGTGGAAGGCGGAGGCCATCGTGCGCGCCGCGGACGAGGCGATCGGGGGTAAGCTCGACGATCACTTCCCGCTCTATGTCTGGCAGACCGGATCCGGCACGCAATCGAACATGAACATCAATGAGGTGGTGTCGAACCGCGCGATCCAGCTGCTCGGCGGCCAGATCGGCAGCAAGTCGCCGGTGCATCCGAACGATGATGTCAATATGGGGCAGTCGTCGAACGACACCTTCCCGACCGCCATGCACATCGCCGCGGTGCTGGAATTGGAGCAGCACCTGCTGCCGCATGCCGAGGCGCTGACAAGCGCGATCGAGGCGAAGTCAAACGAATGGAGCGATGTCGTCAAGACCGGCCGGACGCATCTGCAGGACGCGGTGCCCCTGACGGTCGGACAGGAATGGTCGGGCTGGGCACAGCAGATCCGCGATGCGCTGACGCGCGTCCGCGCGGCGCAGCCGGGTCTCTTCGAGCTGGCAGCCGGTGGCACCGCCGTCGGCACCGGGCTCAATGCGCCGCCGAACTTCGGCCGGGAGATCGCGGCCAAGATCGCCGAATTGACCGGTCATCCGTTTGTCACTGCGCCCAATAAATTCGCAGCGCAAGGTTCGCTCGACGCGATGGTGGCGGCGATGGCCGCGGTGCGCGGGCTCGCGGTGGCGCTGATGAAGATCGCCAATGACATGCGATGGCTGGCGTCGGGCCCACGCTGCGGCTTTGGTGAGCTGCTCCTGCCCGAGAACGAGCCCGGCTCCTCGATCATGCCGGGCAAGGTCAACCCGACCCAATGCGAAGCGATGGTGATGGTCTGCATCCAGGTGATCGGCGAGGACAACGCCGTCGCGCTCGCCGGCAGCCAGGGCAATTTCGAGCTCAACGCGATGCGCCCGATCATCATCAACAATTTTTTGCACTCGGCCCGCGTGCTCGGCGACGCGTGCGAGAAATTCCGCCGGTTTTCGGTGGAGGGAACGCGGTTGAACCGCGCACGCATCGATGAATTGCTCGGCCGGTCACTGATGCTGGTGACCGCGCTCAGTCCGGTGATCGGCTACGACAAAGCCTCGGCGATCGCGCACAAAGCCAACGATGAAGGTTTGACCTTGAAAGAAGCCGCGCTGAAATCCGGTTTCATCGATGAGAAGCGCTTCGACGAGATCGTCGACCCGCGAAAAATGGTCGGCCACGGCGTCGCCGGCGCCTGAGCTCCAGTAATCTCGTCAAGGTGCCGCCGATAGCGCGGGCGTGCTTGCCACTCCCAATTCATGCATGCCGGCGCGCGAGCTCGTACCATTCCCGTTGCGCCCGGCGGTAGAACGCGGGCGCGCGTTCGACTGATTTGCGGATCTCGGCGAAGATCGCGCGCGCCCGCTGCTCGGCTCCACTCCTTTGAAGCAGCAGCGCCATCCGGCCCTTTGCTTCCTCGCCGGGATAAGTCGTGGAGAGCCGCTCGTAGGCGCTGAGCGCCTCGGGGACGCGACCGCTGGCCTCGAGAATGCGTGCCGCGAGCAGATCTGCGTCGGGGGATCTGAAATCCGGGTTGGCCGCGAACAGGCGGTCGAGGGTCGCACCGCCGGCCTCGACATCGCCCTTCCGGAATTCGGCCGTGGCAAGCCCGAGCAGAGTGCCGGGTTCCGTCTCGTGCATCCCGGTGAGTGCGTTCTTATAGAGGTCGATGGCCTCGCCATAACGCCCGAGACGGACGCATTCGTCCGCCAACGCCCGAAGATTGGCGACGCTCGGCAAGGCTTCGACCGCGCGCGCGAACTCGCGGTATTGACGTGCCGGATCAAGGCCAGCCGATACCGTGTGGGACAACCGGGCGGCTGCGCGACCTCGTAGCAGACCGGGGATCACCTCGACCGCAAGGTAAGCGAGAATGCCGAGTCCTGGCACGAACAGGATGATCATGAACCAAAAATACGGGCGCCCGGTTCGGCCCGCGTGAATCAAACAGGCAATCTGCGCCAGAAGGATAAAGCCGTAGGAAAACACGATATCAACGCAAGCTAGGGGGTCATGCCGGTCCAGATAATGTGTGCATGCTGTGGGAAATATTTCTGCATAGCAGAATTTCGATTTTTCCAGGCCATCCTATGATTGGGCATCCCACGGAGCGTCCGCCTATCAGACGACGTCCCCGCTGCGACACTCCCCTTACTTCACCTGAGCAAGGAAGCTCGGCGTCGGGAGCAGACCGATGAGAGCCTGTTTTGACGTCGCCGGGATTTCGGCGGCAGCACCCTTTATGGCGGGCAACTGGCGAGTGACCTGCGCGCTGTACTCTCCCTGGACTATCCCGCTCATGCGAGTGGTCGCAGCGAAACCGTCGATCTGCGCCCCACCGGCGAGCGGCTTCGTCACCGTCCAGGTCAGGTTGGGCGTATTCGGGATATCCACCGGCAATACCACCGGGTATCCGTCCAAGCTCGGGGTTCGGCCGAACTGCTCAGACGAAAATTCCCAGCCCTCCGGCGATTTCGCCGAGCCTTCGACCAATCCGTAGAAATTGTAGATTGTCACAAAATCAGCGGCCGCTTTCGACTCGCCCGGCGTCAAGGTCTCGCCCTGGTCCGTCTTGACGGCAAAGTGGTACGTCATGGATCCGTCGGCGTTCTTGTCCACTTGTGTCACAACGGCCTGCAGCGCGGCCGCCGGGTGGGCGGTGATCGCCAATGCAGAGACCGACAACAGCGCCGCTCCAAAGATTTTCAGCACTTGCTCTCTCCCAGAGCGAAAAGGGGCAGAGCGAAAATTGTGCTGAACGCGTAAAAAGACCATGCGGATTTAGAAGCCGATCAGAAAAGAACTTGAACGATTGAAACTGATGGACCCACCAGCGGAGGGCCGTTCGCGCAGCTATTTTGGCGCGAGGCGTTGAAGCGAAACTGAGCCGCTCAATGGGCGTCCGCAGCGGGCGCCTTGGCCGCCCCGACTTGGCGCAACAGCGGCACCAGCAGCGTCGCGACCAGGAACGCGAGCATGATCGCTCGGAAAGCATCGGCATAGGCCAGGGTCGACGCCTCGCGGTAGGCGAGCTGCCAAAGCTGCTTCAAAGCGGCGACATGGCCGGCTTCCGGGCTGCCGGGCATCGCGCCGTAGCGCAGCGTCATCCCCGCGACCGTCCTTTGCATCGCGCCGTTCGCCGGTGTCAGGTGGGAGGCGATCGCATCGAAATGGAAATTCGTCCGGGCATTGAGAATGGCGCCGCACACCGCGATGCCGACCGCCCCGCCGAGATTGCGCATCATGTTGAACAGGCCGCTGGCGTATTTGAGGCGTTCGGGCGAGAGGCTACCGAGCCCGAGTGTCACCGCAGGGGCGACCGCGAAGACCTGCGGAAAGCCGCGCAGGATTTGCGGCAGAAGGAACTGGTCGCCGCCCCAGTCATGGGTGATGAAGCTGTAGCTCCACATCCCGAGACCGAATGAGGCGAGCCCGAACATCATCAGCCAGCGCGTGTCGAATTTCTTTGCCAGGAAGATGTAGACGGGGACCCCGGCGAGCGAGGCTGCGCCAGTGGAGAAGATCGCGACGCCAGTCTGCCAGGCGCTGAAGCCGCGCACGTAACCGAGAAACAGCGGGGTCAGGTAGATCGTCGAGAAGATGCCGATGCCGGTGACGAACGACAGAAAACAGCCGACCGCGAAGTTGCGGTTTTTGAGCGCGCGCAGATCGACGACAGGGCGCGCGAATGTCAGGCTGCGGACGACGAACGAGACGCCGGCGATCACCGCGACCCAGGCGCAGGTGCGGATCGTCGCATCGTCGAACCAGTTCCAGCGCGAGCCCTCCTCCAGCACGTATTCGAGCGTGCCCAAAGCGACCGCCATCAGCACGATGCCGAGATAATCGGCGTCCTTCAGCAGCTTGATATCCGGCTCGTCGATCCTGACCAGCAACGCCGCGAGGAGCGTGATCGCGATGCCCGGGAGAAGATTGACGTAGAACAGCCAATGCCAGTTCAGCGTGTCGGTGATCCAGCCGCCAATAACCGGTCCCAGGGTTGGCGCGATCGAGGCGATCGTGCCGATAACCGCGGCCGAATAGACGCGCCGCGGTCCCTGAAAAAAATAAAACGATGAGGTGAACATCGTCGGGATCATCGAGGCGCCGAGCAGTCCCTGCAATGCCCGGAACACGATCATGCTCTCGATATTCCAGGCGAGCCCGCAGAGCAGGCTGGTGACGGTGAACCCCGCGGCCGACGCGGCGAACAGCCAGCGGGTCGAGAACACGCGGGTCAACCAGCCGGACAGCGGGATCGTGACGATCTCGGCGATCAGATAGGCGGTCTGCACCCAGGCTATCTGGTCCTGTGCCGCCGACAGCCCGCCGCCGATCTGTTGCAGCGACGAGGCGACGATCTGGATGTCGAGGAGGGCCATGAACCCGCCAAAGCACATCACCACGAATGGCAACAGGCTGCGCAGCCAGCTCGCGGGCTCCGACATCGCCGTCACTCCCCGCCTTGCGTGTTTTGTGGCGTGCTTGGGCGGGTATCGACGCTGACCGTTGTCGACAGACCTGGGCGCAGCTCGCCGAGCCGCGCGTCGCCGTCATCGAGCGCGATGCGGACCGGCACGCGCTGAACGATCTTGGTGAAATTGCCGGTGGCGTTCTCCGGCGGGATCACGCTGAAAATCGCACCGGTCCCCGGCGCGAGGCTCAGCACATGGCCGCGAAAGGTCTTACCCGACAGCACATCGGCGACCACCGTCGCCGGCTGGCCCGGCTGCATATGCGCCAGCTGATCTTCCTTGAAATTGGCGTCGACCCAGAGCCCTTGCGCCGGGATGACGCTCAACAGGTATGCGCCATTGGCGACATAGGCGCCGACTTGCGCGGCTCGATTGCCGATATAGCCGTCGATCGGCGAGCGGATCTCGGTATAGCCGAAATTGAGGCGGGCGGTTTCGAGATCGGCCTCGGCTTGCGCCACGCCCGCCCGGGCGGCGGCGATGTCCGCATTTAGCACGGTCAGCTGTTGACGGGCGGCGGCAAGCCCTGCTTCAGCCGATTTCGTGGCCGATTGCGCTTCCCGGTCGGCGGCCGACGCCCGTTCGGCGTTCTGCCGCGAGCCGTAGCTGGTCAGCGCCAGGCTGCGATAGCGGACGGCGTCTTCACCGGCGAATGTGGCATGGGCAGCCTTGGCGGCGAGATCGGCCTCGGCCTGGCTGATCATCTGCTGCTGCAGGACGTACTTGGCTTCGAGCCCGGCAAGTGTCGCTTTCCGCTGATCGGCGACTGCCTGGGCATGATTGAGAGCGGCCTTGAAATCGCGCGCGTCGAGTCGGATCAGCAATTGCCCGGCTCGGACTCGCTGGTTGTCTTCCACCAGGATCTCAGCGACGAACCCCGCAACGTGCGGCGACACCGCGGTGACGTTGCCGCCGGCATAGGCGTCGTCGGTGCTTTCGATGAACCGTCCGACCGTCCACCAGTCGCGGGCATATTCGGCGGCGCCGAGCGCAACGAGGAGGGCCAAAGCCACCGGGGCGGAGCGCCTTATTCGACGTCTGATATCGCGCGTCGCGGGGATGGGAGAGGCGGTTCGTTCCAGAACCGTGATGCGTTCCAAGACTGTCTCGGTCATCCCCTGCACTCCTAAGGCGCTAGTGCCCGTTCAAGTCGCTCACGGAGACGGTATGCAGCAGGGTGCGCAGTCCGGCCGCGCGCTCGGCGCCGAACACCGCCTCGAACCGCGCCTGGGCGCGGGTCCAGCCGATGACCGCAGCACGGAGCCGTTCGGCGCCGGCGTCGGTCAGCCGCAATTCCTTGCTGCGGCGGTCGGCGTGTCCGCGCGCGACCATGACGAGCCCGTCTCGCAGCAGCGGGCGGATGTTTCGGCCAAGCGTGGTGCGATCCATCACCATCGCCGTGGCCAGCGCATTGATCGTCATCGGCCCGCGCCAGCGCAGCTTGGCGAGGATCGAGAACTGCGTGGTGCGCAGCCCGACGGGCGCCAGGAACTCGTCATAGAATTGGGTGACGTGGCGCGCCGCCTGGCGCACCGCCAGGCAGTTGCAATCCTCCGGTCTCGGCAGGGTGTCGGCGTCCATCGTCTGGCTCGATACGTGCATATCCTCCAAAATAGGGGCATATGCACCTATGTCAACAAAAAACATCACTGCTATCGGTAAGCTCCCGTCGGCCCATTTGGTCGCAACCGCCGCGATGCGAGCGCAGGCGCGGGAGGTTTACCGCGGCTTGTTCAGGAATTCGCGCGACATCGCAGCGGTTTCGTCGAGCAGCAGCGAACCGTATTCGACCGAGGGCTCGATCTCGCTGCCCTCGTGCCACTCGTTCCACGAGGTGATCAGCACGTAATCCGGCGCCGCCGCGATCGCCTCCTGCCACAGCGCGCGGTAGGTCTCGCCGCCCCAGCGGTCGGTCACCGGGCGCGGCGGCGGCCGGTTGGCGGTGCGGTCGTCATAGCCGGGGATCACCGTCACGCTGGAGATTTTGCCGGGCCCCGCGGCCGCGACCGCCTTCGGATAGGTGAGATGCGCCCACTCTCGGGTTTGCGACGGGGTTTTGTGCTGCGTCTGGCCGGTGATGTTATAGGTGCTGGCGCCGTCGAAAATGGAGACGTATTTGGGATCGAGCGAGTCGGCGACCAGCGCGATGCCGCCCGGGTTGTCCCGCCGCACTTCGGTGATGACCTCTTGCCATTCGGGCGGTGACAGCGCGCCGAGCGCACGGCCGTAGACGAAGACGACCGGCCTGCCATCGGCGCGCAGCCACGCCTTGTCCTTGCCATATTGCGCCAGGAGGTAATCGAGGTCGGCGACCGCCGATTTCATGCGGGCGGCGCTGTCACTGCCGTCGATTTTCTCGTAATAGGCCGAGACCGCGAGCCCGTGCTCCCCCGCCGCCGCGAGCAGTGGCGCGATCCCTTGATCCTCGAAGCTGCCGCGTCCCCACCAACTGGCGACAAAGCCGCTGATGCCGGCGGCATGAGCGGCCGCGGCCTGGTGGTCGAGCAGCGTGGGGTCGTGGCTGTCATAGGCGCCGTAAGCGGGGAAATGCGCCGAGTTTGCGATATGCTCAGTGGCCGGATCGACCCCATTCCAATGCACCCAGCGCCCGCTGACCGCCGGATTCCCATACCAGCCGTAATAAAAGGCGAGGATCTGGTGGGCGATACCGGTGCCGCGAGCATCGCCGCCCGACATCGCACAACACATAAAAAAGACGATCGCTAGAGCTCTACGCGACCATGTCCCATTCACCCTCCCTTCGTGTAACCGCTGTCGCCAGCGAGGCGATATCATAACCTGCACAAGACCGAGCCCAATGATTCTGTCCCTATTGCAAAGGTTTTACTGCATCTACAATCAAGGACGTATAAGCGTATTTGTTGTGCTTGTTTCGGGGATCAAATTTTAGCGAGCGGCCGATGTGCCCGTCCGCGCTGTCCCAATCGCTCCGATGGAATTCTCCATTTTCATCCCAGTACTCCAAAGGACGGACTTCAAATCCGGCGGATTGAAAGAGAGATGTCAGCGACATGTAATCGTAAAAAAACTTTTGCCCGTCGCGGCCACCTACTTTGCAAAGCTCGTGATATTCCGGATCAGGTTTAAGCGCGTCCGGAACCGCGATCCGAATGTGCTTACCCGGAATTAGAAATCGATAGCACGTGCACGCCGCGATGAGACCCTTCTCCTGGTCGAGGTGTTCCCACACGTGCTCCGCCACCATTGCCGAGACGGACGCTTCCTCAAGCCATGCTCGCCAAGTATCCGGGTTCAGCAGGTCTAGCAAGTCCTGGTCGGTAGGCACCCAGCCAGAAAAAAAAGTGCCCGCTGCGCCGATTATGAGACGAATTATTCCGGAAGCGCGGGCCGCTCGCACCATACGAATTTGATAAGCGAGCCTGAGCTCTGGTAGCTGGGCAGATAGCTGCGGGTCTCGTAACAGTAGCGTCCTGATGTCCAAGGGACTCGTTGCAGTATTGAATCGCTCTAAGAACGACGGCGGAGGCGGCGCACCGGTAAGGATGATAAAAGCTGCCTTCACTGCCCCGCCCAATGCAGCAGCATCCAGCTCTGTGCCGGTTGTTTGCCCGATATCGGTATTGTTCGGTCGGCTCTGGATTGTTGGATGGCGGCTGCATTTGCAGGGCTTTTCGGTAGCCCATCGCATTTGTATGTCAAAGATCTCGTTGTAGGTCGTCGAACTCAGCTCTCCAAAATCAGTTACGGGCCTGCAAAAATCTCCGTAGCCTCGTAGCCAAGCCGCTCATATGAGTCCTGTTTCATATGAAGACCCGCGGCACCGATATATTTTCCAAGACACGCTTGGATATTTAACTTTACTGCACCGGTCAAACAGCAGGCTAGTGTCTTGGCGACATCTTGGGAGTCACCGGGACATCCTAATCCCCAGGTCGCGAAAAGTTCATGGATGCGGTTAGCGTCTCGTGACCGATAATCATACTGCCGCACCAAATCCAGATAAGGACCGACATAAGTATTATTACGAAACCACTGGCGTTTAGTCAGACCAAATCCCCAATTATGCTCCAGGAGGATGAATTTATTGGGGTTTTCTCGCTGTGATCGTAGGGATGTCTTGTGATGTCCATAGACAGCCACATATCCGATGCGATCATCCGCTCTTGCAATTTCTAGAAGTTGCTCAAGTGAATGAACGTAAAATGGAGAAACAAGCAGATCGTCTTCGAAAAATATCGCCGCATCGGCACCCAGTTCATTGAAGATGTGATCTTCGGCGCGCTCAAAATTTAACGCGACACCTAGATTTTCATCAGACTTAAAAACCATTCCGTGCGGTAAATAATGACGGAATATATCTACACATACATCTATATCTTTCTGATCCGCGTGCGTTTTTCTGCTAAGGAAGCACTGAACAAACTGGAAAGCGCTGGATGTCACGACGTTGCCGGGGCGTTTCAGGTGGCACAGAAGAT
>Ga0209380_10001638_pt1 | contig 14827 bp, 15 predicted proteins | sample HubBroMetageWFT6_FD_188347 | JGI IMG/M metagenome (GOLD analysis project Ga0209380, IMG submission 188347) | Warmed and freeze-thawed soil microbial communities from the Hubbard Brook experimental Forest, New Hampshire - Hubbard Brook CCASE Soil... | ecosystem: Environmental > Terrestrial >...
GCTCCAAACCACCTATGAAGAATTCCTCAAAGGTACGGCCCATGGCGTAGCCGTCCGCAGTGACGGCCGCCTCGAGCTCGCTCCCAAATTCACGCTGCTCGCCGACGCCGACGCCTCCTATCTCTGGTCGCTACGCGTCGACCCCAAAGGCACCCTGTACGCCGCCGGCGGATCTCCCGCAAAAGTTTTCCGCTTCGATAACGGCGGCAAACCGACCGCTGTTTTTGAATCCACAGATCTGGTGGCCCAATCTATCGCCTTCGACGCCCGCGGCATGCTCTATGTGGCCACTTCCCCCGACGGCAAGGTCTATCGCGTCTCCGCGTCCGGCGAAAAATCCGTCTTCTTCGATCCCAAAACAAAATACATTTGGGACCTCGCTTTCGGCTCCGACGGCGTTCTCTACGTAGCCACAGGCGACAAGGGCCAAGTCTTCGCCGTCTCCCCCGACGGCAAGAGCGAACTTTTCTACGCCAGCGACGAAGCCCATATTCGCGTTCTCGCTTTCGACGCCAACAAAAACCTTCTAGCCGGTACCGAACCCAACGGCCGCGTCCTCCGTATCACGCGTCCAGATGCCAAATCTCCGCCGAAAGCGAAAGACTCCTCGGCCGTCACGGCCGAAGGCTTCGTCCTCTATGAAACCTCCAAGCGGGAAGTCACTTCCTTCGCTGTCGCTCCCGATGGCTCCATTTTCGTCGCCGCCATTGGCGAAAAACAGCGCACCATCTCCACCCCCTCGACCACGATCGTCACCTCGCCACAAGGAACCACGGTCACCAGCAACGCCGGCGGAATCACCGGCACGGTTTCTGGTCCGCTCCAGCAAGCCACGCCCTTCGTCGCTTTCCCGCCGATTCTCTCCAGCAGCATCTACCGCCTCTCCCCTGAAGGCGCGCCCGATGAGCTTTGGGCTTCCCGTGACGACGTCGTCTATTCCCTCGGCTTCGCTTCCGACGGCCGCGTCCTGGCAGGCACAGGCAACAATGGCGCTTTGCTCGCCATCGATGGTCACGGCGTTTTCGCGCAACTTGCCAAAGCCGGCTCCGCGCAAATCACCGGGATCGCCCGCAACGCCGCTGGCAAAGTTTTCTTGTGTACTGCGAATCCCGGAAAAGTTTTCTCCGTCGGCCCCGAGTACGAACCCGAAGGCACGTTCGAATCGCGCTCCTTTGACGCGCAACTTTTCTCTCAATGGGGACGCCTGGATTGGTGGGGGCCCCAGCCAGCACCCGCGACAGCTACTTCCGTAAAATCGTCCGCGAACTCCGGCGAACCGCGTCTGGAATTTTTCGTCCGCTCCGGCAACACCGAAGATCCCGGCAAAGAATGGTCCCGCTGGTTTGGTCCCTATTCGAAGCCCGGCAGCGCCGTCGAAGCTCCGCCCGCCCGCTTCCTACAATGGAAAGCCGTCATTCACGACGGCCGCCCCGGCGACGGCATTAACTGGGTCAACGTCGCCTACCTCCCACGCAACGTAGCTCCGGTTATCGACGCCATCGTCCTAGAAGATCCCGGCGTCCGCGCGCAAGGCACCACCATCATTTCCTCCGGCCAAGCGCCGAGCATCGTTTTAAAGATGCCGCCGACGCCCAACACTCCCAACCTTTTCATCGCGCAAACCACCACGCCGTTGAAATTCGAACAGCCTCCGCAGGGATTCCGCGAAAAAGGCTATCAATCCGTTTTGTGGAGCGCTCACGACGACAACGACGACGAACTGCGCTATTCGGTCTACTATCGCGGCGAAAACGAACACTCGTGGAAATTATTAAAGGATAAACTAGATCAAAAGTTTTATTCCTGGGACACCACCACGCTTGCCGATGGCGCCTACTATCTCAAAATTGTCGCTACGGACAGCGCTTCGAATCCCGCCGCCGTCGCTCTCGAGACCGAACGCGAGAGCGAACGCTTCGAAGTCGACAATACTTCGCCGGTGATCGAACACCTTGACGCAAATCCCACCGCGCCGCCCAACGCGAATTACTCTTCTGCTTCCGTCACCGTGAAATTCACCGCGCGCGATACCGTCAGCAGCATCGATCGCTCACAGTACAGCCTCGACGGCAGCGACTGGTCACTCCTAGCCCCAGCGGGAAACGTCAGCGATTCCACCGTTGAAACCTATGAATTCACGCTGAACCATCTAACCGCCGGCGAACACACCATCGCCGTGCGCGCCTATGACCGCTTCGAAAACGTCGGTGCCGCAAAAATCGTGGTAAACACCAACATAGTTAAGAATCCGGCCAAACAATAAGCTCGAAATCCCCGTCAGAATCCCAGTTTGCTTGATATTGATTGAATTTTGCAGTTTCCGCTAAACTCGCACCGCCCGAATTCCCGTGGCTTCTCCTGGAGGACAGCATGATTTCTGGGGCTCACGTAATCGTCCACTCCAAAGACCCCGAGGCGGACCGCGCCTTCTTCCGCGACGTTCTCGCCTTCCATTCCGTAGATGCCGGCCACGGCTGGTTGATCTTCCGACTACCGCCGAGCGAGGCCGCATTCCATCCCTCGGAAAAAAATGGTCCGCACGAACTCTTCTTCATGTGCGACAACCTGAAATCAGAAATGGCTGTGCTCAGAAGGAAGGGAGTTCCTTGCTCGGCGGTTCACGAAGAAAGATGGGGTTCGATTGCAAGGCTGCCGCTGCCGGGCGGCGGCGAAATCGGCCTCTATCAACCAAAGCATCCGACCGCCCTAAACCTGGGCAGGAAAGCAAAGCGCCTCACGACGAAGCGCCACAAAAAGTAGCGCACCAGGAAGCGAGCAAAGTGCAGGTGTGATGCAGGGAGATTTCACTGTCTCAGGGTGTCGGATCTGACCGGCTCCGGGAGATCTACGTTCGACCCCTAGAAAGACCAACGCTCGGGAGCTGAACCAAACTTCACGATTTCTGCCCCAAACCCGATTCGCCCGTCGGCATAGGCCTCATTTTTCACATATACGACGCGCGCCATGCAATGCATCTCTTCGGTCGGGCCCCCGGTTGCTTCCGCAGGTATCCGTACGGTCACCTCGATGGGCATCCCGACCTGCAGGGGTGCCGACGAAGCAAAATAAAACCCTCCCCGTGAGATATTTAGCGCTTCCGTGAAGTGGTCGCTTTGGTCTGCAGCCACCCCGGTGGAACGAAAGCGCAACGGTGTGCGATGATTGAGGCGGCTAAGTTGTCTGCGTTCTGCAGTTTGCATATTTTCTTCCTAAGGTAGGCGGTGACCCGCCCTCCCCGCACAGCTTGAGAAGGGCTATGTAGAGCGTAGCAGAACAGGTTGCCCGGTCAAGGATCAATCCTTAGTACTAGGGGTACTCCACGGCCTCGGGGGCAAAATAGCGCTTGAAATTCGGCGGTAGGATAAAGTACACCCCTTCTGTCGGCCTGCATTATCCAAGGGCATCTTTGCGCCAAGGAGGAGTCCCCGTGATCTTCGGTATGACGCCTTTCACGTTTTTTCACGTCCTATTGAGTCTCGTCGGCATCTTCTCGGGGTTCATTGCGGTCTTCGGGATGATTGCCGGGAAACGCCTCGATGGCTTGACCGCGTTGTTTTTGGTGACTACGGCGTTGACCAGCATCACTGGCTTTTTCTTTCCGTTCCATAAACTACTGCCCTCTCACATTGTGGCCATCGTCTCGCTTGCCGTGCTGGCCTTGGCGATCCCTGCGCGCTACCTCTTTCATCTCGCCGGCGCCTGGCGCAAGGTCTACGCCGTCACCGCTTCGATTGCGCTGTACTTAAACGTCTTCGTCCTGGTCGTGCAGCTTTTCCTGAAGGTCCCTTCCCTGCACGCCCTGGCACCCACAGGAACCGAGCCGCCCTTCTTGATCAGCCAAGTTGTGGTGATGGCTCTTTTCATCGCCTTGACCATCGCCGCTGCGATCAAGTTCCGTCCTGAACCGCTGCACGCCTAAAGACCAGCCCATAAAATAGGCTCAAGAGTCAAAGGACGAATCGCGCTACGGCTTTCGAGGGAGTTTGTCTAGCAGCAGATACTGCTCGCGTTGCGTATCCGGCGCTCGGTGCGGCTGGGCCGCGAGGTGCATGACCTCGTATCCGTCTTTTGCGCCATACTCCGGCCATGGCGGCAGCCCCGCGCCGTTCGGATTGCCGGTCTTGGCAAAATTCGTCCAATAGGAACCCATTTGTTCAGATAGTTCGTAGTCCTCGGGACGCCAAGGAAGTTTCTTCGAGTCGAGCATTCCAAACACAAATTCGATTTCTGCTGAATGATATGCTCGCGGACCTTCTGTTGACGCGGGTGCACCAGCGGCGGGGGGCGCCAATGGCGGCGCTTGATCAAACTCATAGCGGTAGACAGCGGAGTCACCTGTTTTCACCTGCATCTCGATCCACTTCCACGTGCCATAGCCGATGAAGTTCGCTGTGCCCAACAGATCGGCAGAACTCTTCACCTGCTCGTCGCTTTCTCCGGGAAACGCCTTCAAAACATCTGGCGCCTTTTCTCCAAACATTTGGGTAATTTTCTTCGCATAGTTTTCCTTAGTCGGCGGGTCGGTTCCGAAAACCGTGTGGTAGTTCCCTTCGTCGTGGTTCCATCCCGCGAGCAGCGCTACGTGCGCTTCGCTGCCATGCGCATAAATGTGCGACGGGCTCTCAGGGAAAAAGTAGCCGTCGATGTTCGGACCGAAGCGGAATGCGGTTTTACCCTTGAACACGGCGTCGAGGGTCTGCTGCGCGGTCATCCCGCGCAATTTCTCCAGCGTGTCTGCTCCCATCGACTGCGCGAATTTGACGCCATCCTGTTCGCTCTCCCCGAGTGGTTTCGCGGTCAGCGTCCTGCCAAAAAACGCGCCGCTCTCTCCGATCGCGCGGTGGAGCAATGCCTTGGAAGTCGGCGAAGCCATCAATGCGCTTACGGAAAACGACCCTGCCGACTCTCCGAAAATCGTCACGTTCTCTGGATCGCCGCCAAACGCGACGATATTTTTGCGGACCCATTGCAATGCGGCAGCCTGATCCTCTAAACCGTAATTTCCCGAGGCGTGATGCGGCGATTCCTTGGTTAGTTCCGGGTGGGAGAAAAATCCAAAAATTCCCAGCCGGTAGTTCATGCTCACAACCACCACGCCCTTATGCGCGAGGTGTTCGCCATCTTGCCGCGGTTCGGAAGTAGCCCCGGCCTGAAAACCGCCGCCGTAAATCCACACCATTACCGGCAGCTTTGCCTCCGGCGAAGCCTTGGGCGTCCACACATTCAGATACAAGCAGTCTTCGCTGGGGGCTGCGTCGCGAAACACCATGTCGTCGTACACATTCCCTTGCATGCAGCGCGCGCCAAATTCCGTCGCCTTGCGCACGCCTTGCCAGTTCAGAACCGGCTGCGGCTCTTTCCAGCGTAATGCGCCGACCGGCGGCGCGGCATAGGGAATCCCCTTGAAAATTTGAACCTTGCCATCCGCGCTGGTGGAACCTTCGAGGCTGCCGGATTCGGTGCGTACTTGAGCCGCAAGCACTTCACTCATTCCCGCCAAAAAGAGCATCACGACGAATAATCTCCCCGCGCGCCCTGTGCCCTGCGAATGAATTCTCATCGGCTCACCTCAGATCCTGGCTTTTCGCCTCATCCGAAACCGCGAAGATAGTACCTCCCAACCGCCATGCCAGACAATTCTCATTCTTCTGCAATTCTTCTATAGGGGTAACACCGCGCGCCTCCCGCCAAGCCTCTATTTTCATTCGTGGCCACATTGGCCTGCTCCCGCGCTGGTGACGCTTTGCCCATTCAATCCGGAACAAGTGCTCGGTGTGCCATAATCGTCAGCGCGCCGCTGCACTGGGCGGCTGTCAGAAAAACTCTCATCGATGCCGGGGCACGCCCATGAGTACAGCGCCACAAGTCGAATCTAGCAATTTCGAGCCACCCAGTTGGGACACCATCTGCGAGGCGCACGCGCGTATTGCTTCGCGCATCCACCGCACTCCTGTTCTCACTTCGCATTCGCTTGACGTCATTGCTCGGGCGCAATTTTTCTTCAAGTGCGACAACTTTCAGAAAACGGGTTCGTTCAAAATTCGCGGCGCGGCAAACGCCATTCTTTCGCTGACCGACGCCGAAGCTGCTCATGGCATCGTGACGCCCTCGAGCGGAAACCACGGAGCTGCTGTGGCCTGCGCTGCGGCCTGGCGCGGCGTGCCTGCTTACATCGTTATGCCGAAAAATGCTCCGGCTGTGAAGTGCCGAGCCGTTCAGAGTTATGGTGGGCGCATCACTTTTTCTGAGCCGACAATTACTTCCCGGCAAGAAACATCCGCGCGCGTCGAGGCCGAAACCGGGGCCATGCTCATCCATCCCTACGACAACGACCGCATCATTACCGGCCAGGCTACGGCGGCGAAGGAGCTGCTCGAAGAAATCCCAGACATCGACGCCGTATTTGCGCCCGTCAGCGGCGGCGGACTGCTCAGCGGCACGTGCCTGGCTGCAAGAGCCATGCGTGCCAACATCCGCATCATTGGCTGCGAGCCGGCGCGCGCCGATGACGCCTACCGCTCGCTTGCCACAGGCACTCTGCAATCGCTCGATTCGAGCGACACGATTGCGGATGGCCTTCGCGCCTCGCTCGCGCCTAGGACATTTGCGATTTTGCGGCGTCATCTGGACCGCGTCCTGCTCGTCAGCGAGGAAGAGATCATCGCCGCCATGCGGCTCGTTTGGGAACGTATGAAAATCATCATCGAACCTAGCAGTGCGGTAGCCATCGCTCCACTCCTTCGCCCAGGAGCCCTTCGAGAACTCAATTTGCCCGCCCGCCCGGATGGCGCGCCGCCCAAGCTGGGAGTCATCTTCTCCGGCGGTAACGTGGACTTCTCCGCCCTGCCTTTCTGAACGCAGCCGCACCTCGCACCCAGGATTGGCTTGGACTTGCCTCCCCTCTAGACTCTCTGATCCAATCAGAGCTATCCTCTTCGCATGACTCTTTCAGCCAGAAATCGTATCGAAGGAAAAGTTGTCGAAATCCAGGTCGGTGGTGTCATGGCTCACGTAGTCATGCGCGCCGGCAAGAATCTGATTGAGAGCGTAATTACGAAGCGCAGCGTGGAGGAAATGAAGCTGAAGGTGGGCGACAAAGTCTCAGCCGTGATCAAATCCACCGAAGTTATGCTGGAAAAGAGTTGAACCTCTCGAAGACCCATGCCCAAAAGAAGTCACTCAGCAATGCATCGCAAAATCGCGGCATTCCTCCCCGTACTGTTTGTGGCCATTCTGGCGCAGCCATTTTCTGCGACCCCGAAAACTCCTGAGCAAACCACCGCAGCGCCTGCGGAACTCCGAATCGGCGGTGCCATTTCCACACCGCTCGTTCTCACCGTTGCCGATCTCCAAAAGATGCCTCGGAAATCCATCTCGGTCGTGAATCCGCATGATAAGAAAAAAGAAAGCTACGAAGGCGTGCTTCTCGAAGAACTCCTCCACAGAGCCGGGGTTCCGCAAGGCGAGCAGCTTCGAGGCCGTGCGATGGCCACTTATGTGATTGCCGAAGGAGAAGACGGATACCGCGTCGTCTTCTCCCTGGCGGAACTTGATTCCGGGATTCTCGAATCTGAGGTGATGGTGGCAGATACTATGGACGGCTCGCCGCTAGTTGCCCAACAGGGTCCATTTCGACTGGTAGCGCCGCATGAAAAGAGACCCGCACGCTGGGTCAGAATGCTGAAATCGATCACCGTCGTTGTTCCGTGAGCGGAACTTGGAGCGGCTCCGACCGCGCAAGAAGGCCAAGCATGCAAGTGGATGCCGAAAGCGCCTCCCTGTTTCTTGCTAATCCTCACGGGACGTAGCGGGTTCGCGAAGCGAGACATTTCGCGATTGCCCTCTTCTACCTCAGCAGATGCCACCAAGTCTGGATAGGGCGTCCGATACGCGCGTTTCGGCTGAAGTGAAACGTCATGCTGAGGCCGGAATAATGGACCGATGACGGACCGCCGGGATAGCCCAGTCTCGAGGAACGAAAGCCCTCGATACCTCCATAGGCCAAAGCACCAAGCAGCACGTTCTGCATGTGAACCGCGTTCTGAAAAGCGTCCAGTTCGAGATGACCGCTCCAGAGCTGGACGAGCGGCAGGCTCGACTGCGTGTAAAACAACGTCTTAACCTTTGTCACCGAGGGAAGGAGCTCCGTGCCCGGGTCGAGTTCAGTGGCTCCCGCGAATAGGTAGCTGAAATGGACTGGCGGATTTCCGGGGTCCTGGTACAACAGAAAGGAACTGGGCGGCACAGGGCTCGATACCGTTCGGAGCATCGTTAAGATCGGCGCAACATGATCTTGCGCTAAGACGATCCGAGGCGCGGGTGTTTGTCCGGCCGCCGGCGCGAGGCTACACAGAGCGATTCCGAGCAGCGTAGTCAACCGTTTGTACATCACCAGACCGCTCTTCTCTCTAATTCTTGCTTTTCATCACTGGAAGGAAGAAACAGACTCGGCCCGCTTCCAAATCCCCCTCGCTATCGCCGGAGAATAGAAGGCCGGTTTCGCTCTGAGAGAAACGAGATTCCGGGGAATCGAATAGGTTTACTACGGTCGGGGCTCGGCAGTCTGTCACAATACGCACATGAATACACCTGTTCCTATTCGCACAGACGCTCAACTCTCAACGCGTTAGTCTGTTTCTGGATCCTGATTCACCTGGGTCTTCAGCCCCAGATGCCCTCGAGTCAAAGCATGGAATTCCTGCCTAAATTTCGAATCGGTGCGCTGCTGATTGCAGTGGCAGCTTGTTCCCCACTCTTCGCTCAAAATAGCGGACCGGACAATCATCAGAATCCTGCGAATGTTCTGGACGCGCGTCAGATCGTGGGTCAATCGCTTGTGGCGGCCGAGCATAGTTGGCAGGCGCGTGACGAATACATCTATATGGAGCGTGATGAAGATCGACGTCTGGACCCGCTGGGGCAGGTGAAATCGGAAAATGTCGACGTCACCAAAATGACTCTTGTCAACGGCATCCGATTTGAGCAGCTCATGGAACACAACGGACAGCTTCCATCGGCTGAGGAACAGATAAAACGCGACCAGGATCTCGAGAAACTGAGGCACGAAACGCCGGAGGAGCGGGCTGCGCGGCTCCGCAAGAACGAGGAGAACAGGTCCTTTCTTCGGGACTTGCTCGAGGCCTTCGACTTCCGTTTGATCGGCGAAGAGATCATAGCCGGCAGGCCAACCCATGTGCTTGAAGCGACGCCGCATCCCGGCTATCACGCCAACGGCAAGTACGGAAAGCTGTTCTCCAGGGTGAAAGGCAAGCTCTGGGTCGACGAGCAGGACTTCGGATGGGTCAAAGTCGACGGCGAGGTAACGCAGGCGTTCTCGATGGGATTGTTCCTGGCCCGCGTGCAGCGCGGCTCGCACATCGTTCTGGAGCAGACTCGACTCACTGAAGCGGTCTGGGTGCCCCAGCGCCTCGAAGTAAGAGCAAGCGCCAGAATCCTTTTCCTAAAGAGTCTCGACCTCGACAGGATCCTCACTTATTCGGACTATCGCCGGGCGACCGACGGTCCACAGGCCGTGAGCAGATAGTGATCGTCTGGGAAGTTAGCGGGCTCAGGCTCGGAGAAACTAAATACCCTGGCAGCGCGTGTAGCGACGAGCCGAGCAGTTCCGTTTTCTTGAGCCCCTACGCTGGGAACTTTGCCTCCTTCGATCAACGCGCTTGAATCGATACCGAAGAGATCCATCAAACCCTTTACCGGCAAATGCATAGCCTTGATCTTCTCGCTGTGCAGCCAGGTCTCGCGAATCCATAGCGATATCCGCCGTGCTTACGCGCAGCTTAAGCGAGTCTTTGTCGTCGAAGTTGGGAAATTCATTCTTGCCGAGGGGCACGAGCATACCGTTCTTTACGAATTGCAATATTGCAGCTCTTGCAGGCGTTAACCGGAATTCCCGATGTACTCTCCAGCTCGCGCATCGTACGCGCCTACCGCCGCGAGGCACAACGAAGTTGCCATCAGGGCATTTCGCAGGGATGCTCGAAAACGCGGCGCTGGCTGCCGGGGACGGCCACTGGCGGCGTGAGCAAGCACATGCGCCACCCTGCCACAAACTCCATTTAGTTCCAAGATATTCAGCAGAATGCCGCAAACGATTTGAGAAATATCTGCCAGCGTAGTCAGCAATTTAGGCCGTCCTGCTTTTCCGTTGGCGTAAAGCGTAGACGCACGCGAACCTAGCTCCTCTTGCCTTGCACGCGGCGAGGGCGAGTGCCCGATCTTGATCCGATCTCTCAGGCTTGTGGGCACGCATGGCGCAGGGCATCCTGGGGCGGATTCGGACCATCCAACTGGTTAAGTGCGATGGCCGACAGCAGGGTTCGGCCGGCTCCAGGTCGAGGAGACTAGAATGAATTTCCACCCAACGGTTTTGAAGAGAGTCGCAGTGGTGTCTCGCGGGGTTTCGGCGATTGCGCTGGCACTTGCTGTAAGTGGCTTGGCGCTGGCTCAGCAACAGCAGCAGGAACAGCCGCCGCCAACACAGGAGCAGCCGCAACAGCAATCGCAACAGCAGGGGCAGCAGGCTGATCGGCCGCCCCAAGGCCAGCAGCAGCCGCAGGCGCAAGAACAGCAGGCTCCGCCGGCGCCTTCGCCGCAAGACAGCAATCGGCCGCCGATGTCACGGGACCGTGTGCCCCAAAACCAGAGTGCACTCTCACCGAATGGTCCTAACGACGAGTACGCACCGCCGCCGGCTTTGCTGACGATTCCCGCGGGGGTGGTTGCTATTGTGCGGATCAACGAGCCGCTTTCTAGCGACCGAAGCCAGGTTGGGGACCAGTTCACCGGGACCTTGCAGCAGCCGATCGTCGTGAATGGGTGGGTGGTGGCGCGGCGGGGGCAAGTGGTGATGGGGCAGGTAAAGTCAGTGAAGAAGGCGGGGCGAGTGACGGGCGTGTCGCAGCTCGGTGTTGAGTTGACGGACATGACTCTGGTGAATGGAGAGCAGTCGCCGATTTTGACGGAATTGTGGAAGGCCTCGGGAGGAACTTCACATGGTGCGGATGCCGCGACAATAGCGGGTGGCACCGCGCTGGGCGCGATCGTTGGGTCGGCTGCGGATTGGGGCCGGGGTGCAGCCATTGGGGCAGGAGCTGGGGCCGTGGTGGGGATTGGAGCGGTACTCTTGACGCGTGGGCGGCCTACGGTTCTGGAGCCGGAGTCGCAGCTGACGTTTCGGTTGGTGGATCCCGTGAAAGTAGACACGACGCATAGCCAGCAGGCCTTCTTGCCGGTATCGCAAGAGGATTTTGAGGCCGGGCGAGGCGAGAGGCCGCGGTTGCGTGCGGGTGGCTATGGCGCTTACGCAGCTGGCCCTTGCGGTTACTACTATCCATGCTATTTCGCCCCGGGTTATGTGGGGATTTATCCGTGGTATGGGTGGTGGGGCCCGGGATATTATGGGCGCGGGTTTTATGGGGCGCGAGGTTTTCGGCGCTTTTGATTGATGGAAAACACTGAGAGAGCAGGGCTTGCGGGCGTTCCGGCGAAATCGGGACGCCCGCTCTTGCAACTAGGTGGGGGTTCGGGCGGTGGTTGAGCTTGCCTTTTCCTCATCGGCTCCTTGTTTTGAGTTTTGAAACTCCGCTGGCCGAGATAGTTCTCTTATCGGCCGAAACAAATCGGGAGTCTCCGGGTTATCAATCTGTTACGGGCTGGCTTCCGAGGAATTACACGGACATCAAGGGAACTTCGCAAAGGGTCTTGCGGAATAAAGGAATAAAGTACAAGCACTTACAGTCGAGGTGTCGGGAACTTGCATTCGTCGGAGATTCGGAGATGAAAAGGGCTGGTGAGCAAGAAAGCCGGCGGGTCGCGTCACTTGTACGGAATGGGCAGCAGGCTATTGAACTGCTGCAAAGTGCTTGTGGTAACCTCTCCCGCAGTTCCTTGAGAGAACTTGCCTTCTGGCCGAGCCCAGCGGGCAGAGTCACTGTGGAACTTGGGTTGCCGTTGTTCGATGTTGCGTGATGCGCACGAAAAATTCTGCAAGTCAGGTGGGTTATGAGCATCCACAAAACTGGTTTGGGTCGAGGTCTACTGGCCGGAGCTGCGCTGCTGGCGTTTTCTTGCTTTCCTGTCGTGGCGCAGACACCCGCGGAGCAGTCGGGCGCGGAGCAGAAGAGCCGCGTGGCGGCGCGGGTCACGGACACGGTGGACGATACCAACCGCACGGTGCTGCGCGGAAACGTGCATCCGCAGGCGCGCGCAGAGTTTGATCGCGGTCGAGTGGCCGACGCGCAGCCGGTAACGCGCATACTGCTTGTCTTCGAGCGCAGCGCAGTGCAGGAAGCGGCGCTGCAGCAATTGATGGAAGGGCAGCAATCGAAGAATTCGCCGAATTATCATGCCTGGCTGACCCCGCAACAGTTTGGCGAACAGTATGGGCCGGCGGACGCGGATGTGCAGGCAGTGACCGACTGGCTGACCTCGCACGGATTTCAGAACATCAAGGTAGCCAAGGGCAAGACGGTCGTTGAGTTTTCCGGCAACGCGGGACAGGTGCGCAACGCGTTTGGCACGGAGATTCACAAGTTCAATGTAAACGGTAAAGAGCACTTCGCGAACGTGAGCGATCCGCAGATTCCCGCGGCACTCGCTCCCGTAGTACGCGGGATTCGCTCGCTGCACAATTTTCATCCTCAGGCGCAGGTCAGGCAACTTGGAAGTTTCCGCCGCATGGAAAACGGCGAAATCCACCCGCTGTTTACCTACACGGACTCCAACGGACAATTTTTTGGCGTGGGCCCAGCGGACTTCGCAATGATTTATAACATCACCACTCCTGTTGCGACAGCAGGAGCGGGGCAAAGCATCGCTATCGTCGGGCAAAGCAATATCAACCTGCAGGATGTCAGCGATTTTCGCAGCATGTTTGGCCTGCCCGCGTATACCTCAACGTGCACAGGCGTGCCGAATCAATGCCCGCTCACCGTGATTCTGAATGGCCCGGATCCCGGAACAGGAGCCGTTAACGGGGACTTTGGGGACGAAACCGAATCGGACCTGGACGTGGAATGGGCTGGAGCCGTGGCTCCCGCGGCGACGATCGACTTTGTCACGACCCAGACGACGGAGACCGATGTCACCGCAGGAATCGATGGGTCGGCGATGTACATCGTGGATAACAACGTGGCACCGATTCTGAGCGAAAGCTACGGCGCCTGCGAGGCTGGCTTGGGTAGCGGCGGCAACGCGTTCTACAGCTCTCTGTGGCAGCAGGCGGCGGCGCAAGGAATCACCGTGGTGATTTCCGCCGGGGATAACGGCTCGGCAGCCTGCGACCCTGCCCCGACTGCGACGAACCAGGATGCGGCGGCGAACGGACTGGCGATTAACGGCCTCGCCTCAACGCCATTCAACATCGCCCTGGGCGGCACGGACTTCGACGACTCCACCAATCAATCAACCTTTTGGAATACGACAAACACTTCGACCACTCCTCCTATACTGGCCTCGGCTCTAGGTTACATCCCCGAAAGGACGTGGAATGATTCGTGTGCGTCAGCGGGAACAACCACCGGATGCACCGCCACGATTATCAACGGCAACTCCAGCATCGGCGTCGACCTTGTAGCCGGAAGCGGCGGGCAGAGTTCAATTTATTCTAAGCCCAGTTATCAAACAGGTTTTCTCACCGATTCGACCCGCGATATCCCGGACGTTTCCCTGTTCTCGAGCGATAGCGGGGCAACAACGGGAGAATCCAAGAGCTTTTACATCGTCTGCCAGTCGGACCAAGATCCCACCGGTGGCAGCGGTTGCAGCCTCACTACCACCGCCGGTTCCGCGGATCACGATTTTCTAGCCGTAGGTGGGACCTCCGCGGCAACGCCAACGTTCGCCGCGATTATGGCGTTGGTGAATCAGCACACCGGACAACGGCAAGGCGTCGCGAATTATGTCTTGTACTCGCTTGCGCAAACCGCAACCAATGTCTGCAATTCGAGCACTGCACCTGCTACGGGTAGTACCTGCGTTTTCTACGACGTCACGAAGGGTAACAACTCCGTGGCTTGCGTGGGAGGCAGCCCGAACTGCAGCAATCAGACTTCCGGACAGTTCGGAATCATGGCGACCACGAACGGCGGCAGCACGCCAGCGTTCAACGCAGGGACCGGTTACGACTTGGCGACAGGGCTAGGCACGGTAAACGTCACGAATTTGCTCGCCAAGTGGGCGTCCCCCAATCGGACAGCCTCCACAACCACGGTCAGTTTGTCATCGACGGCGCCTACCGTGGACTCGATCGTCACGGTCAGTGGCACGGTTACGCCTGCTACAGCGACTGGGCTGGTTGTGCTGAGGAATGCGACCACGGGCGCGGCGATCCAACCTTCTTGCCTTACTTCCAGTCCTTTGTGCACTGCCAACGCTCTCACGGATGGGAGCTATAGTTTCAGCACCGCGTTTCTGCCAGGAGGCTCTTACAGCGTTATCGCGCATTACGGAGGAGACGGGACATTCGCGGCAAGCGACTCGACGCCGATTCCAGTAATAGTGGCGAAACAGAACAGCCAAACCGTCGTGAACTTTGTGACGGCGAACGGAGCGTTGACCACGGCCGCGCAGAACGTAACCTATGGCTCGCCGTACATCCTGCGCATTGACGTCGAGAACGCCAGCGGACAAACGTGCCAGAACCTAAGTAACACAACTACCTTTATCGCCCCGCTCTCATTTACTTGCCCGACCGGAGCGTTGACTCTGACCGATAATGGGAAGGCACTAAATGATTTTCCCAACGCGCAGACTCCTAATGCCACAAACGTGGCCAATCTAAATGAACGAGGGTTTGCGGAAGATCAAC
>Ga0209380_10001639_pt1 | contig 14827 bp, 12 predicted proteins | sample HubBroMetageWFT6_FD_188347 | JGI IMG/M metagenome (GOLD analysis project Ga0209380, IMG submission 188347) | Warmed and freeze-thawed soil microbial communities from the Hubbard Brook experimental Forest, New Hampshire - Hubbard Brook CCASE Soil... | ecosystem: Environmental > Terrestrial >...
GCGTTCTGTCAAGATCGCTCCGGAAATCGACGCCAAGCTCTATCAGGAGCTCGTCTCCGTGGCTAAGGAGAATGGGCAGTCGCAGCGTTTTGTGCTGGAACGAGCGCTGGAGCATTACCTGCACAATGTGGTCCCCTCGCAGCGCAGGGTGAGGCCTGAGGTGATGGCTGCCTATCGCCGCTCCAACGAAAAGTATCGTGAGTTATACAAGAAACTGGCCAAGTAATGGCCGAGCGCGTCTACCTGACCGTGGCTGAAGTCCTGGCCATTCACCACAATCAGATTGAGGAATACGGAGGCGCGCACGGTCTGCGCGATCAGGGCGCGCTTGAGGCCGCGGTTTTCCGTCCCCAGGCAGGTTACTACAACGATCTGAGCGAAGAAGCGGCCGCGCTGCTGGAGTCGCTGGTCAACAATCATGCCTTTGTGGACGGCAACAAACGCGTCGGGTTTGCGGTGATGCACACGTTTCTGCTGATGAACAGATTCGATCTCGATGTGAGCAGCAACGCCGCTTTCGAATTCATGATTGGAGCAATGGAAAAAGGTAAGTTTCGCTTCGCTTTGATTCAAGAGTGGATCGCAGCCCACATCGTTCCCCTTCGTGGATAGATTTCGCAGGCGAGGGCGCCCGCGCCACACGACGCACTGCCCATTTCGGAACGATTTCCACCGTTTATTATAAGATTCGCCTTTTCTTCGCTTCAATCTGTATGTATAATCCGGCCAGATCAGTTCTGCATTCTTAGTTCGGCGATCTTAAAGGAGCCACACTCCCATGGCGGATGAACGCGGCAAAGCAATCGAGCTGGCGGTTTCGCAGATTGAAAAGCAGTTTGGCAAAGGGTCGATCATGCGCTTGGGGTCGAAGGAAGCGATCGTCCCCATTTCGGTGATCTCGACCGGCGCGATCTCGTTTGACGCCGCGCTCGGCGTTGGCGGTTTTCCGCGCGGACGCGTGGTCGAAGTGTTTGGGCCTGAGTCATCCGGCAAGACCACCATCACTCTACAGGTGATTGCCGAGGCGCAGAAGACCGGCGGCATGGCTGCGTTTGTGGATGCCGAGCACGCGCTCGATCCCGGCTACGCCAAGAAGTTGGGCGTTGACGTAGACAACCTGCTGGTTTCGCAACCGGACTACGGCGAGCAGGCGCTCGAGATCACGGAAGCGCTGGTGCGCTCGAACGCCATCGATGTGCTGGTGGTCGATTCGGTGGCAGCGCTGGTGCCCAAGGCCGAACTCGATGGCGAAATGGGAGACAGCCACATGGGCCTGCAGGCGCGCCTGATGTCGCAGGCGCTGCGCAAGCTGACGGGAACGGTTTCGAAGTCCCGCACGTGTCTGATCTTTATTAATCAGATACGAGAGAAAATCGGCGTGATGTTCGGGAATCCAGAGACCACCACGGGCGGCCGCGCGCTGAAGTTTTATTCGTCGGTGCGCGTGGATATTCGCCGCATCGCTGCCATCAAGGAAGGTGACGTAGTCACCGGCTCACGCACCCGCGTAAAAGTGGTGAAGAACAAAGTAGCTGCGCCATTCCGCGAAGCTGAGTTCGATATTCTCTACGGCGAAGGCATTTCGCGCGAAGGAGACCTGCTCGATATCGCGGTGAACAACAACCTCCTGGAAAAGTCCGGCTCGTGGTTCAGCTACAAGGGCGAACGCATCGGGCAGGGCCGCGAAAACGCCCGCCAGTTCCTCAAAGACAACAAAGACACCATGGCCAAGCTCGACACTGAAGTTCGCAAGGCGTTGGGATTGATAGCGGCTCCGGCGCAAGCGACACCGGCCGTGACGGCTCAGACTCCCCCGCAAGGGGCGCGAGTTACGACCATGCCGAGCGCTGTCCCCGAAGCGGCCAGGGCGCCGGTAGCAGCGAAACGCTAGAACCTACTTTTAAGGAATGTCACCCCTCGCTCCGCTCGGGATGACAATCCGTAGAGCCGATCAGCAACGACGCATTCCCCAATTGCCATCTCTACTCCCGCCCGCATAGAATCTACTATTCAGCCGCGCCTGTTCCTGTGAGGACGATTGCACAAGGGCATTGCTCTCTATCCCGGTTCGTTCGATCCGCCCACCAACGGGCACCTCGATCTGATTGAGCGGGGCGCGAAGATTTTTGAGGAGTTAGTGGTCGCGATCCTGCGCAATTCGGAAAAGAGTCCGATGTTCAGCGTGGCCGAGCGGCTGGAGATGCTGCGCGAGCTTACGACCGATCTGAAAAATGTGCGCATCGACACTTTTGACGGGCTGATGGTCGAGTACGCAAAATCGCTGGACGCAACTTGCATCCTGCGCGGCATCCGGGCGATCAGTGACTACGAATATGAGCTGCAGATGGCTCTGATGAACCGCAAGCTTGAGCCCGCACTGGAGACTGTTTTCATGATGCCGGCCGACAAATATTCCTACGTCAGCTCCCGGCTGGTCCGCGAAGTCGCCCAGGTCGGAGGTCCGGTGAAGGGCCTGGTTCCGGATGTAGTGGAGCAGAAGCTGCGCCAGAAACTCGATCCCGCCTACAAGCTGAGCGAATCGAGAATGATCAGTGTGACTCGAAAAGCAAAAAAAAGGAAAACGAAAGCATGACCACCATGACCACGGAAGCGCTGCGACTTACCGACCGCATCAACCGCATCGAACCCTCCGCCACCATGGCTGTGGTGGCCGAGGCCGACAAGCTGCGCGCGCAAGGCATCGACGTGGTCGATTTTGGCGCGGGTGAGCCGCACTTTTCGACCCCGCACCATATTAAGGATGCCGCCATCGCCGCTATTCAGGGTAACTTTACCAAGTACACGGCTGTGGCGGGCACTCCTGAGTTGCGAGATGCAATCGCGCACCGTCACGCTGTCGATTTCGATTCCGATTACCGCCGCGAAGAAGTCATCGCATCCACCGGGGGCAAGAATGCGCTCTTCAACGCGATTCAGGTTCTGGTGGATCACGGCGACGAAGTGATTCTGCCCGTTCCCTACTGGGTTTCGTTTAAGGATATCGTGCGCTATGCCGGCGGCGAGAACGTCCTGCTGCAATCGGATGAGTCGCAAGGCTTCCGCGTCACGGCGGAGATGGTTGCGAGTTTGGTCACGCCGCGGACAAAGGTCATCATTCTGAATTCGCCCTCGAATCCCTCTGGGGCGGTGATGAGCGCGAAAGATCTCACGGAAGTTGTCCGCCTGGCACACGAACGTGGAATCTGGGTGCTCTCTGACGAGTGCTACGTCTACCTGAATTACACAGGCAAGAAGTTTTCCGTAGGATCGTTGCGCGAATACAAAGAGCGCATTGTAGTGCTGGGTTCGCTCTCCAAAACTTACGCGATGACGGGCTGGCGCCTGGGCTACGCCCTCGGTCCCGCCGCGGTGGTGAGTGCGATGTCGAAGTTGCAGAGTCAGTCCACTTCGAATCCGACATCAATCGTGCAGAAAGCCGCTGTGGCAGCGCTGAAGGGACCGCAGGAGTGTGTCGAGCAGATGCGCCGCGAATATATCGAACTGCGCGACCACGTTGTGAAGGGCTTGCGCTCGATACCGGGCGTGACCTGCACGTTGCCGGAGGGCGCGTTCTATGCCTATCCCAACATTTCGGCGTTCCTTGGGCGCGCTGGTGTGAAGTCGGCGTCCGACGTTGCGGGAAGATTGCTCAGGGAAGCGCACGTCGCTACCGTGCCCGGAGAAGGATTCGGCACCGGCGAACATATTCGCGTCTCCTACGCCACCTCGAAGACCGAGTTGGATCGCGGGTTGGAGCGCATGCGGAGGTTTTTCGCGGCTTTATAAAGTGCGCCAGTCGCATTTGTTCCAGGTTGGTACTTGAGTTCGGCATAGGCCGTCCTTCGCGAACGGCCTTTTCTGTCTAAACGTTTGTCATGGGAAATTTATATCCACTATTAATGCTCCCCACCTTCGATCCGCGCCCCTGGGGCACACATGATTTGTCGCCGATTTATCCCAATCGGCGTTTCGAAGAGAAGATTGGCGAGGCGTGGCTTACGGGCGACGATTGCAAAATTGCCAATGGTCCGCTGATGGGACAAACTCTAGCCCAGGTCAGTCAAAAGTATCAACGAGAACTCGTAGGCGACGCGGCGCTCGATCCGCAGCGTTTCCCCTTGCTCTTGAAGTTTCTCTTTCCGCACGAGAAACTTTCGGTGCAGGTTCATCCCGATGACGAGCAAGCCCTTCGCGTAGGTCAACCATGGGGCAAGACCGAGTGCTGGTATGTGGCGCATGCGAAGCCGGGATCGCAGATCGCATTGGGATTGAAGCCGGGCGTCACGGTTGCGCAGCTGGAGCAGGCAATCCACGAGAAACACGCCGAAGAATTGCTGAACTGGCTGAACGTGTATACCGGCGACATGATTTATGTTTCTGGAGGCACTGTGCACACTCTGGGGCCGGGCTCGGTGATCGTCGAAACGCAACAGCAATCGGATACGACATACCGTCTGTATGATTACGGACGGCCGCGCGAGTTGCATTTGAAAGACGGCCTGGCTGCGGTGAAGCTGGATGTTGTATCCGGAAAAGTGCTGAGACCGGCTCCGTCGCAAATTCCCGGCAGCAACAACAGGCGGGCTCCGCTGGTGGCTGCTCCTTATTTTGTGGTGGACATGTTTGAGATGAAGCACCCGCAGCAGTTGAGCACGCGCGATGACTTCGGCAAGACGTCCACGCATATCCTCGTCGCAGTGGAAGGATGCGGCGTAGTGGAAGTGGCGGGATTGGAACCGGTTACGGTGGCGAAAGGCGATGCGGTTGTGATTCCAGCGTCGGTGGAGACGTTTACGGTGCGCCCTCAGTGGACGCTGGAATTTCTGCGCGCCCGTGTTCCCGGCGCAAAACTGTCCGTGCCCGAAACGCGAATGTGAGTGAAGAATCCGCGACGTGACTAAGAACTCAAACTTTTATCCAGTAATTCTTGCCGGTGGCCGGGGCACGCGCTTCTGGCCCTTGAGCCGGAAGAAGCGCGCCAAGCAGTTGCTAGCGCTTGACGGCAGGCAAACTATGATTCAGCAGGCGATTTCGCGTTTGCTGCCGCTGGCTTCGCCGAGCCGATTCTGGATCATCACCAACCACGATCTTCGACCCGCGATTCTGAAACAGGTTTCAAGACTGCCGAAGGCGCAGGTGCTGGCCGAGCCGGTGGGACGCAATACCGCGCCCGCGATCGGACTTGCCGCGTTTCTTCTGCTGCACGAACATCCCGATGCTGTTATTGGAATGTTTCCCTCCGACCATGTGATCGCCGACGAAAAAAGTTATCGCGCGACCATTGCACGCGGCGTGGAGATTGCGTCTGCCGGCGAAAACATCGTGGTTCTCGGCATCCGCCCGAATCGCCCGGAAACCGGTTACGGTTACATCGAAGCCGGCAGCGTTTTCAGCGACGATGCCCTGCGGGTGCGCCGCTTTACCGAGAAGCCCGACGCTGAGACAGCTGCTGCTTTCGTGGCTGCCGGGAATTATTTCTGGAACAGTGGAATCTTTCTATGGGGCGCTCGCACATTGGCGCACGCTCTGCGCGAGTACCTTCCGAAGACTGCGGCTCTGCTGGAAGAGATCGCGGCCTCGTTTGGTACTCGAAAATTTGCGCCAACGTTCCGCAAGTTGTATCCCAAGTGTGAGAACATTAGCGCCGATTACGCGGTTCTGGAACCGCGTTCGGCGAAGGGCGAACAGGAGGGAAACATTTTCTGTCTGCCGGCGAATTTTGGCTGGAACGACCTGGGTTCGTGGACCGCGCTGCACGAGCATCACAATGCAAAGAGCAGTCCGCCTCAGAGCAACCTCATCTACGGTGCCGGAGCCTTCGTCCTGAATGCGCACGGCAATTATGTGCATGCTCCCGGGAAATTTATCGCGGCTGTAGGAGTGAGCGATCTGGTGGTGGTCGAGACCCCGGACGCGTTGTTGATCACCACCCGCCAGCACGCGCAAGACGTCGGCAAGGTGGTGAAGTACCTGGACGAGAAGAAGCTGCACAAGCTGGTGTAAAAAAGTGTCCAGTGCTCAGTGATCAGTGGCCAGCAACGCCACGACCTTGCTGACCACTGGCCACCGATCACTGGACACTGAATTCCAATGGCTCAAGAAATCAAATTCGGAACTGACGGCTGGCGCGGCGTCATCGCCGACGACTTCACGTTCGACAATGTGCGGCGGGTCGCCGGCGCAATCGCTTCGTATGTAATCAAATTCGAAGATTCGCAGCATGGAGTAATCATTGGCTATGACACACGGTTCGCCTCGCAGAGCTTCGCACGGGCGGCTGCCGAAGTAATCGCCGCGGCGGGCATTCCGGTCAGACTGGCCAACGACTACACACCTACCCCGGCAGTTTCTTACGCGGTGAAGACTCAAGGCGCCGCCGGCGGTGTGATGGTCACCTCCAGCCACAATCCCTGGAACTGGAACGGAGTGAAGTTCAAAGGGAAGTTTGGCGGCTCCGCCACTCCCGCCATCATGAAAAAGGTTGAAGAGGAGCTTCGGGCCGGAGCAACGCCGCGGGGCGTGAAAACGAGCATCGAAGAGACTGACCTCAAGCCTCTATACATCGCCGCGATTTGCCGCTTCGCGGACCTGGATCTCATTGCCAAGGCAAAGTTCAAAATTGCGATCGACTCGATGTACGGTTCCGGCCGTGGAATCCTTGCCGGAATTTTCCGCGAACATGGAGTTCCGCACATCACGATTCGCGAGGAACTGAACCCGTTGTTTCCTGGGATCAATCCCGAGCCCATCGAGCCCCACGTTGCACTGCTACGGCAAACGGTTGTCAGAGAGAAATGCGACGCGGGTGTGGCTACGGACGGCGATGCCGACCGCATCGGCGCGGTCGCGGAAGATGGCAGCTTCGTAGACTCGCACAAGATATTCTGCGTGCTGTTGCATTGGCTGCTCGAGCGTAAGAAGTGGCCGGGCGATGTGGTGCGCGCCTTCAACACAACGCGCATGCTCGATCGCATCGCCGCCAAATACGGCCGCAAACTTTACGAAACCCCGATTGGATTTAAGTACATTGCGGATTTGATGATGGAGCACGACATTCTTATGGGGGGCGAGGAGTCTGGCGGCATGGGCTACTCGCGTTTTCTGCCGGAGCGCGATGGCATTCTGAATTGCCTATTGCTGGCCAACGTCATAGCGGAGGTAGGCAAGCCGCTCGGCCAGCTCGTGGCGGATCTGCAACGCGAATTCGGCCCGCACTATTACGGTCGCCGCGACCTGCACATTGCCGAAGACGCCAAACAAAGCGCGATTCAGCGGGCTCGAGCCGAGGGCACGCAGAGCCTGGGACGCTATCGCGTGCTGAAGAGGGAAAATCTCGATGGCATCAAGTTCTTTCTCGACGCCCCAACCAACGGAAACGGAGCTGAGGCGTGGATACTGTTCCGCGCGTCCGGAACGGAGCCGTTGCTTCGCGCCTACGCAGAGGCGTCGTCGCCGGAACTGGTAAGTGAAATCCTGACAGCAGCAGAAGGTTTTGTCAGGAATGACGGTTAGCAAGCCTACAAATTCCGCCCGAAAATCAACATTTGGCGCGCCGGTAATGCGATACTTCTAATTCAGCATGACATTTGCCGCGAGCACATCCTCGACTCCGCCCGATTCTCCTGAGGCGCGCCGCTATAACAGGATCCATCGTTGGCTGGGAATTGCAGATTTCGTTATCGGCGCAGCCCTTCTCCTTCTGCTGTTGATCACCGGTTGGACCGGCTGGTTGCGAGATCTGGCGTTGCGTCGGGCGTTCCAAAATTACACGCTGGCCGTCTTCATTTATTTATTTTTCCTTCTTCTGATCAGCAAAGCGCTGGGCTTTGGACTCGACTACTACGGATTCCGGCTGGAGCAAAAGTTTCAACTCTCCACGCAGAAGTTTCGCTCGTGGCTGTGGGATGAAGCCAAGGGTTTTCTCGTGGGACTGGTGCTGGCCGGGATCGTCGTGGAGTTGCTCTATTTCATGATTCGCGAATCCCCGCAGCATTGGTGGCTCATCACCTGGGCATTGTTCATGGCGCTGTTCATCGTGCTGGCGCAGATAGCTCCTGTGGCGCTGTTCCCGATCTTTTACAAATTCGAACCCTTGGACAATGAGGATCTGCGCCGCCGCTTGATTCAACTGAGCGAGCATGCCGGCACCCGAGTCCGGGGAATTTATCGCTGGAAACTTTCGGAGAAGAGCAAGAAAGCGAATGCGGCCCTCACCGGACTCGGCCCCACGCGGCGGATTATCCTGGCCGATACGCTGCTGGATAATTACGCTCCCGAGGAGATCGAAGCGGTTCTCGCCCATGAACTGGGCCATCACGTCCATCGCCATATTCTGAAAAGTATTCTGGTGCAGGCTGGAATCACCTTGCTCGGTTTCTGGGTGGCGAATTGGGTGCTGCACTACGCAGTCGATCATCACATGTTCGATGAGCTCTCTGATTTCGCGAGCCTGCCTTTACTGGCGCTCACGGCTACCGGCGTTTCACTATTGCTGGCGCCGGCGCTCAACGCCTACTCGCGCTACAACGAGCGGCAAGCGGATCGCTATGCCTTCGAATCGATCGCCAGCGTAGAACCTTTCATCTCGTCGATGAACAAGCTTGCGCAGCAGAACTTAGCGGAGCGTACACCCTCGAAATGGGTGGAATGGCTCTTCCACTCGCACCCCGCTATCTCTAAGCGCGTGGCCGCCGCTGAAGCGTGGGGGCGCGCTCAGGGCGAGCTCCCTCAAGCGTAGCTGCGGAAGTGATCTTGTGCTCACACTGGAGACTGGAAGCTCAGCGATGTTTCAGAATTTCGGACACCCGCTGGAGATCCTCTTCGGTATCCACACCCACCGAATCGTAAGGCGTTTCACCTACGAAGATGGCAACTCCATTTTCAAGAAAGCGCAGTTGTTCCAGGCGTTCGGTCTTTTCGAGCGCCGATTCCGGTTGGCTGACAAACAGATCGAGCGCCGCCTTCCGGTAAGCATAGAGGCCGAGATGCTTGAAGTAGCGCGAGCCCGCCGCATCGCGGTCAAAGGGAATAGTAGCGCGCGAAAAATACAGTGCGTGCCCGTCGGGGGCAGTCACCACTTTGACCGCGTTGGGATTGCCTGCTTCTTCTTCTGGACAGGCAGTCCTCACCGTTCCCACTTGGACACCGGGGTCCTTCATCACATCGAGTAGTGCAGCAATTTGTGCCGGGCGCACCAGCGGTTCGTCGCCCTGCACGTTGACATAAACCTCCGCCTCAATTGACTTCGAGATTTCATGCACGCGTTCCGTCCCGCTGCGGTGAGTCGGTAAAGTCATTTGCGCTTTCCAGCCATGCCTGCGGCAGACCTCGAGGATCTCCTCGGAATCGGTAGCGATGACGACGTCGGCGAGAAGCGGCGACGAGCAGACCGCTTCATACGTCCACCCGACCAGCGGTTTGCCGGCGATCTCCCGCAACATTTTGCGTGGCAGGCGAGTGGATGCCAGGCGGGCGGGAATCACGGCGATTGTTTTCATGAGAGCCTATTCTTAGTTTCCTTCTCCCACCGGCACGAACCGACAGCGAGAACGAACCCATTCTCGGCTTGCTGTTTGACACAATTTTGTGACGCCTCTTAGAATGAAAGCTTGGGCGTGACGCGCCGTTCCTGTCGTTGTGTCCCGAGCAGCGAGAGTCCGTAAGGTGTAATCAGTCCGTCTCGTTGCACTTCCAGCTTGTTTGGCGGCGTAGCTCAGGTGGCTAGAGCGACGGTCTCATAATCCGTAGGTCCGTGGTTCGAGTCCACGCGCCGCCACCAGCAACTTACAGCCCGTTTCCACCAAGGACTTAGTGAACCTCGATCGTCTCGCCGCGCTTCAGCGTGCGGTCAAAGAAATCTGCGGTCGCGGCGTAGGCCCGCATCCAATCTCTCCATCGCAGGAAGTCGTGAATCTCATCCGGCAGGATCAGTTCTTCGAAGGCAACGTGCTGCGCCCGCAAACGCTGCACCAGGTCGACGGTTTGACTGAAGGGAACGTTGCGATCGTCATCGCCGTGGATGAACAGCACCGGAGACTTCCATGTGCTCACGTAGGCATCTGGCGAGGATTCCCATGCCAGTTTTACGGCGGCGTCTGCGTCGGGCGGGCGCAACGCCAGATTACCGAAATACGGACGCTCCGTGAGAAAGACGCTCCAGTCATGCACGCCGTGAAAATCCACTCCCGCCTTGAACAGCTCTGAATCTCGCGCCAGACCCATCGCGGTCAGAAAGCCACCGTAGGAGCCGCCCCACAATCCAATCTTCTCCGAGTCAACTTGCGGCAGACCTTGCAGATACTTTCCCGCCGCCACAACATCTTTATACTCTGCCGCTCCGCGCCAAATTGTGTTGGGAGCTTCACGGAACTCGCGTCCGTACATAATGCCGAGCCGGTAGTTCACCGAGAGCACGGCGTACCCAAGGCTGGCCAGGTATTGATTCTCGGCGTAAGCGTTGTGGTAGTAATCCATGTAGTGGAAGCCCAGCATCATCTGGCGAACGGGACCGCCGTGCATGAAGACCAAGCCGGGGATTTTGCCGTTTGCATTTACGGTATTCGGCAGAAAAAGCTGGCCGTGCAACGTGACACCGTCCTCGCTTTTCAGGATTATTTGCTTTGGGGTGACCAGCAACGCCGAGGGAAAATCAGAGGGAAGAGCTTGTTTTGCGATCATTTCGCGCCCGGTCGCAGTGACTTCGTACGGCATCGCGGGCAAAGTTGCTGTCGAGCCGAGGCAAAGAATGCGCTTGCCGTCGCCTGTTTGAACCGGAGACCATTCTATCGTTTCGCCGCTGGTCAGCGGCTGCTGCGGAGTACCGCCGGCCACCATCACGCGCCACAAATGCCGCCGGTCCACATCGCCCTCGTTTGAGGAGTAGATCACCGACATCTTGTCAGCGCTGAGCGTAACATCTTCTACGTCGAAGTCGCCGGGCGTGAGCAGCGTGGGCGCCCCGCCGGATGCGGCGATGGAATACAAATGATTGCGGCCATCCTGCTCCGAGGCGAACACCACTCGCTCATCGGCGGCAATGTTGAGCGAGCTGTTTTCAGTCAACTCCGGCAGAGAGTCGTCAAGCTTTTCTCCGCTTCTCCATAACAAGCGGCCGCTGCCGGTGGCGCTGTCGGCAATCCAGAGCGACCACGGCTCCGGCCGCACTGGAACCAGCGGCAGCTTGTGCTCGTCTCCTGCGGTGCGCACGAAGACAATCCACTTGCCATCGGGCGACCAGCGCGGCATGGAATCCTTGTCGACCGTCGGAGCCAGATAGCGGACGGATGCGCCAGCGAAATCGTAAATGGCAACAAAGCTGTGCGTGTCACGGTCGCTGACGAAGGCGATACGTTTGCCGTCGGGCGACCATTTCGGCTCGACTGCCGATCCACGCAGCGAAGCCAGTTCCTTGGCCTGCTGCTGTTTCCCATCCACGCTGGCGATCCACAACTTCTTCTTCGCCGACCATATTGCCCACTTTCCATCGGGCGAGATTTCTATGTCTTCGCAGCCCTCCTCCGGGCAGCCCATTTCACCCAGTAGACGCGGCGCGGGACTCGGGGAATCCACATCCAACGCAAAGACCTGCTGCTTGGCTCCTTTCGTCCAACTCTCGGGATTCGCGCTCTCTTGCGCTTCATTTAACTCGCTGCCCAGCACGTACACCGCTGTTCTGCCGTCGGGCGTGAGTTGCAGGCTGGCGATCGGCTGGCCGTCATCGGCAATGTAATGAGTCACAGGCCGCGCAGTGTGAGCGAAATCCTGACCATCCGCCACCCACACGTTGCGAACTCCTTTTGCGTCGAATATCCATGCGATGCGGCTGCCGTGCGCGGCCGCTACCAGGCCGCTGGGAAAAGGCGAACTCATCACTTGCTCCAGCGAGAATGGAGATTGAGCCCATGCCCAGGTTGCGTTGCCAAAGATCAGACCAAGGAAAAACAGACCGAGGAACATCAAAGCGCAAGCAATGTGAAGACGAGATTTGACAAATAGCATAGGCCGATAGGGTACGCGAAAGACGGGCTGGCTGCCAAATACGATTCCTCGAGAAAATTCGAAGCTTCGTGCGGGCCTGACCTCAGGATCTTCCCCGAAACTGGATAATTCTTCGGCGGTCGCGCTTTGACGGTCGGCCTGCCGGCAATTCTTCGAATTGCCTCATCGCTTTGCGCTCCGCTGCGGCTTTGGCACGCAGCTCCTGGCTTGCTTCGCTCTCGCGATACAGCTTTTGCGCAACGGAAGCAGGGCCGCGCACCTCGCTGAGCGCCAGTACTTCCACTTGAAAGTCGCCACCGTCGTTCGTCACCCGCACCCGATCGCCGACCCGGACTTCGCGCGCACTCTTCGCCGGTTGGCCGTTCGATTGGATTCTTCCGAGCTCACAGGCCCGCGCTGCCAGAGATCGCGTCTTAAAGAATCTGGCAGCCCAAAGCCACTTATCCATCCGCTCGCTGGACATAGCTTATTTTCCTACAGGTCGATTCCGTTGTCTTTCATCAATCGTCGATCGCTGTTCTACAGCGAGAACCGTATGAAAGGGCTTCTCCAGGGCTTCGCTATTTTGTGCTCTGGGACTCATTTTCATTTTCTTAAGGTGCGAACCCTATTGTGGGGAAGTGCGCAGAGCTTCATATTGTCCATGTTCGCACGTATCGTGACTCCGGTTTTTCGCCGCTCCGGATGCTGGGTTTCGTACGTCGGAGTCAGGGGCTTGGAGAGCGGTTATGCGCGCGACTTCCCTCATTCTTCGTAACATTCTCTGTTTGATTATGCCGTCCATGATGCTTGCGGCCGGGCTCGCACTCTCCGGATGCGGCGCCAGTTCGAACATGGCGACAACAACACCCACCGCCCCGACAACACCAACTCCATCTCCCAGCCCGCCTTCTTATCCATCGACTGCGCCCGTACAGATCAACTGGTCTGCCAGCACGAGTGAGCTGCCCGCACCAACCGCGGATGATCCAGCGACGAGCGACTGGGGATCAGGATCGAATGATTTTCCGCTGACCGTTTCCAGTCCGACAGCAGGAGCGAGTGTGGCTTCTCCTTTCAGTGTGGTGGCGTCGGCGAATCCTACGAATCCAATTTTCTTCATGCGCGTGTACATAGATAACGTGTCGGTCTACTACACATCTTCTAATTCGATCAACACGCAAATCTTTGCCGCGCCCGGTCAACACACGGTGTTGATTATGGCGGAATCGCTAACCTGTGCTGCGCTACCCTGCTCAACCGGCTACGTCTCAGCCATCCCGTTGACGGTTACGGTGACGTCCCAGTCGCAGACAACCATCAGCAGCATCCAAGCGATGACCGGCTGGCAATCATGCTCCGCAACATTTCCTGCAGACTCTCAACGAGCGGGACAGATCTGTGCGGCTGGGCTGGGCACAGCGGTTTCTGCCATGACCGAGAACCAGTCAACCCCGTCGATGGATGGGAAGTCAGCTCAATTCAGCATGAGCGGACCGACTGGATACTCCAATATGCTGTACTTCAATCCGATAGTGGGCGGAAACAGCGTGAGTAATTTTACCTACGATTTATATTTCTGGATTGACAATCCAGACGCGCCCCAAGCCCTGGAGTTCGACGTCAACCAGGGTTACGATGATACAACCGATGGCACGGGCGGGAGCCCGCAACGCTGGACATGGGGTTCCGAATGCAATTTTAAAGGCGAGACTCCACCACAATGGGATATCTGGAACGATGCAGCAGGAAAATGGGTAGCCACCGGATACCCCTGCGGGCCATTCCAGGCAAATACGTGGAATCATCTAACCTGGGTGCTCCAGCGCGTGGGACAACAAGTGTACTACGAGACTTTGACGGTGAACGGCACCACTTACCCCGTCCAGACCATGTACGACAATCAACAGGGCTGGACTTTGGAGGAAATCGATACTGCGTTTCAAATGGACTTAGACTCCAACGCGGACCCTTATAATGTTTGGCTGGATGAAGTGAGTTTGACTGCATACTAGATAAGGAGCAGACCGCAGGTTTGCCCGTTACCGGTCAACGAGTCATTTTTCATCGCGTGCTGAAGTCGACGTAGTAGCCAAAGCTCGCGAGCGATACTTGATCATTGCCCGGAATGTAAAAGCCAAATTTACCCAGACTCAAATTGCTCCCCGGTTGCGTCCAGCGGTCCAGAACTATCCAACTGTCTCCCTGCCTGATCTGATGCACAATCTCGTTCGGCCCCACGTGAACCTGAAGCGTTCGGAAGCTCTTCTTTTCGCCTTTGTGTGGAATTTTTCTTTCATCGCCTTTCACGCCATTTCGGACCGACGTGCAGTAGAAGTTATTGTCGTCCATCTGGAAAAGAACATAGTTGTTCGTGTCGGTGAGGTTAAGTACCCACTGGAGGCGATGACCCTTTGCGAGCATGGCGGAGAAAATAAATGTGCCCGGCGTAGGAGACACGCCGTAGGTCACAAAGTCGCCTCCCTTGCGAACGAACGAGCCTTTCTCCTGCTTCCATCCGGCCTGATCATCCCATTTAGACATGCCGCTCGGCGCCAGCGACAAGTCCAAACTCTTGGATTGACCGGCAGCGACTTCCACTGTTGATGACCGAACGAAATTATCAGCCGTCTTCACCGTCAGAGCATAGGAACCGGCCGGCAAAGCCAGAGTGCCGCCGCTGCTTACTCTTGTAGGCGCCTCGCCCGGCTTGGTTAGAGTTACCTGCGCATCTGGGGGCGTGAATGTGATTTTCAATTCGGACGGAGAGGCTTCCAAAGCCACATCCGCGGCGCCCAGAGACACGGCTGTTCCAACTGCAAAATGTTTCTTGATCTGCCTCGGCTTGAAG
>Ga0209380_10001642_pt1 | contig 14806 bp, 9 predicted proteins | sample HubBroMetageWFT6_FD_188347 | JGI IMG/M metagenome (GOLD analysis project Ga0209380, IMG submission 188347) | Warmed and freeze-thawed soil microbial communities from the Hubbard Brook experimental Forest, New Hampshire - Hubbard Brook CCASE Soil... | ecosystem: Environmental > Terrestrial > Soil...
GCGCAGCGGGCGACGCTCGGTTGTGCGGCCTGCCACACGGAGCATCGGGGACGAGTGAGTCTGGTTGCGGCGAGCAATCAGAGCTGCGCGGCGTGCCACGGCGACTTAGAGAGCGCCAGTGGGGCGACGCGGTACGCGACACATATCAAGAGTTTCGAGGATGGGCATCCGGAGTTTCGGCCGCCGCGTGGAGATTTGAGAAGTGTATGGTATCGAACGGCAATTCAAGTGAACCACGCAGTTCACATGAAACCGATCCGGCGAGGGCCGACCGGGCCTACCGTCGAGCTCGAATGTGGGAATTGCCACCGGCAGAGTACGGCGAATCCGGATTTGACATATTCCGATGCGCACTATCGATCAGCCGCAGCCAGCTATGAAAAGGAGCGGAGATTTCCATCCCACCCCGGAGTTCTCGAATCCGCGGAACCGACAAGCGGGCGTGAGCTGATGGCGCCGGTGAAATTCGCAAATGCGTGCGCGGCGTGCCACTCGCTGTCGTTTGACGAGCGATTTGATTCTGGCGTGCCGCATGACGAGCCCGAGATAGTCCACGCATTCTTGGTCGGAAAGTTTACGGAGTATATCCGCGCGCATCCAGCGGAATTGCGAGAAGCGCGCGATCCTGAGCGCGTATTAACCGGCCAGGCCACGCCGGCGAAGACGGTTGTCCACACTAGGGATGAGTGGATAGCCAGGCGCGTCTACGATGCGGAGCAATTGCTATGGCGCAAGACGTGTTCCCAATGCCACGCAATGACCTATCGATCGGAATCGCGTACGCCCAGAGAGCCGCCATGGCTCGGCGAGAGCCCGGCCGACATTTTGACCCATCCGATTTTTCCGGAGATTCCCATCGCAGCCGATCCGCGCCGCAGATTGCCGCACGCGAAATTCGATCACGACGCACATCGTGGATTTAGCTGCGTAAGCTGCCATGAAAAGGCGCTGACCAGCGCGGGGACAAGCGACGTGCTGCTACCGGGGATCGCGACGTGCAAGGCGTGCCACGCGCCGGGTCCGGAGCGTGCCGAGTCGCGGTGTTTCGAATGCCACACCTATCACGACTGGGCCAAACGCAAAGAAGTCAAAGCTACGTTTACGCTCCCGTCACTGCGGACGACCGGAAACTAAGAACCCGCCAGCGGCGCGACGGTTATTTGTTGACGAGGGCCATCATGTGTTCTGGATAACGCTCACCTGCGGCAGCGCCGCGAGGTGCGATCTCTTCGATTCGGGCTAAGTCGGCGGCGGAAAGCTGGACACGCAGTGCCCCATGGTTTTCTTCCACATATTTGCGGCGTTTGGTGCCGGGGATCGGAATGACGTCGTGGCCCTGGGCGAGGAGCCAGGCTAGAGCTAGCTGGCCGGGGGTGCAGTGTTTTTCTTTGGCTATGGATTCGACGCGCGCGACCAGATCGAGATTCTTCTGGAAATTCTCACCCTGGAATCTTGGCGAGAAGCGGCGGTAATCGTCGGGGGCGAAATCTTCGAAGCGCTTGATCTCGCCGGTGAGAAAGCCACGACCTAGCGGGCTGTAGGCAACGAAAGCGATTCCTAGCTCGCGCGTGGTGAGGCGAATTTCGTCTTCGGGGTCGCGTGTCCAGAGGGAGTATTCGGATTGCAGGGCGGCGATGGGATGGATTTTGTGGGCGCGGCGGATTGTTTCAGCGGAGGCCTCGGACAAACCGACAAACTTTATTTTCCCTTCGCGGACAAGCTCGGCTAGGGCGCCGACGGTCTCTTCAATCGGAGTTTGGGGATCGACGCGATGCTGGTAATACAAATCGATGGTGTCGACGCCGAGGCGTTTGAGGCTGGCGTCGCAGCACGAGCGGACGTAGGCGCGCGATCCGTTGACGCCGCGTAAAGTGGCGTTGGTCTTGTCGCGTACGATTCCGAATTTTGTGGCTAGGAAGACGTTGTCGCGAATGCCGCGAATGGCTTTGCCGACCAGGATTTCGTTTTCGCCGAAGCCGTAAACGTCGGCGGTGTCGAGAAAATTCATGCCAAGCTCGAGCGCACGGTGAATGGTGGCGACGGATTCGGCGTCATCGCGCGCGCCGTAAAATTCGGACATACCCATACAGCCTAGACCGAGCGCGGAGACCAACGGTCCATTTTTGCCGAGGGGACGTTGCGGCATTTTCTTCTCTCCTAAAACACATGCAGTTGGATGTGCCGCGCGGGGCTTCGGATACACGTCCGCGCGCGGCGAGTGACGATCTTGCGGACGGAGGACAAGACAAATGCTTGGATACACGAGGGGAACAAGTGACAGAATGGGGCAAGCGGAGAGGGACGGTTTGAGGAGGACACCGTGGGAGAAACCAGGCGCAGGTTCTTGATGACGCTGGCCGCGGCGGCGTGTTGTTCGGTCGCAACGCATGGCACGGCGTCGAGACAAGTGCGAAACACTAAGCCCTTTCCAAGCCCGCCGGCGCCGGCCGAGACTCAGAACCCAGCGGAGAAAGATGGGACTACACCCGATCCTCAGAGTGCCAAGCGAGCCGCACTGAAGCAGAACGAAAGAGAATTTCGCGCAGGAGTCGATCGCTTGTATCAGTTGGCGAGCGAACTGAAGCAGGAAGTCGAAAAGACCGGGACGACAGAGGTGTTCTCCGTGCATATGTACAAGAGGATGGAGGAGATTGAAAAAGTCGCGAAATTGTTGAAGGGCAGGGCCAAGGGTTAGCGCCTTGTGACGGGCCACTGGGTGGAGCGAGAGTTTAGTCGACATGGAACGGTAGGTCCAACCTGCGGTGAGTTCCTCAAAAAGAGTTCGGGATGAATGGGATCAGCACGATGGAGATTCGAATTAGAAAGGCCGAGGCAGCGGATATTTCTGAGCTGCGGCGGTTGATTGAAGCGTCCGTGCGGGAACTGCAGGCCGAGGACTACACTCCGGCGCAGATGGAGGGGGCCCTGGAATCGGTGTTTGGGGTGGACAGTCAGTTGATCGCCGACGGGACTTATCTTGTTGCGGAAGCCAGGATTGTTGATGCGCTGTCGGAGGCGGAGACGACCGCCCGGCGAAAAAACCCAGGATCCGGATGGGTCATTGCGGGGTGCGGAGGCTGGAGCAAGCGCAAGACGCTTTATGGCAGCGATCACTGGACTGGGCGAGAGGACACGCTGCTGGACCCTAAGCGCGACGCAGCGAAGATCCGGGCGTTCTTCATTCATCCGGCGTGGGCGCGACGCGGGGTCGGCAGCAAAATTCTTGCAGCGTGTGAAGCGGCGGCTCGCGCTGCTGGTTTTACGAGCTACGAAATGGGCGCGACATTGACGGGAGCTAAGTTATTCGGGGCGAAAGGTTACCTCGTCGTGGAGAATATCGAGGTTCCTCTGAAAAACGGGCTGACGCTCCCCATTATTCACATGGCCAAAAGGCCCAGGGGCTAGGCATTCCAGGCTTCGGAGATCTTTCCAGTCGGCCTCCTCAAAATCAAAACGGCGTGAACGGAAGCGAGAAATGTGGCCGCTGGGCGGCGCGCTTCAAGAAGCGGGCCCTGCCTGCGATCGAGGGCCGGCCCGGAATAGTTTTGGCAATGCGGATTAGCTTCCCATGAGAAACAAGGGCTTGGCCTCAAAGCTGCGGAATTGCGGGCGGAGACGCACGGTATTGTAGTGCTCCTGGATGTCCACAACTTTCTTAGTGGAGGTAATCGTTTCGATGGGAATGTTGCCGTAACGGCCGTTATGGAGAACGACGAGGCGGCCGTGGATGCCCTTTAAAAGCAATTCGAGGGCGATATTGCCGTAGGCCATGGGAACGATCGAGTCCACGACGTCGGGGTCGCCGCAGCGGGCCAGGTAGCCGAGCTTCTGGTTAACTACTTCGATGGTCTTACCGTTGTTAAATTTCTTGGAGAGTTCCTTTACTTTGTCCGAGACGATATCTCCGATGCCGCCTAGTTTCTTATGGCCATAAGCATCCGCCGTCTCGCCCTCAAAAATCATTTCGCCCCCTTCGAACATGGCACCTTCGGAAACCAGTACGGTGGAGTAGCGGCTGGGGTTTTTATTGCGGTCGTTGACGAGAAGTTCGGTCAGGCACTCGATATCGAATCTGTACTCGGGGATAACGCAACGGTTGGCGGCGCCGGCCATGGTGGGGAGCATCGCGGTGTAGCCGGCATAGCGGCCGAAAACTTCGATGACCATGAAACGCTCATGAGAGCCCGCGGAGGTGCGGAGGTCATTGACAAGCTGTAAGGTACGGGTCACGCATGTGCTGAAGCCGATGCAATAGTCCGTGCCGGGGACGTCGTTGTCCATGGTCTTGGGGATGGCGATGACCTTAAAACCCTCTTTGTGAAGGCGGACGCCGTAGCTTAGAGTGTCGTCGCCACCGATGGGGATGAGCGTATCAATGCCCAGCCACGCGAGATTCCTGAGGACCTCCGGCGTGAGATCGTTTTTCTCCGCAGTGAACGTGTCTTTCAGGTGAGCGGGAACATTGGACTTACTGACGCGACCGGGATTCGTGCGCGAAGAATGAAGAAAAGTGCCGCCCGTGCGTGCGGCGCGGTCGACGACTTCCTGCGTGAGGACCAGAAAATTGTCGGAATTGTCGTAGTCCTTTTCGCGGACCATATCGACGAGACCGGCCCAACCGTGGCGGAAGCCGATAACCTGATAGCCCTCGTGAAGCGCGCGGATGGTAACGCCGCGGATTGCCGGATTGAGACCGGGGACGTCGCCGCCGCCAGTGAGGATACCGATGACGCCTTTTTTTGTGTTGATATTAGCCATGATGCGGAGCCCCTTCCGAGGAGTGGTTAACCGACAATTATCCACGCACGGCAGAAATTAAGAAAGTGCGGATCGAAAGAGAAATATCGCACGCCGTCACGGAAGCGACGTACCGTTCGCTCTCAAATTAAGGTTCGATCTGCGTGCCCAGGAGGCCGAGGAACTTTGCGAGCCAGGAGTGGAGCGCGGGCCAGGCCGGGCCGGTGACGAGGTTGCCGTCAACAAGGGCGTCGGTCATGGGCAGACTTACATAGGTGCCGCCAGCGAGAGTAACGTCTGGACCGGTGGCCGGGTATGCACTGCACTTCTTTCCCTTGAGGACGTCGGCGACGGCAAGAATTTGCGGGGCGTGGCAGATGGCGGCGAGGGGTTTGTTGGTCTTCGAAAAGTGATGGACGATTTCGATGACGCGTGGGTTGAGGCGAAGGTATTCGGGCGAGCGGCCGCCAGGGATGATCAGGGCGTCATAGTCTTCAGGCTTAATGTGGTCGAAGGTGGCGTTGAGCGGGAAATTGTGGCCGCGCTTCTCTGTATACGTCTGATCGCCTTCGAAATCGTGGATGCAGGTGGGTACGACTTCGCCGGATTTTTTTCCAGGACAGACGGCATGGACGGTGTGGCCAACCATCAGAAGCGCCTCGAAGGCTACCATCACTTCGTAGTCTTCGACGTAATCACCAACGAGCATGAGAATGGATTTCTTGGACATGTGACCTCCTGGGGAATTGTAACCGAGGAGGTCGCGCCAAAACGGTGGAAAAAAAAGGAGTAAATCAGCTTGCTGGTGGCACAGCCAATCTTGGCCGTGGCCGCGTGTTGCTAGGAGCCGAGCGATAGCGATTGCCGAGAGATGTGATGCTGCCAAAGCGCGAGTACAAAAAGCGGGCAGGCAGGAATGCCCGTGCCGTCTAGAGGAGAACGGTGTCTCAAATCGGGACGAGGAGGTCCTCGTTACCTTTGAGGCTCAAATTAGTGTGCTTGGGCCTGAGAAGCGACGGCAGGTTCAGCCGAATCCTGAATGGTGAGCATGTCGGTGCGCACTTTGTCCCATTCCAGCAGGTTCAAACCGTAGGAACTGAACAAACGCCGGATGTGTGCGGAGTCCCAGTTCAGGACTTTTTCGAGCACGGGGACGAGTACGCTCATGGCGTTATCGCTCAGGACCGTGCGTTTTGCGACGCGCGTGATGAACTTGGCTTCGGAGACAGCGATGGTGAGGCCGTCGTGCTGATTGACGTGCATCATCACGGGAATATCGGAACTGCCGTCGCCCATGTAGATGATATGGTCATGGCTGATGCTGAGTTCGGCGCGTCGCTCTTCGAGTACGGTGATCTTTCCCCATCCTGCCGAGGCGCGAATGATGGATTCGACTTCACCGGTCGAATCGTTGTAGCGGAAGCGCGTGCCGAATATGTTTTGCGGCGGGACGATTCCTTCGAGCGCGGACTGGATAATTTCCTGCGGAGCTGCGGAAATCACGTTGAAATGGAACTTGTAGCCGTCAGCAAGATTGTCGAGTGCGCGCGCGAAGAGAGCAACGTTGTGTTTCAGGCGGATGCGCTTGCCGGTGTCGACAAGGTGCTCGCGGCGCACGCGGCGGAATTCCGGGTCGTGCAGAATCAGGTAGCTGAGTTCGGCGCCTTGTTGCACGAGGTTCATCTCCGCAAGGCCCTTGACCTTGTCGTGAAACCCGTGAAAGCCGATGAGTTCTGAGAGAACGACTCCGGAGTCGTTAAAGCTCAGAGTTTGGTCAAAATCGCTTGCCAGTAAGTAGTGCTTAAACATGTCCTAGTACCCCTTTGCTGCCCCTATAAGCTCGCCTTGGGCGGGGCTGGCCCGCCCTGGGTGCGGCGCCGAGTACCCCCTGCGCTTACAACGATAGCCTGGTTCACCTGGGGGGCCCCACGAATTATTTTGATGGGTGCTATGCGTTAAAAACGTGAACGTTTCATTATACCTACATTAGATGTGTCCTAAGGTTAAAAGATACAAAGGAAAGGAGATGAGTACCCTTCTTGGTACTGAAAAACGACAAAAGACGTGTCTAGAAGAAGATACCGATAGCGAAGAAAAAGTGAAGAAAATGTTGGAAACATCAAGACCGCAGCGACCTAAAGGCCCAGGGCCTTCATCTTGGGCTCCTCGTAGACGTCGTCCTCGCCCGGGTAGCGAAGCCGATCCTTGAAGCGACCCGTTTCGGCCGCCAGCGCCCAGACCAGGCTCTCCCCGGCAGGGAGTGTTTTCGGCTGGAGGCGGAAGGCATCGTCTTGAAAAGCCAAGGAGGCGTCGATCCATTGCCAGCCGGCGGTCTCGAAGGCGGCCATCACCTCGGGGAGGACGAGAGCGTTTAGGGTGTTGTAGTGGAGGAGCAGCGTGTGGCGAATGTCGCGGCCGAGCACGTCGATGGCGAGCTGGTGGTAGAAGGAAGCGCGGTCGAGAAGATGCGCAACGAGGTAATCGCGATAGGGCTGGACACTGGCGTTGGGTTGCTTCGCGAGGCGGTCGGCCATGCGTTCGTTGACGTACCAGTCGGAGGCGTCGATGGTGACGTGGCCGATGCGATAGCCGCTTTCTGCGAGAAGAGCCCGAAAGCGGTCGCGCTTGTCGGCGGTGTCGCCTTCTTTTAGGAACGGGTAGCGAAAGAGAAGAGTTTTGTTGTGATAGGGCGCGATGATTTTCTCATTTTTCAGGAAATCGACCGCAAAGTCGGCGTAGGAGGTCGGACCGCAGTAGTTCAAGTGTGAATAGGAATGATTGCAGATCAGATGGCCAGCTTGGTCCCAGGCTGAGAGCAGCCTGGAGCCGTCGGATTCGTCGACACGCATCCCGCAGACGAAGAGAGCCGCTCTGACGTTGCGGCTTTGGAGAGCTTTTAGGATGCGGGAGTTCGCGTCGGGCCATCGCAGATTGGATTCGAGTTTCAGGCGAGGGTCATCCATGGTGATGGCGAGTTGCGGGCGCGGGACGTTAGAGGAGCGCGGGGGTAGGAAGGGACTTTGTTGCGGCACCAAGGGGTCGAGCGCGCCGGTGTAAAACGGGGCGCAAGAAACGGCAGAGATGGCTTTGAGTGTCGAGCCGAGAAATTTGCGACGATTCATGAGCATAACCTCAGTAAAGAGAATTCAGCCAATTGCGGGCACGGGCAAAAAAGGACCATGAGGATGAACTGGTGGCCGATGGGGAGGATTCGTCAGGTTCGTCGGTGACGGAATAGAACGCACCATTGCTACGGTGTTGGTAGAGGCCGTGCATTTCGGCGCGATTTAGGGGGCGGGCGCCGCGGCGGCCGAACACGGCGAGTTGGTTGCCGGATTCGTCGACGGCGCGGTCGCGGTCGATGCCTTTCGAAATGGCCAGCGCGGGACCGCTGGTGCGTGCCGTTGCGATCAGCTTTGGCCTAGGGCGCGGGCTAAAGCCGGAGAAGTGCGCTGGATCGTCCCACGGCGAAACAATTTGCAAAACCCGAAGGCCATTTCGTCCGTCGGCGACGAAAGCGAATGCGCTGCCGGCGACCATTCCGATTTTCACGTCGTTGGTATCGTTAATCACGCCGCTCGCACTGTATTCCTGGATACGGCGGGGTTGTTCCGGATTTTCGACGTCAACAATAGACAAGCCAAATCTTCCGTCGGCAACGTAAGCGTAGGTCCGCGCCACATACACATTTCGCGGATCACCGAGCGCAACCTTCCCTTTCTCGACCAACTTTGGGTGCGCCAGGTCCGTCACGTCCAGCGTTTTCAATCCATAGCGGTCCGCAACGAAGGCATAGCGGAACTGCACGGCGATTCCGCGAGGATTGTCGAGTTCGGGCGAGCCGATGGTCGCGGTGACACGCGGTGCGAGCGGATTGTCGAGGTCCACGATGACGAGTGATTTGTCGGTGAGGATGTAAGCATAGGTACCGACGATGGTGATGCGACGAGCGCCCGTCAGGATCCCGTCGGGATTGAACGCCAGGGCGCGCTTGAGGAAGTTATTGGCGGGGTTGCCGTCGAGGAGCGTGCCGACGCCGGGGCTGCTGGATTTCAGATCGGGATTGCCAATGACCACTAGGCCTTCTTCTCTGTCCGCGACATAGAGAAAACCGTAGAGGAGATGGATGGGTTGTTCTTCGTTTTCGGGAAGACGCTGGCGGAGCGGGTCGACGCCGAGAGTGGTCGGCGAAGCGACGGCCACGGCATTCTTGGTAGTAACGAAGAAACGCTGGCCGAGTGGAGACACGGGGGCGGTGGTAATGCGCTCGGAGAAATTTTTGTTGTCGATGTTAGCGATGTCATAGACGCGGAAGCCGCCAGGGCCGGTTGCGGCGTAGGCGTATTCGCCGCGCGTTTGCACGTCGAGGACGTGGCCTTCGTGGCTTGACGTGATTGAAAGCGCGCGTCGATGATCGACGAACTTTTTGTAGTCGTCGGGATAGGCGATGCGCTGGAGGTCGCTGCCGTAGATGGCTTCGGGTTCATCGTGCTCAGCGACGGCCACGGCTTCGAGGCCTTTCTCGCCGGTGGCGACGTAAACGTAACGGCCCATGAAATTCATGAAGTTCGTGCCCTGTAGCAGGAGCTGAGCCATCCAGGCATTGTTGTCGTTGGCAGCGGAAACATGGCAGTCGCTGCATTGCTTCGTTTCTTTGGCGCGAACGGTGTGCGGAACGAATGTGCTGAAGGCTTGCCCGGAGAAACCCGGAGCGGAAATAGTTTGCTGCGTGTAGTAGAGCCAGTCGCGGTTCGCATTCTGCGAACTGACGAGTATGGCGCAAGAGGAACGCGCGGGGGCGATGCGATGACCGGTGACAGTGCCGTCGACGCCAAGCATGTAGATGTCGTCGCGAAGAACCTGAAAATTGTAGCTGGTGTAGTTGCGCGTGGTAAGGCCTTCGTTGTGAAGCATGGGCTGGCGAACGTTGGCCGTCATTTGCAAGTGACAGCCGAAGCAGGTGGGTGTCCAAGACGTGTGGCAGGAGTAGCAAGTCATGGAGGAATTGGCGTGGGCCAGATGTTCGTCGTCCTGCGGCATTTCTGACGCTACGCTGCCGTCCTTGGTCATTAACTTGGCGCGCAACGATTTCATGCTGAAGTGTACGTTCCCCGGTGTGACAGAGTCGGCGGTTTGAACAATTTCCCACTCCTTATTTTCTTCGAGCATGGAGCGCTGAACTACCGTTCCATCGGAACGCCATGCGAAGCGGCGAAGGCCCCAGGGAGTCCGCAGCGTGTCAAGATGGCGTCCACCTCGAGGAGCGGCGGGGCCGGAAGTAATGAGCGTGGCTTTGTTGCGAATCGTGCCGTGGCAGTCGATGCAGTCGATTTCGACGGCGGCGCGGGGTTCGCCGTAGATTTTTCCGTTGCCGTGATTGTCTTGCGCAAAATGGCAGTCGTTGCACTGCATTCCTTTTTCGAGATGGATGTCGCCGAGATGGACAGCTTTGCCGATGCGGTCCGGATCATCGAAAGCGATTTGCCGGCCATCCTTGTCCAACCAATTGCCTTTGCGGTCGTGATTGAAAACGGAGCGGAACACCCAGCCGTGGCCGTGGAAATCGGCGAATTGCGTGGTCTTCAATTTCACGTTGAATTCGGGGCTGCCGAGGTTTTCGAGAAATTTCTCATCGCTCCAGAGGCCGCGGGCAGCGGCGGCTTCGGGGTTGCGCAGGAAAGATTGATAGCGTTGCTCTTCCGACGGATTGCGCTGTTGCGGCGGATACATTTTCTCGCCGTCGATTTCGTTGTCCCACCAGGTGAGGCCGAAATAGGTGGTCAGCATATTGGTGCCGGGATGGATGTGGCAGACCATGCACTGGCTCGATGGAATAGAGCGTGTGAAAACATGCTTGATGGGATGCCCGGGTTCGTTCCTTGGAATGGTCGGATCAGAAGAGGCGCTAAAACCGGAGTGGCCGAATTGTGCATAAGAACCTGAGTGCGACGGGTCCCGATCGTTTGCGTAGATGACGTGGCACGCGGTGCAGCCGCTGGCTCGAAAGTCGCCGGGATGATCGTTGGTCCCGGGGAGCGACATGACCGGATCAACGAGACGCGTTTTCTGCAAGCCGAGGAACACAGGATCGGTGCGGAGTTCCGTGCCAAAGCCGCGGTCGCTCAGTGTGTCGTCCGGCTTCCCGGGGTCTTCTTCACGATTCGGATTGCCCAGTTCGGCTTTTTTCTGTCCGCCACGTTCAAAAACGCGAAGAACGTTCCCGGGCTGAGAAATCTCCCAGCGCAAGAGAGGATCAAGCTCCCCGAGCACGCCTTTGGCGCGAGTCTCTTCGGGTGCGGGAGGCGGAGAAGATTTGATGGATTGCGGCTTGCCGTCGCGATCGTAGCTTTCGCCGAAACGCGTGTCTTTTGTCGGATAACTCCCATTGTTGTAGAGCGCCGCACCCCACAGAAGACCGCTGTGGGTCATCATGCTGGTCGAAGAGGCACGGACTTCCTCCGCGTGGCAGCCGGCGGCGCCGCAAGCTTCTGGCGCGACTCGCAGGTCGCCGGGATTCACAAACTTGATGAACTCGGGAGATTCCTTTAGCCATCTCGTATACATGCGTTCGGGCAAAGCCGAGCGGCGACCGAGGCTTGAGTCGCGAGGCTGGACGTGAGCCTTTTCTTTGGCGGCGTTGTACGCCGTGGAATTTGGCGTAGCTCCGGAAACCATGGAGATGGAAGAGTTGCCCCCGTGGCAATCGGTGCACCCGAGAAAGACCGTTCTTGTGGGATGCATGGTCGGTTCGTCGGTGGAGGTATGGCAGGAGATGCAGCTGGACGATTGGCGAGCGGCTTGTTCTTGGGATTGGCCGCGCAGAGGCCAAGCGCCTTGTTTCGCGTGCACCTTGGAGGACGATTCTGCATAAAGAACCAAGAGAAAAGAGAACCCCGAGACGCAGAGGACGAAAAGATTTCGCAGGGACGAGCGCTTGAATGTACGCGGCGAGGTCATCACATGCGTCCCTCAGAACGTAAACTTCGCGGAGCCGAAAAGCGAGAAGAGTGTGCGGCTGGTGTAGATATCTTTGAACCCCTCGCCGGGTTGCAAGGCGGAAGCGCCGCCCGTGAAAACGATGTTTTCCGAGAGCGGAGGGCGGTACGTCACACCGATGCCGAAATCTTCGCCGATGTCGTGGCGGATGGGGGATTCGAACAATATGTATTCGAGCGGCTCGGTGCGCTCGAAACGAAGATAATTGAAATTCGCAAAACCCTTGAGCTTCGGCGTGATGTCAAAATCCGCGCCAGCGCTCACGAGGAAAATACCGGGATTGACGAAGTTTGCCTGCCCCTCTTCTTTACCGGAACGCAAAGACGGAATGAGGCTGCCGCCTGGGGTGAGCGAGACGCCTGAACCCAGGAGTCGAATGGCCTCGCGGTTCCAGAAACTAAAAATCCCGCCGGCAAAATTGGGGAGATCGTCGATAGCATCAAAGCCGCGAGCGCGGCCGTCGCGTGGATTGGCATCGCCGGAAGTGTAGAACGTGGAAAGGCGATAGCGGATCCAGTCGCGATCGTAGGAAAGCTCGCCAGCGGCCATCTGTGCGTTGATCGTGACGCGTCGCCCGGCGATGGGATTGAAGGTGTCTTCCCCGAGGGCTTGATAAAAGGCATGGGTGAGATTGATGCGGCGGATGTGGCCGCTGCCGAGCCAGCCGAAATAGCCGACGCGAATGCCGTGCGCCAGGGGCCCTCCACCGGGGCCTTGATTGATGACATTGCCGATGGGCGCGGGGCGAACGAGAAAACCGTTGTCGTCATAGCGAATGCTCGGATCATCTTTGTTCCACGCTGCGACAAATTCCGCGGTGTAGCCGGGAAAGAGAAGGTCCTGCAGATAGACATTTCCCATGACAACTTGCTGATGACGGCGCTCGAAAGTGTTGAGGCCGCTGTTGGTGTTTTTCTCGAGAAATTGAAAATACACGGCGTTGTACTCGATGCGGTCGCTGTTCCAGTCGCCGAAGATGCGCAGGCCGGGCTGTTCATCCACGAAAAGAAATCCGCGGAAATCGGCATTGAATTGCTGAATGCCGGCGCGGGCGGAGATGAAATCGTAGCTGTCGCTGAGATCATGGAGCTTCACTTCGATGAACGCTTCTTCGAAGCCGAGATGATCATCGAAACGGTTGGTGCCGAGACGCACGTCAGGACTGACAATGCCAAGCTCACGGACGTCGAGATCATTGAGACTGAGCTCCGGAGTAATGCGGATGCGCCAATCCACCGGCTTGAAAGAGGCGTCCCCATGGAAGAGGTCAAAACTGAAGCGCAGAGTCTGGTCGACGAAGGCTTGCTCGCCGCGGCCAAAAAAACCGGAGCTGCCAGCCTGGGCCGCGCTTACTCCGCTCGGCGATGGAACGCGTCGGCTGTCAAAAAATGTTTCCGACGAAACGTTGACGTTCAGAAATATCTGCTGGCCCAGAAGTTCCGGCCAGATGGGCTCGTCGCCCTTGAAGCGGTTGCGATTGAAAGGGTCGTACCAGTGCGGCCTGGTGTAAGGATACTCGCCCCTCTCTGGATAGCGCCGATAGTCGGGTTGGTCGAGGGCCCAGCGATTGGGCACCACGTTGTAGATATCGGCCACGGGAGGCAGATAATCGGGTGCGAGTTCGACGATGTAATTCGGATCGGAATCGAGACGGTGACGAAGTTCGCCATAGCTACCGCGCGCGGGCGAGGAGCCAGGTGAGACTGCGGGACCGAGTTCAGGAAGGCGCGGGAGACGTGAGCGAAATTCGGCGCTGCTGATACTGACGAGAGAAATCTCAAGTGTAGTGACCTCATTCGCGCTGAGAGCAAGATCGGGAATTATGAATGGTGCGTATCCCTCGGCTTCGACGCGAAATTCGTAGTGGCCTGGTGGAAGCAGCAAGACGCGGAAGACGCCTTCGGCCGATGACCTGGTGCGCACGATCTGACCGCTCTCGAAGTGGCGCAGCGCGAGTTCGGCTGCGGCCACGGGCCGAAATTCACGCGGCAACACGGTTTCGCGCAGGACGCCATCTACGGCGGCGGTCGTCAAGGCCTGCTGGCGGGGAATGCGTTGCTGAGGAACCCGTTCGCTGGATTTTACCGTGGCTTGTCCCAGGGAGGCGGATTGCTGCCCGCGTGTAGATTGCTGTCCGCTGGATATGCCCGTCGTTGCGAAGAACCCGAGCGACGCGGCAATCGCGGCGCGAGCCGGCCCGCTCGCGCGTCGAGAGGTTCGCGAAGGGAGAGAGAACACGCCTGCGGCTTGGGAGAATTTGCGCAAGTAAAGGGATCGCATTCTAGCTAACAATATCGGGCCCCGGCGGGCAACCCATTTCCGCGAGGCATGAACACAGTCGATAACACTTCCCGAGGGATCGAAACGTTCACCGATAGGAATCGCGCCTCTCGCGAACGATTGAGGGGCGCGAGCATGCGTGTTACTAAGGAAGATATCCTTCATGCACACGGAACGCTCCATTCCGAGGCCGGTCGCGGCGCGGCGCGCCATGAAACAGCGTCAAAAGATGCTGACGGTGGGTATTTTGCTGCCGTTGGGGATTGCGGGAGTTCTCGCGCTGTTGCTCGTTGGCTGTGGTGGCGGGAGCAGCACGCCGGTGTCTCCACCGCCGGTTGTGACGGTCGAAGCGCTGGAAATCGCCGACGTCGAGAATATCGTGCAGGCAGCTGTGAATTCCGCGAATGTCGATATGGTTGTCGCAGTGGTGGACCGGGCGGGATTTGTGCTGGGCGTGTTTCGCACTCAAAACGCGCCAGTCACGGCCGTCGGGAATTTCGGACAGACGCTCGACGCGAACGACGTGGCAGTGGCGCTGGCGCGGACAGGAGCGTTTTTCAGCAATGATCAGGCGCCGCTTTCCTCCCGCACAGTGCGGTTCATCAGTGGAATCCATTTCCCCCCCGGCGCGACGAATCAGCCTCCGGCAGACCTGTATGGCATCGAAAACACGAATCGTGGATGCACACTGGTGAGCGGCGCAGCATTTCAGAATCAAATCCCGCCATCGCTCGCGCTGGGCGGAGGTTTTGGACCCGGAGTGCTCACGGGCAAGGCCGATGCCATGGACTCG
>Ga0209380_10001643_pt1 | contig 14798 bp, 17 predicted proteins | sample HubBroMetageWFT6_FD_188347 | JGI IMG/M metagenome (GOLD analysis project Ga0209380, IMG submission 188347) | Warmed and freeze-thawed soil microbial communities from the Hubbard Brook experimental Forest, New Hampshire - Hubbard Brook CCASE Soil... | ecosystem: Environmental > Terrestrial >...
TTCGATGGCGTACGTCAGCCGGTGGATGGCGTGGTCGCGATCTTCCTCTGAGGCGCTCATCGCTCCACCCCGAGCCCCTCGGCGAGGGCCTTGCGCAGCGCGGTCGCTAGCCTGCGGTACTCGGGCTTAAGCTCGTGCTCCTCATCGCCATTCTCAAAGTAGGCGTAGATCGGCCACAAGGTGGCGACCTGGGGGTGGTTCTGGATCGCGTCGCGCAGGAAGGCTAGCCCCGTAGCGTGGCTGAGGTAGGTTTTATCCTCACCCTCCAGCTCGGATCGCGCGGATGAGGTCGATATTGCGCTGGATCGCCCTATCGAGGATGTGCTGATCTTCCGGCGGCAGGGCGAAGAGATGATGCAGGTAGTTGAACATTCCGTTTACTCCTTGGTGGAAAAAAAGCCCCGCCGGCTTGATCGTCCGGCGGGGCTTTTTTGCGTTTAGCGGGCTAGGCGCTCGTCTATCGCCTCGATGAGGAGGGCCAGCGCCCCATAGGCCACGTTTGCCGCCCGATCGACCTTGAGGTCGAGGCTCAGGCCCGCCGGTGGATCATCATCAATGGTGTCCATGATGATGCCCTGGAGATGCTCAGCCTCCAGGAAGAGGTCGTCTAGCTCGGCCTCTCGTTTAAGCTGGTCGCGATAATGGTCGTTCTCCCGTTTAAGCTGGTCGATAATCGTGGTCATAGGTTGGGTTCTCCTGATGCCGAGGTCATTCCCGGCAGCCCAAGGAAGCGCCCGCAAGCCCATCTGCTCAATTGGGTAGCCGAGTTACTACCGCGCGGAGTAGGCCGCAGTACTCGTTCTGAGCGCCGCCTAGGGGCGGAAAGGAAAAACCCCGGTCCTTTCGGGCCGGGGTTTTCTTCATGCTGCTCTTCGGCCGCCTAGGGGCGGAGGTGGAAAACCCCCGGCAAACCGTTCTCCTCCCAAACCGCAATCGCCACCTCATACGGGTCGGCATCGGTGCGGCCGAACGCGGCCGCGACCGCTATATCGTAATCGCGAACCTCCTCCGGGCTGAGAGCCGGCGTATAGTCGGCACCGGCGGTATCGGCGTGAAAACCGTACCCGAGCCGCTTGACCCAAACGATGTAGCGGAGCCATTCCGGGTCGCGCATCAGCGCGTTGAGGTCAATCATCGGCCTCACCCCCGCCGCCGGGCGAGCGGCGCGATGCCGTGCTTGCGGCGCAGGAAGTTGGCGTTCCATCCAACATCGCTGCTGGTACAAGCGCTGCTCCGGAAGTGGTGCCGGGTGAGCCCAACGATCTCGCGGGTGCTGTATTTGCACTCGTTGGGGTCGTCCTCGCTCGGGATCACGAGGAGCGTTCTAATGTAGTTGCCCGAGCGCTCGTCCGCCGGCTTTGGCGCCGTCGCGGCTAGATCAGCCGCCTCCTTCCGGGTCATTGGTGAGCGCGGGGTTGGCCGGCGCTCGCCCGCTCCGTCGGCGGGCTTGGTCTTCTTTGCGGTCTTCGCCGTCTTCTTTGAGGTGCGCGCCGTCTTCGCTGGCCGCACCGTTGCGGTCTCTACGTCCGTCATCTCTCGGTCCTCCTGGGCCTGGATCGGCCCAAGCGCCAACGTATCGTGCCCTGCGGGTACCTGCACAGCTTCACGCACGCTGAGGTTGTAGTCAAAGTAAATAGTAAAGGCCCCTCGCCAAGTTACCAAGCTGTTACCACGGCGGGCCTACGGAGGACCTCTTTAGGGCCGATATAGTTTTAAAATAAGATACTTACCGAACCTGATACCTACTGTTCGGCTGACAGAGGCTTGCCAAATGGGTCCCGGCCGGCCCCACGGATCAAGTCCGTGGCCCGACGGCCCACGGGCCGGCACCTTTCGAGCTACAGATCCGTCTCGGTGGTTTGGCCGGGGGGCAGGGTTGCCCGGGTCCAACCCGACCAAGCGCCGGCGATCGGGTTGTTCGGGTTGCGGTCATGGCGCCAGCACACCGCGGCGCCGTTCGGCACTCCGACGCTCTCGGTCTTGTTCTTGCGCATCACCAGTTCCTTGCTGGAGATGTAGCCGTCGCCGCGGCTGTCGCAATCGTCGCGTTTGGTGATCACCACCTCGACATTGACCCGGTCCCAATAGGGATCGTTGAGGGTCAAGGTGGCGGTGTCGGACGGGGTGGACGAAAACATCGAGCACCCCGCAAGCCAAAAAAGCCCGATCCCCACGTAAAGCCGCATTGCCCCCTGCCTATTGCCCCTATCCCCTTACGGTGCGGCCAGCGTATCAGAACGGCCGGTCGCCCTTGATCTGGGTGCGGTGCATGACCCGCCGCGTCGCCGGGTCGAAAGCGTCGCGCCGGTGCATCACGCAGCGATTGTCCCACAGGATCAGATCGCCGGCGCGCCATTGCTGATACCAGGCGAATTCGTCTTTGGACGCGTGCGCCCACAGCGCGTCAAGCAATGCCTCGCTGTCGGCGAGCGGCAGTCCGGGAATGTAGGCGTTGCGCCGCCGCCCGAGGAATAACGCCTTGCGGCCGGTGACCGGATGGGTGCGGACGAGCGGATGCTCAGCCCCAACCGTCTGGCTCGGGTCCGGCGCATCGACAAAGCCGCGGCGCAACTCACCGGCACTGTTGCGGCTGGCGTCGTGGCGGCAAAAGCGGTCTTCGATCTGCCGGCGCAGCTCGGGCGTCAGGGTCTCGTAAGCGAGATACATATTGCAGAAACCGGTGTCGCCGCCGGCGGGCGGCACCTCCAGCGAGTAGAGCGCCGAGGCACTCGGCGGCTCCGCGATATAGGACATGTCAGTGTGCCAGATCGCCTCGTAGGCGCCGAGCTGGCCGATGGCGACGCCGTTCTCAATCACATTCGAGATCACCATCACGTATTGCCTGCCCTCAGGCGTGCCGTCGATGTAGCGGTCCTCGCCCGGCACCTTGACCTTGGCGGCGGCGATCGGCGCCCAGTCCAATTCGCCGAATATTCGGCTGAATCGCATCAGATCATCATCCGACAGGCGCTGGCCGCGAAACCGCAGCACCAGGTGCTCGCCCCAGGCCTGCTTGACCCCGGCAGCCGTTTCCGGCCGCAGGGCACCGGCGAGATCGACCCCCTCGATGTCGGCGCCGAGCGCCGCCTCGGACGGCCGCACCGCGACCTGCTCTCGTTCGATGACCGCCGCCATGGCTCGTTCCTCCTGCGGGTTTATTCGTCCGATCTGCTGCATCATCCCCGCGCGCCAACATTGCCGCGTTGCGGCGCAGTCTGCAAATGCTGCGCTCATGTCATTGATCGCGCCAGGGCAGACGGCTAGTTTGCGGCAAAACCCCTGGAATTCTGCCCAAGGAGATCGGTCATGCCCGACGACGCCCGCCATCCGATGATCGACAAATCGCGCCTGCCGAGCCGGCATGTAACGGTCGGGCCGGAGCGTGCGCCGCACCGTGCCTTTCTCTATTCGATGGGGTTGACGACGGAGCAGATCAACCAGCCGCTGGTTGGTGTCGCGACCACCTGGAACGAGGCGGCGCCGTGCAACATCGCGCTGTCGCGTCAGGCGCAGGCGGTCAAGAAGGGTGTCGCCTCGGCCGCCGGTACGCCGCGCGAATTCACCACGATCACCGTCACCGACGGTATCGCGATGGGCCATGAGGGAATGAAGTCTTCGCTGGTCAGCCGCGAGGTCATCGCCGATTCGGTCGAGCTGACAATGCGCGGCCATTGCTACGACGCGCTCGTCGGCCTCGCCGGCTGCGACAAGTCGCTGCCCGGGCTGATGATGGCGATGGTGCGCCTCAACGCGCCGTCGGTTTTCATGTATGGCGGCTCGATCCTGCCCGGCCGGTTCAAGGGCAAGGATGTGACGATCGGCGATGTGTTTGAGGCCGTCGGTTCGCACAATGTCGGCAATCTGACCGACGAGGAACTGCATGAGTTGGAGTGCGCCGCCTGCCCATCGGCGGGTTCGTGCGGCGGCCTTTTCACCGCCAACACGATGGCCTGCGTTTCGGAGGCGATCGGCCTGGCATTACCCGGCTCGGCCGGCGCGCCGGCGCCCTACGACTCGCGTGATGCCTATGCCGAGGCGTCGGGCCAGGCGGTCATGGAGCTGCTTCGCCGCAACTTGCGGCCGCGCGACATCGTCACCCGTAAGGCGATCGAGAACGCCGCGATGGTGGTTGCCGCCGCCGGCGGGTCGACCAATGGCGGCTTGCATCTGCCGGCCATCGCCAACGAGGCCGGCATTGAATTCGACCTGCACGATTTCGGCGAGATCTCGAAGCGCACGCCCTATATCGGCGATCTGAAGCCGGGCGGGCGGTATGTGATGAAGGATTTGCACGATGTCGGCGGTGTGCCGGTGCTGATGAAGGCGCTGATGGAGGGCGGCTATCTGCATGGCGACTGCATGACCGTCACCGGCAAGACTGTCGCCGAAAACCTGGCGAGCGTGAAATTCCCGACCGGGCAGGACGTGGTGCGGACGACAAAGCAGCCGCTGGCGCCAACTGGCGGGCTCGTCGTCCTCAAGGGCAATCTCGCGCCGCAGGGCGCGCTGGTGAAGGTCGCCGGCATGAAGACCCAGCGCTTCGCCGGGACGGCACTGTGCTTCGATTGCGAGGAGGATGCCTTCGCGGCGGTCGACAAGCGCCGCTACAAGGAAGGCGATATTATCGTGATCCGCTACGAGGGTCCGCGCGGGGGGCCGGGCATGCGCGAGATGCTGTCGACGACGGCGGCGCTCTACGGCCAAGGGGTCGGCGAGAAAGTGGCGTTGATCACCGACGGGCGGTTCTCCGGCGCAACGCACGGCTTCTGCATCGGCCATGTCGGGCCGGAGGCGGCGGTGGGCGGCCCGATCGCGTTGTTGCGCGACGGCGACAAGATCACAATCGACGCCGTCGCCGGCACGATCGATGTCGCGCTCAGCGACGCCGAACTGGCGGAACGGAAGCGCGCCTGGACCGCACGTCGTACCGACTACCAGTCGGGCACGCTGTGGAAATACGCGCAAACCGTCGGCGACGCCGAGAAGGGTGCCGTCACCCATCCCGGCGCTCGCGCCGAAACCCACGTCTACGCGGATATTTGATCGGCGGTCGGAACCTCCTCTCCGCAGTGTGGGAGAGGGGCTCGCATCCACTCCGTTCGCGAGTCGATGGCCGCTTGACGCGATACCCGGCCGGCAGCATCCTGCCGCCGTCTTGGGGATGGAGTCCCCCCTTAACCGCCCCAGCGGGCTGATGACTCCTGCCGCGTAGACCTTCGTGGCAGGGTGGCATATCGGCGCGGCGGCCGGTTCAGCTCTCCCTCTCATGTGGGTTGCAATAGATGCGGTGGGCCATCGCTTGGCGATGGCTGTCAGCCGCAGCAAGAGGGATTGGAGATGGACAATATCTGGTTTGCTTCGGCGGTGTGGATCGGTCTCGCGCTCGCTGCATCGGTTATGCAGAACTGGGTCGCGGTCTCGATCGCACTGCTCGAGATCATCATCGGTGCGGTCGCCGGCAACCTCATCGATCTGACGCTGACCCCGTGGATCAACTACCTCGCGGGCTTCGGCGCGATCCTGCTGACCTTTCTTGCCGGGGCCGAGATAGACGTCAACGTGATCCGACGCAATTTCGGCTCGACGATGTCGATCGGGCTCACCGGCTTCTTTGCTCCCTATCTCGGGGTCCTGTTCTTCGCCCATTACGTGACGGGCTGGCCCTGGCCGCAGGCGCAGATCGCCGGCATCGCATTGTCGACGACCTCGGTCGCCGTGGTGTACGCGGTGATGGTCGAGACCGGGTTCAACCAGACCGAGATCGGCAAGATTATCCTGGCCGCCTGCTTCGTGAACGATCTCGGCACCGTGCTGGCCCTGGGCGTCGTCTTTGCCAATTACAACATCTGGATGATCAGCTTCGGCATCGCGACGCTGGTGATCCTGCTGGCGCTGCCGAAATTCACGCCATGGTTCTTCGGCTGGGTCGGCAAGCGGGTCAGCGAGCCGCAGATCAAGTTCGTGCTGTTGATGCTGTTCTTCCTGGGCGGGATGTCGAACACCGCCAAAAGCGAGGCGGTGCTCCCGGCCTATCTCATCGGCATTGTCCTGGCGCCGGTATTTCTCAAAGACCGTGAGCTGATGAACCGGGTCCGGGTCATCGCCTTTACCGTGCTGACGCCGTTCTATTTCCTCAAGGCCGGGTCGCTGGTGCGCGCCGATGTGATCGTCACCTCGGCCGGGCTGATTCTCGTCTATCTCGGGGTCAAGATGGTCACCAAGTTTGTTGGAATCCTGCCGCTGACGAAAATTTTTAAGTTCGAGAAGCGCGACGGCATGTACACCACCTTGCTGATGTCGACCGGCCTCACCTTCGGATCGATCTCGGCCCTGTTCGGCTTGACCAACCACATCATCGACGAGCGCCAGTATACCATCCTGCTGACCGCGGTAATCGGCAGCGCCGTCGTGCCGACGTTGATCGCGGAGCGGTGGTTTCAGCCGGAATTCAAGCTCCTCGATTCCGAAGCCGAGACCGACATCGCGATGCAGGAAGAGCCTTAGGCGGCACTCAGCAGCAGGTTGGCAATTTCGACGAAGCCAGAGCCGCCGGCGCCTTGCGTGATCCAGCGGGGCAGGGCGGGCATGCGGTCGACATATTGACGGACGGTCGAGACGCCGACCGAATGCGCGAAAAAGCCGAACATCGGCGCATCATTCACCGAGTCGCCGACATAAAGGCAGCTTTCGGCATCGCGATCGATATCGATCGCGAACAACTCGCGCATCATGCGGCGCGCCATCGCCAGCTTGTCGAATTCGCCGAACCAGCCGAGCACCCAGAGCGAGTTGGCCGTCGTGCGCGCACCGCTGGCGTCGAGATGGGCGATGATCTTGGCCGACAGCACGGGATCGAGCATGCGGAAGGCCAGCGTCGTCTCGCGATAGCGCTGGTCGTGCGCCAGTTCGCTCCCGGGCATCAGCCTCAAGACCTCTGCGCCGAGCCCCATCAGCTTCGCTCGCCCTGCAAGCCGCTCCGTGGTCTCGGCCCAGTAACGGCGCTCGGTCTTGCCGCTCTCGCGGTCGTGCCGGAAGCACAGCCCGCCATTCTCGCCGATGACCGCGCCGACCGGCCACATCCGGCACATCAGATCGCACCAGCCCGCGGGCGCCGCGGTCACCGGGATCACGGTGATCCCGGCTTCCAAGAGCGCCTCGATCGCGCGATAGGTCGCCGCCGGCAGCCGCGCTCCGTCGGTTAGCGTGTCGTCGACATCGGTCAGGACGAAGCGGATCCGCCGCGCGACATCTTCCGGAAATTCTTCGAAAGGCGTCATCTCTCAGCTCGTTTCCGCACCCGGAAACCGGGGGTCGCATTCGTTACTACTCCGCGCCGACGCCCCAGCGAACGTAGCGCCTGCATCCCCCATGTCCGACGCGCTACCGGCATCGTACTCCGCCCTGTGATGATGTTACGTGATGTTACGCATATTTTCTGCACGCACGGCCTCATTCTGGCATCGTCCGGGAAATTTGTTGGAGGTGATCCATGGCAACGATGCGCGTCGCACAAGTTTCGCACCCGAAGGGCCCGCTGGAGCTCGTCGAGTGCGAGATCCCCAATCCCGCCGCTGGCCAGGTTCGCATCAAGGTCGAGGCCTGCGGCGTCTGCCACAGCGACAGCGTGACCAAGGAAGGCCTGTTCCCGAACATCGAATATCCGCGCGTGCCTGGGCACGAAGTCATCGGCACCGTCGATGCAATCGGTAGCAGCGTTTCCGGGTGGACCGTCGGCCAGCGGGTTGGCGTCGGCTGGCATGGTGGCAATTGCGGTTATTGCGATGCCTGCCGTGGCGGCGACGCCTTTGCCTGCCAAACCGAGACGCTGGTCACCGGGGTCACCCATGATGGCGGCTACGCCGAGTACATGATCGCGCCGGTGACGGCCCTCGCCCGCGTGCCTGACGATCTGTCCTCGGTCGAGGCGGCGCCGTTGATGTGCGCTGGCATCACCACCTTCAACGCGCTGCGCAACAGCGGCGCCCGGCCAGGAGAGGTTGTCGCCGTGCTCGGTCTCGGCGGTCTCGGCCATCTCGGCGTGCAATTCGCGGTGAAGATGGGGTTCAAGACGATCGCCATTGCCCGCGGCCAGGACAAGGTGCCGCTGGCGCAGCAGCTCGGGGCGCATCACTACATCGACACCCGGGCGGAGGACCCCGCCGCAGCCTTGCAGAAACTCGGCGGGGCCAAGGTCATCCTTGCCACGGCGACAAGCGGCGCCGCGATGAATGCAGTGCAGGGCGGCCTTGGGGTGAGGGGAACATTGTTGATCGTCGGCGTGCCGGATTCGCTCGATATCAATCCGCTGCCGCTGATCTTCGGCAGCCGGTCCGTCAAAGGCTGGTACTCCGGCACCTCGATCGATTCGCAGCAGACGCTGGCGTTCAGCGCGCTGACCGGCGTGCGCTCGATGAACGAAGTGTTTCCGCTCTCGCGCGCCGCCGAGGCCTATGACCGCATGATGAGCGGCGAGGCGCGGTTCCGCGTCGTGCTGACGATGGAGGGTTGAACCGGGCACGGCAGGCTTGGCGGGGTGCGGCGGTTTTGCCAAAGTAGCCGCATGACCAATCCTGCCGAAATCGCCGCGCTCAAGCGGTTGATCGACAACTCGCGCCGCGCAACCGTGTTCACCGGCGCCGGCATCAGCACCGAATCGGGCATCCCCGATTTCCGCAGCCCCGGCGGCATTTGGACCCAGATGGCGCCGATATATTTCGACGAATTCCTAGCCTCCGAGGAGGCGCGCCGCGAAACCTGGCGCCGCCGCTTCGCGATGGAGGACGTCTTCAAGGCCGCCGAGCCCAATCGCGGCCACCGCGCGGTCGACGCGCTGGTGCGGCGCGGCAAGGTCTCGGCGGTCATCACCCAGAACATCGACGGTCTGCACGAGGCTTCCGGGATTCCCCGCGACAAGATCGTCGAATTGCACGGCAACACCACCTACGCCACCTGCCTCGATTGCGGCGAGCGCTACGAGATCGCCGAGCTGCGCGCGATTTTCGAGCGCGAGGGGGCGGTGCCGCCGTGCGACAAATGCCTGGGTCACGTCAAGACCGCGACGGTCTCGTTCGGCCAGGCGATGCCGGTCTTGGCGATGCAGCGCGCCGAGCAGGAGACGCTGGCGGCCGACCTGTTCATCGTGCTTGGCTCATCGCTGGTGGTCTATCCGGCGGCCGGATTTCCGCAGCTCGCCAAGGAGACGGGCGCGGCGCTGGTGATCGTCAATCGCGAGCCCACTGGGCTCGATCGCATCGCCGACCTGGTGCTGCACACGCCGATCGGTGACGCAATGGGCGCGGCGGTCGGGGTAAACTGATATTTTCTCCGTCACCCCCGCGAAAGCGGGGGTCCAGGGCGACCGCGCAACACTTGAAGTCCTAGATTCCCGCTTTCGCGGGAATGACGAATAATAATGGGAGGGAACGATGCGGCTCGAAGACAAGGTCGCGCTGATCACCGGCGCCGCCTCGGGTATGGGCGCCAGCATGGCGCGGATCTTCGCGCGCGAGGGCGCCAAAGTCTGCGTCGCCGATATGCTGGAGGACGAGGGCAAGCAAGTCGTCGCCGACATCACCAAGGCCAACGGCGCGGCGATGTTCCGTCGGCTCGACGTGACCAACGAAGCCGAATGGCAGGCGGCGGTCGAGGCGACGATCGCCGCCTACGGCAAGCTCGACATCCTGGTCAACGACGCCGGGATCAGCGGCAGCGCGGTCGACGATCTGTTCGAGACCGAGGCCTGGGACCGGATCATGGGGATCAATGCCACCGGCACGTTTCTCGGCATGAAATTCGCGATTCCCGAGATGAAGAAGGTTGGGGGCGGCTCGATCGTCAACATCTCGTCGATCTCCGGGGTCACCGGCCAGCGCGGCATCCACGTCGCTTACAACGCCTCGAAAGGGGCGGTTCGGACGCTGACCAAGGCGGCGGCGGTGCAGCACGGTCGCGACAACATCCGGGTCAATTCGGTGCATCCCGGGCTGATGCCGCCGATGCGCACCTCGGGCCGCACCGCCGACCCGGTGGTGCGCGCGAAGATGCTGGAAGGTGTGCCATTGCGCCGCGACGGCCGGGTCGAGGAGGTGGCGAACGCGGTGCTCTTTCTCGCCTCCGACGAAGCCTCCTACATCACCGGGGTCGAACTCTACGTCGACGGCGGCTTCCTCGCGGTCTAGCTTCCCTCACACCTTGCGGATCAGCGCGGCCCAGCTATCGAGCAATGGCAATGTCTTCTCCGCCGGCTCGGGCGGCAGAGCGGCAACGACCCGCGCGACGCCCAGATCGCGGTAGCGCTTCAGCGTATCCTCGTCCTGCGGCACGCCGAACATCGTGATCGGCACCTCGGCGAGGCTGCGCCCGGCCTCAGCCAGCATCTCCTTGAAGGCTGGCAGGTAGTCTTCGAGCTTGGCCCCACGGCCGGCGATCGGGACCCAGCCATTGCCATAGCGGATGGCGCGGCGCGCCGCCTGCGGAAAGGAGCCGCCGAGGATGACCGGCGGGTGCGGCTTTTGCACCGGCTTCGGCCAGGTCATCATCGGCGGAAAATCGACGATCTCGCCGTGGTATTCCGGCTTGTTCTCGGTCCAGATCGCCTTCATCGCCTCGATCTGCTCGCGCATCAGCTTGAAGCGCGTCGCGTAAACCGTGCCGTGGTCCTCCATCTCGTCCTGGTTCCAGCCGCCGCCGATGCCGAACAGGAACCGGCCCCCCGACACCTGGTCGATCGAGGCCACGAGCTTCGCGGTCTGGATCGTGTCGCGCTGGATTACGAGGCACACGCCGGTGCCAAGCTTGAGCTTTTTCGTGGCGGCCGCGGCGGCGGTCAGCGTTATGAACGGGTCCATCGCGTCGTAATACATTTTCGGCACATCGCCGCCGCCGGGGAACGGGGTCTTGCGCGACAGCGGGATATGCGAGTGTTCCGGGTTCCACAGCGATTCGAAGCCGCGTTCCTCGACCGCGCGGCCGAGGTCCGCCGCCCCGATTGAGTAATCCGTCATGAACATCGACGCGCCGAAATCCATCTCGCTTCTCCCACCGATCAGTGCTCTCGGATCGAGATTGCTTCGTCGCTATGCGCCTCGCAATGACAATCTCCTCGCTGTCATTGCGAGCGCAGCGAAGCAATCTCGGGCAGCTGGTTATCAGTCGATAGACAAATCGCCCCAGCTGGTGGCGCGGGCGATGCGCAGGGCGATGACCGGTAAGCCGGCCAAATTCATCGCGCGGTATTGCGGGTAGCGCTGTCGAAGCAGCGCCTGCGCCCGGTCGTGCTCGGGGCCGTCGTAAAGAATTTCGGCGGCGCCGCGTAGCATGACCCAGCCGAGCCGGGACCAATCCTCATCCCAGCGGTCGGCGACAAAAGCGCAGTTTGGGTTTTCGAGAATGTTGCGCATGCGCTTCAGCGGGACGTCGCGCCGCTTCGGCTTCTCGTCGATCGTGACGTAAAGGCTGTCTTCGCTGACCGCGTAGCACACGGGGATCACATGCGGCGCGCCGTTCTTGTCCGCAGTGGCGAGTCGTCCGACCCGGCTCTCCTCCAAAAACCGCCGCTGTACCTCGTTCAGCATCGCTAGATTTTGCGCCGGTGCGCGCCGGTTGCCTATGGCTTTGCCGCGATCGTACGATGCCTTTTCCCGCCCGCGGAGACGCACATGGCTCCAACAGCCGCCGATGCAATCACTGTCGCCCTCAGCCCGGAAACCGTTCTGGCGCAGATGAAGGCGAACGGCGTCACCGACATCGTCTGGCTGCCCGACAGCGAGACCAACTGGCTCTATCTGTTGATGCAGGCCGAGCCGTCGCTGCGCCTCGTCGGGGTCAGCCGCGAGGGCCATGCTTGCTCGATCGCCGCCGGGCTGTTCGCCGGCGGCCGGAAGCCGATGATCCTCATTCAGAACACCGGGATGATGGAATCGGGGGATTCGATCCGCGGCTGGCTGTTGGGCCTCAACGTGCCGGTGGTGATGATGGTCGGCTATCGCGGCTGGACCCGGCACGGCGTTACCACCGACACCGCGGCGACCTACACCGAGAAATTTCTGATGGCGTTCGGCATCAACTACTACCTGGTCGAGAGCGACGCCGACGCGCTGCGCATCACCACCGCTTTCGAGGAGGCCGAGCGGACGAAGCGGCCGGTCGTCGTCTTGGTCGGCGACGAATACCACGGCTTCAACCGGTAGAGGGGCGCACCAGCATGATGCGCATTGCCGAGGCGCTCGAAGCCTTCCGTCCCTATCGCGAAGACGCGATTGTCGTGCCCGGCCGCGGCGGCCGTTATTGGGTCGAGACCGGAAACCAGAACCTCGACGTGCCGCTCGGCGACCCGGCGATGGGCGGCCATGCCGGGTTTGCGCTCGGCCTCGCCTTGGCGCGGTCCGAGCGCAAGCTGGTGCTGTTCGATTCCGAGGGCGACATCCTGATGAGCCTCGGCATGCTGGCGACGATCGCCGAGCAGGCGCCCGCTAATTTCTACCACTTCCTGCTCGACAACGAGGTCTACGCCACGACCGGCGGCCAGCCGGTGCCGAACGCGAAGAACATCGCCTATGACAGACTGGCACTCGCCGCCGGCTACCCGCGCGCCCCCGCCTTCGACGAGATCGGCGATCTTGCCCGCGAATTGCCAGCGATCCTGTCGCGCCCCGGCCCGGTATTCGTCGCGCTGAAGGTGTATCCGGAAGTCGAGAACGAGCCGATCGGCCGGCGCCGGCGCTGGCAGACCCGTAGCCGCGACCAGGTGCTCGCCGATCTGCGTGGCGAGCTCGGGATCGGGCCATGAAGGCCAACGGCGCGGCGATCGATGCCGGGACATTCGACTACATCGTCGCCGGCGCCGGATCGGCCGGCTGCTGCGTCGCCGCTCGGCTGAGCGAGAACGGCCGATACCGCGTGCTGCTGCTCGAAGCCGGCGGCGAGGACCGCTCGTTCTGGATCCATCTGCCGTCCGGCTACAGCCGCCTCTTTGCTAATCCGCGGGTCAACTGGATGTTCGAGAGCGAGCCCGAGCCGGAACTCGAAGGCCGCACGATGTACCAGCCGCGCGGCAAGGTCTTGGGCGGCACCAGCTCGATCAACGGCATGGTCTACATGCGCGGCAACCCGGCCGACTACGATCTGTGGCGGCAGCGCGGCTGCGCCGGCTGGGACTGGGACAGCGTCTTACCCTATTTCCGCAAGGCCGAGGACCAGGAACGCGGCGCGGATGATTTTCACGGCAGCGGCGGCCCATTGCGTGTCTCCGACCAGGCGATCCGCTGGGAATTGGGCGAGGCCTTCATCGACGCTGCGGTCGAAGCGGGACTACCGCGCAACGATGATTTCAACGATGGCGAGCAGGAGGGTGCCGGCCCATTCCAGAGCACGACCAACCGCAAGCGGCGCTGGAGCACCGCCACCGCGTATCTGCGACCGGCACGAAGTCGCGCCAATCTGGCGGTCCGCACCAATTCGCACGCGACCAGCGTTGTCATCGAGGACGGGCGGGCGAGCAGCGTCGAATTTCTTTGCGACGGGGTCCCGCATGTCGCGCACGCACGCGGCGAAATCGTTGTCTGCGGCGGCGTCTACGGCTCGCCGCAATTGCTGCAATTATCGGGGCTCGGGCCGGGCGATCTGCTGCAGCAATACGGCATCCCGGTGGTGCGCGACATGCCCGCGGTCGGCGCCGATCTGCAGGACCATTTTTATGTGCGGCTGGCCTTTCGCTGCACCAAGCCGATCACTCTCAACGACATCGCCAACAGCCCGGTGAAAAAGCTCGTTGCCGGCATGCAGTACGTGCTCTTCCAGAAGGGCCCGCTGACCAGCAACGGCATCTGCGCCGGCGGCTTCGCGCGCAGCGATCCACGTCTCGAACGGCCGGACATCCAGCTCAATTTCAGCGTCTGGAGTTTTGCCGACCGCAACCGCATCGGTGCCGTGCCACACCCGTTTCCCGGGTTCACGATCAGCGCGGTGCACCTGCGCCCGGATGCGCGCGGCACTGTGTACATCAAGAGCCCCGACCCGCTGGCGGCGCCGTCGATCCGCTTCAATTTCCTGAAGACGCAATACGATCTGCAGGCGCTGACCGCCGGAATGCGGCTCGCGCGCGACATCACGCGGCAGCCGGCGCTCGCGCCCTATGTCGCCGAGGAGTTGGTGCCCGGCGCGCAGATCGAGAGCGATGCCGAGTTCGAGGCCGCGATTCGCCGCAACGCCATCTCCAATCTGCACCCGGTCGGCACCTGCCATATGGGCATCGACGAGAGCGCGGTGTGCGATCCGCGGCTGCGAGTCAACGGCATCAGGGGGTTGCGCGTCGTCGATGCCTCGATCATGCCCTGCGTGCCGGCCGGCAACACCAACGCGCCCTCGATCATGATCGGCGAGAAGGCGTCCGATATGATCCTCGAAGACGCCCTCGCCGCCGCCTAGCCCTTCGCCTTCTGCATCGCGCGCCACACCCGCTCCGGGGTCGCCGGCATCTCGATATGGCTGACGCCGAGATCGGCCACCGCGTCGACGATCGTGTTGACGATCACGCCAAGCGCCGGGGTTATGCCGCCCTCGCCGCCGCCGCGAAAGCCGAGCGGGTGCGAGGTCGAGGGCACCTCGCTGATGCCAGTAGCGAAGAACGGCAGATCGGCGGCGCGCGGCAGCACGTAATCCATCAGCGAGCCCGAGGCGAGCTGGCCCGAACCGGGATCGTAGACGCATTGCTCCCACAGCGCGTGGCCGGCGCCCTGGGCGATGCCGCCATGCGTCTGGCCGTGCAGGATCAGCGGATTGACCGCGCGGCCGACATCGTC
>Ga0209380_10001644_pt1 | contig 14790 bp, 9 predicted proteins | sample HubBroMetageWFT6_FD_188347 | JGI IMG/M metagenome (GOLD analysis project Ga0209380, IMG submission 188347) | Warmed and freeze-thawed soil microbial communities from the Hubbard Brook experimental Forest, New Hampshire - Hubbard Brook CCASE Soil... | ecosystem: Environmental > Terrestrial > Soil...
AGGTCAGGTGGTTGAAGATGAGATTCGAAAACCTGCGAGCGCGCAGCCGCCACGGGATCTCGGGGTGAGTGAGCATTCGTGAGATGACGTAAGGGATATCGGTCGCTCCCCACGCCCATCGCTTGATCTGGTTGTACTGCGATTTATGCGTCGCGGTGTAGCTGCGTGCGCGCGGTGCGTCGCCGTACACGGGAAGGAACGCGGGCCGCGTATTCAGCTTGCCGCCGCAGTGGAAGAACGCCTTCCAGAAGAATCGCGAGTCCTCGGGGATCACGTCCGAATCCCAGTATCCGACGCCGGCGAGCAGGTCGAGCGACATCGAGTACGAGGAGAACATGACCAGGCGGTGCGGGTTCTGGTGCAGGAACATCTGCCATTGAGTCGCAGCCGTCGCCATCACGCGCACAGCGGTGGGTACTCGCCAGATGTTGTTGAGAAACACGGGCACGGGTTGCCAGATCGACACGAGTCGATCGTCGGCCATGCAGAACTGGAGCGTCATGTACGCGAAGTACTGCGGATGCAGTCGGAAGTCGGAATCGAGGTCGGTCACCATTGTTCGGGAAGGATCGAGGCCCAGCTCGTCGCACGCGGCCTTGAGCACCGGGCCTCCGTATGCCATTGCAGCCGACTTGCCGACCACGATCCCAGGGAGCAACGGGTCCTTGATGTGCAGGAACAATCGAAACGACGCGGCGAACTCCGCTCGCAGTCTCGCGACGTTCTCGATGCCTCCGGTGTCCGTCTCGCGGGTGATGATCGCGCAGACTCGAAGGTGTTCCGGGTAGTTCTGCGCCGCGAGCGCGGCAACGGTCGCGTGCAGCACCTCGTACGATTCCGTGTACGTTGGAATCAGCGCGCACTGGACCACCTCAGACGGCGCCGGCGCACCGTCGGGACGCGCCGCCTCGAACTCTTCGCAGCGCTTCCACCAGTCGACCGCCTCGGTCGCATTGAGTGCTTTCAGCGTCCTGCGGACGCCTCGAACCGTCACCGTGGTCCTGACCAGCCAGTAGGCGTCCAGGAGCACAGCGCCCGCACCGAGTATCCACAGCATCCCCGGGTCGTTGAGCCTGATCGCGAATGCGGTTACCACCGGGACGAGCAGAGCGAACCATGTGAGTGCGCCCGGGAGGATTTCAAGGAGCCGCTGCTGGGTATGTTGCGACAGCGGGATCGCTCTGGATCGCGCGATCATCTGCACCTCAGTCTACCGATCCACCACATACGAGCCTGAATGCCCCAAGAACCAACCGACCCCACCGTCGACGCCGATCAGGAAGAGCCGGACGCCCCGGTCCCCGAGGTGCTCGAGGCTGACGCCGTCGAACTGGACGACACCGACGAGATCGAGATCGAGATCGGGGTCGTGGTGGAGGTCGACGACGACGATGACGACGATGACGAGGAGGAGGTCGTCGCGGTCGCGGCTCCAGTGGTCGTCGCGCCGGTGCCCCGTCCATCTCCGACACCCGGACGCCCACCCGGCGCCCGCGAGGAGCCACCGCCACCCTTCGGCGTGGGAGAGCGCGTGATTCTCACCTCGAACACCCGGCCGCGGACCGGCACCCCGATCGGCGACTACCCGGTCGGCTCGAGAGGCATTGTCGAGACGGTCCTGAGCCAGACGGCGATCGTTCGATTCGACAGGCACTCGGACACCAAGGAGGTCGTGGCCTTCACGTGCCTCGAGACTGCGGAGACGCCGGAACGCCACGCCGAACTGACCCAGCTGATGGTCGAGCCGGTGCGTGTCGGCGATCGTGGTCCCCGGCCGGCGGCCAATGGCGCGGTTGCGCCGGCGGCAGTGGAGCCCGAAGGGAAACCCGCCGCGGCCGCGCCGGCTCCACCCAAACCAGCGCCGGCGCCCGCGAGGCGTGCCGAGGCGCACGTCGCCGCTCCTGCTCCACCGCGTCCAGCCCCGGCCAAACCGGCGGCGGCGAAGGCGTCCCCGCCGGCGGCGAGTGCGGTCACCTCCGCTGCGCCGATGATCTCGATGCCTGCGGCCAAGGCGGCTGCGGCACCGAAGGCCAAGCCGGCCGCCAAAGCCGCGGTGGCAGCCAGGGCCGTGCCCGCGACCAAGCCGAACCCGGTCGCGAAACCTGCGCCGAAGCCGGTCGCCAAACCTGCGCCGAAGTCGGTCAAGGCGAAACCCGCGATCAAGGCGAAGCCCGCGATCAAGGCGAAGCCAGTCACCAAGCCCAAGCCGGCGGTCAAGCCCAAGCCTGCCGCCAAGGCCAAGCCGGCTGCGAGTGCCAAGTCCGCTGCCAAGGTGAAGCCCCCGGCCGCCGCCAAGCCGAAATCGGCGGTCAAGGCGACCCCGACGAAAAAGACCGTTGCGCGGCCGGCGCCAGCGCGATCGACGCTGAAATCGAAACCCAAGCCCGTGGCGAAATCCGCTGCCAAGCCAGCGGCCAAGCCCAGTGCCAAACCGGCGGCCAGATCCAGTGCCAAACCCGTGGCCAAATCCAGCGCGAAGCCTGCCGCCAAGGCGAAGCCGATTGCGGCAAAGAAGCCCGTCCGCAAGGCCGCCCCGTCCAAACCCGTGCGGTCGGCTGCCGCCAAACGCCCCACCGCCGGGCCGGCGAAGTCAACTCGCGCCAAGCCCGCCGCGAGCCGCAGAGGGCGCTGACCGCCGCTCTCGACTATCTGAGGCTGGGGATCGCCGCGGGCGTGTCGACGGCGGCGTAAACCCCGCGGTAGGCAGGAGGCAGGAGTTCGGCGATTCTCGACCCGATGAGATCGGCCACCGCCTGGTCGTCGCGCCGCTCCCCCGGCAGCCGCTCCGGCAGCTCAAAGACCGGACCCAACTTGAGCCGGATGGGCACACGCCTGGGCAACCTGTGACCCCGAGGGAGGGCCGCCTCCGTCCCCCAGACGCCGACGGGCAGGATCGACGCCCCAGAGCGGCGGGCGAGAAATCCGACCCCGGCCTCGGCGCGCCGCATGCCCGGGGTTGACGAGCGAGTGCCCTCGAGAAAGATGAGCAGGCGACCCCGGCGCGAGAGCACGTCGAGCGCGGTCCTCAGTGCCCTCCGATCGGCCGCGCCGCGATCGACCGGGAAGCAATTGCAGCCGGCGAGTATCCAGGACACGACCGGGTTGCTGAACAGCTCGCGCTTCGACATGCAGTAGAGGGCGCCTGGGCCAAAGCCGCCGAAGATCCACGGGTCGATGTTGCTCAGGTGGTTGCACACAACCAGCAAAGGCCCCTCGGCGGGAAATTTCGACATGGAATCGAGCTGGAGCCCACGACCGAAGAATCCGCGAAGCGAGGCGCGGCAGAGGAGCGAGACTGCCTTGTAGCGCCAGCTTCGGGTGCCGTCGTCGCGGACGGGGAAACGCTCGGGGAATCCGGGAATCTCGTCGGTCACAGATGCCGATGGTAGGGCGTGCCGCATGGGCGGCAATACAATCCTGGGTCCGGCCCCCTTAGCTCATCGGTAGAGCAGCCGGCTTTTAACCGGTTGAGGGAGGTTCGATTCCTCCAGGGGGCACTCATTCGCTGCTCGTCATATGCGGCGTTGAGCCGCTCACGCGATGTCAAGGCTGAGTTGCAGCTGCGCCTCTCGTAACGAAGCCTCGACGGCCCCAGGCGATTGGCCTCGGGCGAAGATGAAACCGAGGTAGCGGTCTCCTTCCGGGAGCGGGCGCACCCGTTCACCGACCGGTATCGAGAGGGTCACCCCGGTGATGCCCGCGACCGCCTCGGCGCGATCGACCCCGTGGACCCCGCGCAGGATTCCTGCGCTGGGTATGGGCAACATGAACACGCCTGAGGCGCCGTCGACGATGCGCATCTCGCCCAACGGCATCCCGCATGCCTCACGCAGGATGACGTTCTCGAGAGACCGGATCTCCTCCGGCGCGTCGGTGCAGACAACCCGGATCACCCGCGAGCACAGGCCACCAATCGAGCGTGTGGCGACCTCGATCACCACGGGCACATCGCCGGCAAGCCGGACCTCCGCGTGGATTGGTCCGTGCCGGAGGCCGAGCGCGACGACAGCGCTGCGCACCGACTCAACGACCGCGAGCTGGGCCGCCGCATCGAGGCGTGACGGGGTCACGTAGATGGTCTCCTCGAAGAACGGCCCGGTCAGTGGATCGGGCTTGTCGAAGAGGGCGATCACCTCCAAAAAGCCCTGGCGCACAAGGCCTTCGAGGGCGACCTCGACGCCGTCGACGTAGCTCTCTACGAGCAGTGGCGGTGTCGACCCATCGGCGCAGATCTCGCGAGTCAATGTCGTAACTCGTTGCACCGCGGCATCCGCCGCGGCGCGGTTGTCGGCGCGGATCACGCCTCGACTCGCGGCAAGATCCACCGGCTTGATCACGCACGGTAGCCCGCTGTGCTCGATGGCTCGATCAAGCGCGTCATCGCCGCCGTCGAGGTCGAGCGCGCTAAAGCGAGGCTGGTGCAAACCGGCCCCGGCGAGGCAGGTGCGCAGCAGCCGTTTGTCACGAGTCGCCTGGACCGCAGGCACCGGATTCCTCCGTGGCAGGCCGAGCGCTTCTGCGATCGTGGCAGCGGTGATGACCGAGCCTTCGTCCACGCCGACAACGGCGTCAACCGGCCATCGCCTTGCGAACTCCAGCGCACGCGCCGCCGACTCGGCGGGCTGGCGAAGGTCGAGCGTCAACACGCGCCCTTCCATCAGGGCCGCAAGTGTCGGCGCCTCGTTGGACGCAACCACAACCGCAAGGCCGAGCGTCTCAGCTGCTTGCAGAAAGGCCGATGCCCGATACGTCTCGGTCGGCAGGACGAGCATCACGCGCGGCATGCAATCAGCCTACGCGTGCGATCCGCACCGACGTACCATGGAGCTTCGTGAAAGAGCCGAGAATCGCACTCACCGACTTTGCTTTGACGCGCATCGAGCAGGTGCGTGCCAATCGCAAACAGCCGGATGCAGGTGTGAGTATCGCCATCACCGGCCGGCACAATGGCGCCTTCAGCTACGAGCTGTCGCTGGTGAATGCCGGCGATGAACGTGAGGGTGACCTCGTGGTCAGCGGACCTCACGGCGTTCGCTTCACGATGCCGCTCGCGTCGGCGCCGTACCTCGACGGCATCACCATCGATGCCGACCGATCGCGTGGCGCGCTGACCGTCGACAATCCCAATCCGCTCTGGCTCGACGACCTTGCACGCGACGTTCAGCGGCTCCTCGATGATGAGATCAATCCCTCGGTCGCAACCCACGGCGGCTACATCGACCTGCTCGATGTCAGCGAGGGCGTTGCGTTCATTCACATGGGCGGCGGCTGCCAGGGCTGCGGGATGGCAGAGGTGACGCTCGGCCAGGGGGTGCGCGTGGCGATCCTCGAGCGCTTCCCGCAGATCATCGAGGTTCGCGACACCACGGATCACGCGCAGGGCGCAAATCCCTACTACCAGGCCGCCAAGAAATAGTCTTCGCCGCGGCTCAGGCTTGCTTCGGCCCGGATTCCGTAGTCGGTGTGACACCGGTATCGAGCCAGTAGTCGATCCAGGCCTCGCGGGTAGCGCCGATATGGTCGTAGACGGCCTGTGCGGGCCCGTTGTCTCCGGCCGTCTGCCAGGTCATGCGTACCGCGCCGCGTTCCCGGCAGCGTTCAAGACAGGCGTTGATGAGCGCGGACGCGACACCGCGTCCCCGTGAACCGGCGACCACGAACAGGTCGTTCATGACGCCGATCCGGCCCGCGGTCGCGGTGTCCCAGCTCCAGAAGAGCGTCGCGAAGCCGACATCCTGGCCTCTATCCGTCGCCATCACCTGCGCCCCCTCGTGGGCTGGATCGGCAATCAGCGCGCGTGACATGGACAGCAGCGCCGTGTCGGTGGGCGCAACCTTGTAGAAGTCGCAGTAGCCCCGCATCAGAGGGAGGAGCCGCTGCACCTGGGCCTCGCTGGTGACCATTCCAATCTCCAATTGACCATCTCCAGGCATTCCTCGTGTCCTCCGCGATTTGCGGCCCGGCGGGCGGCTCAGCCCGTCTTTGTGCGGCCCGGGATCATTGTCGTTCCACGGTCGCAACCGGAATTCGACACGAGATCGGCGAAGCTGCTCGGGTGAGTTCCGCGTCCCCTCGCGAAAGGCGGGCACTCCCGACATTCCCCAGACCGACCGGACCCGCCCCGAGGGCGCTCTGGGTCGTGTACGCGGTGATGGGCACGCTGCTGGCCGCCTACATCATCTCGCTGCTGGTCCGTTCCCCCGATGACAGCTGGCCGTGGATCGACGGCTGGGGCGTGGCGGCGTACGAGGTCATCCTTGGTCTTCTGCTCCTGGCGCGCGCCTTCAGCGGGCGTCCCGGCAGGGCCGTCCCTCTCGTGCTCGGGAGTGCTGTGCTTGCCTGGGCTGCCGGCGATGTGGCTCTCACCTGGGAATCATGGGGTGGCGCCAGCGCCGCCTCGCCGTCACCGGCCGACGCCTTCTACATCTGCTTCTATCCCCTTGCGTACGCGGCGATCATTCTCATGCTCCGAAAGGAGATCAAGCGGCTGCTGCCCGCAACCTGGCTCGACGGAGCCATTGCCGGCCTCGGCGCCGCGGCCGTGTGTGCGGCGTTCGCATTCCATGCCGTCTTCCGGTCCCTCGGCGGCGACCCGTTGGGGGTTGCTGTCGATCTCGTGTATCCCATCGGGGATGTGCTGCTGCTCGCCCTGGTGGTCGGCGGAACCGCGATCCTCCCCGGGCGGCGCTTGCCCTGGCTGCTCTTCGCCACCGCATGCGCGGTGAACGGCGTCGGGGACACGTTCAACCTCTTCGGGACGACCGAGCAGGTCGGGATCGTCTTCAACGGCATCGCCTGGCCGACCGCAATCACCCTGATGTCGATCTCGGTTTGGGTGCCGGCGGGTCGTCGCGACCTGCTCCAGTCCGGCAGGCTCCCGGGCTTCCTGCTTCCGGGATGTGGGGCGCTTGCGGGCCTTGTGATCCTCCTGGTCGGCGCGCTCCGGCACGACGTGGACCACATCGCGGTGGCCCTCGCCGCAGCGACCATGGTCGTGGTCGGGCTGCGCCTTGGCCTCTCGGTCCGCGGGCTCCGCGCGCTGACCGAGGAACGCCACCGCCAGGCCGTGACCGACGAGCTCACCGGGCTCGGCAACCGCCGTCAACTCACGACCATGCTCGACGCGTACTTCGAGGACCTTGCCGATCCTTCGACGCCTCCTCGCGGCTTGGCGTTCCTGTTCGTCGACCTCGACCACTTCAAGGAGATCAACGACTCCTTCGGTCACTCCGCCGGGGATGAGCTGCTGAAACAGCTCGGACCGCGGCTGACGAGCTCGCTGCGCTCGACCGATGTGCTCGTCCGCATCGGCGGGGATGAGCTTGGGGCCCTGCTCATCGACAGCGACCCGCCCTACGCCGCCGGCCTTGCCAGAAAGCTCACCGCACTGCTCGAGCAGCCGTTCATCCTCAACGGCGTGAGCGTTCGAATCAGCGCGAGCATCGGGATCGCCGCGGCGCCCGGCGACGCGACCGACAGCATCAGTCTGATGCGCTGCGCCGACGTCGCCATGTATCGAGCCAAGCTGACGCATCAGGCGTATGAGGTGTACACGCCGTCAGTCGATGACGGCGGCAACCGTCTTGCACTGGTCGAGGAATTGCGTGCCGCCGTCGAGGGTGAGCGTCTCGTCCTGCACTATCAGCCGCAGGTCGACCTGCGCAACGGCGAGACCGTCGCCGCCGAGGCCCTGGTGCGCTGGCCCCATCCGCGCCTCGGTCTGATCCCGCCGCTCGAGTTCCTTCCGCTCGCCGAGGAGGCCGGCCTGATGGGACCGCTGACACGGCTCGTGCTCGACCAGGCGCTGTCGCAGTGCGCCATCTGGCGTGCCGCGGGCAGCCGCATCGCGATGTCGGTGAACGTGTCGTCGTCCAACCTGCTCGACCCCGGGTTCATCGATGTCGTCCGGACGACGCTGCGCCGCCACCGCGTGCCGGCCTCGGCACTCATCCTCGAGATGACCGAGACCACCATCATTCGCGATTTCGAAGCCTGTCAGGGTGTCATCGAGGAGCTCAGAGGTCTCGGCCTCGGCGTGTCCATCGACGACTTCGGGTCTGGATTCACGTCGCTCGCGTATCTCGGGAGTCTGCCGATCACCGAGCTGAAGCTCGATCGCAGCTTCATCAGCGGGCTGAGCGCGAGTGGGCGCGAGCAGGACATGAAGCTGGTGCGCGCCACCATCGAACTCGGCCATGCCCTCGGTCTCCTGGTCGTCGCCGAGGGCATCGAGACCCTCGCGATGCTCGAGCTGCTGGCGCTCCTCGGCTGTGATCGTGCCCAGGGCTACTTCACGGGGAGACCGGTACCCGCGCTGGAGTTCGAGGCCGGGGCAACCGTTCCGACCCTGCGGGTGGCGCCGGCCAATCCCGTCCCGGCTGCGGCAACCTACCTTCGCACCGCCGTCTGATCAGCGGTCGCCGCGTGGCGACCCGTGTGCACGTCGACCGCAGCGACTCGTGCGCGGCGTACAGACCAACCGCCTCGGATCTGTGCGCGGCGGCCGAAGAACCGCGAGCCCTCCTCTGAGAGAGTTCCCTGCAAGGCGCATGACCTTGTACATGCACATCGGCAGAGTTAGAGATGAGGTACGCAATGCTGTCGGCCCTGAACGAGGCTCCAACCTGGCTGAACTCCGGCGACACCGCGTGGCAGCTGACGTCGGCGACGCTGGTCGGGATCATGAGCATCCCCGGTCTCGCGATCCTCTATGCAGGGTTGATGAAGCGCAAGTTCGCCGTCAACTCAGCGCTCATGGTGGTCTATGCCTTCGCGATGACGCTGGTCATCTGGATGTTCTTCGCATACGACATGAGCTTCGGCCAGCCGCTGCACATCGGGGGCGCCGCAACGACGTTCGTCGGCATACCGCACCCGGTTGCCGGGGCGAGTGACCTCGAACAGCAGGCAAGCATTCCGCTGCTCAGCGGATTGATCCCGGCGCTGCGCTTCCCGATGTCGTCACTCGTCTACTTCCAGTTCGTCTTCGCAACCATCACGGTCATCATCCTGGGCGGCGCGCTGCTCGGGCGTATCAGCTTCAAGGCGTGGGCTCTCTTCGTGCCCCTCTGGATCACGCTGGTGTACTCGGTGGGTGCGTTCAGCCTCTGGGGCGGCGGCTGGCTGGGCGCCCTCGGCGCCGTCGACTACAGCGGTGGCTACGTCATCCATGTCGCGGCGGCGGTGTCAGCGTTCGTAGCCGCGGCGGTCATCGGCCCGCGCATGCTGAAAGATCGACTGAACAACACGCCGAGCAACGTCATGATGGCCGTCGCCGGAGGCGGGCTGCTCTGGCTCGGCTGGAGCGGCTTCAACGGAGGCGATCCCTACTTCGCCAACGCCGATGCATCGGCCGCGGTGCTCAACACCCACCTGTGCACGGCCACAGCGCTGCTGGTCTGGATGATCATGGACATCTTCTTCCTGAAGAAGCCGACCATCATCGGAATGATCAGCGGCATGATCGCGGGCCTGGTCGCGATCACCCCTGGAGCCGGTTACGTCAATGCCTACGCGGCATTCGCCATCGGCGTCGGTGCGGGAGTCCTTCCATGGCTCTCGATGAACGTTCTCGGCAAGACGAAACTCTTCACTGGCAGGGTCGACGACACGCTCGGCGTGTTCCACACCCACGGGGTTGCCGGAGCGTTTGGCGGCCTCATGACCGGTGTGCTCGCCTCCCCGAACATGATCGTGTACGTGGGGACCGCCGGGACTGCGTCAGTCGCCGTCACCGGCCTCGTCTACGGCAACGCGAAGCAGCTCCTGCTCCAGGCACTCGCCCTCGGATTCATCATCGTGTACGACGCGGTGGCCACCTTCATCGTGATCAAGCTCGTCGGACTCATCGTGCCCCTGCGCATGACCGACCGCGAGCTCGAGGTTGGAGACCTCCTCCTCCACGGCGAGGTGGCGATCGACATGGAACGACCGGAGGAAGTGATGTCGCTCAACGGCCACCTGAGTCCGACGCCGGTGGAGGCCGGCTCGCCCGTCTGAAGCGCGCCGTCAATCAATCGGTTGTCATCAATCCCGGAGACCGTCGAGCACCTGCAGGGCGGTCTCCGGGTTGACGAAGGTTGCGGTCCCGACCTGAACCGCGCACGCACCGACAGTCAGGAAGTCACGCGCGGACGCGGCGTCGACGATGCCTCCGACCCCGATGACGGGGATGTGCACGGCTTCGGCGACGGTGGCGACGGCAGCGAGCGCAAGTGGCTGAATCGCGGGGCCGCTGAGCCCCCCGGTGCCGAGGGGAAGAACGGATCGTCCTGTCGCCCGGTGGATCTTCCGGCCGATGTAGGTGTTGACAGCCGACACCGCGTCGGCGCCGGCGTCCTCGACGGCGCGCGCCACCGCGGCGATGTCGGTGACGTTCGGGCTGAGCTTCACGATCAGGCAGCGCTCGGTGACCGCTCGCACCGCGGCCACGAGTCGAGCCGCGGCATCAGGGTCGCGACCGAAGTCGAGTCCTTGGGCGATGTTCGGGCACGAGATGTTGAGCTCGATGCCGGCAACCTCAACGACCGGTTCGAGGACCGTGACGCAGTGCACGTAGTCGTCGACCGACCCACCGGCAACGTTGACGATGATCGGGATCGCCCAACCGCGCCAGCGCGGCGCATAGACGGTGGCCACCACGTCGACTCCCGGGTTCTGGAGACCGATGCTGTTGAGCATGCCGCCGCCCGTCTCGGCGACACGCGGCGGAGGGTTTCCCTCGCGCGCGTGCACGGTGGTTCCCTTGGTGTACAGCGCACCCAGCACGTTGAGGTCGATCAGCTGCTCGAGCTCGAATCCGTACCCGGCGGTGCCGCTCGCGAGACCGACGCGGTTGGGAAGTGTGAGGCCCCGTCCCAGATCAACGCCGCTGAATCGATCCTCGGTCACGCGACGTCCGCTCCCGGGAGCGCTGCGAGCGCATCCCAGTCGACGTCGCGCATGGACATCACCGGACCGTCGGTGCAGCAGAGCCGCCAGATCGAGACCCCGTTCTCGAGCACCGGCAGCGCGCACCCGAGACACGTGCCGAAGCCGCATCCCATCGGAGCCTCCAGCGAAGCCTCGAGCGTCGCCGGCAGGTCGGCTCCCGACTCGAGCAGGGTACGCATCACTGCACCGACCATGGCGTTGGGTCCGCAGGCGTAGAGCGCCGAAGGGCGCGAGCCAAGCGCCCGGTGGAGCAGATCCGTGACCGGCCCGTGGTGGCCGCGCGTTCCGTCGTCGGTCGCCTCGGCGACGACCGGCACCGCGGGGCGGGCGAATCGCTCGGCGGGGTAGAGGCGAGTTGCCGTCCGTGCTCCGTTCAAGACAAGAATGTCTGCAACGCCACGGCGACGGAGCTCGTTGATGAGCAGTGGGAAGGGAGCGCATCCGAGTCCGCCCGAGACGCAGACCACCGACCCGGCGTCGACGACGCTGAAGCCGTGGCCGAGCGGTCCCAGCACGTCGAGAGGGTCGCCGGGCTGGAGCTCGGAGAGAAGCCGGGTTCCCGCACCGACCGCCTCGAAGACGAAGCCGCAGGTCTCGCCTTGCGTCCACGCGACGCTGAACGGTCGCCTCAGCAGCGGTGTGGTGCTCTGGCCGCACCTGAGTTGCGCGAACGCACCCGGCGTGGCGGTGGCGGCAAGGTGCGGCAGGCGCGCCACCAACTCCAGGAGACCGCCCCCTAGCCGCTCCACGACGAGCACCTCACCGGTCTCGAGGGCGGCCCTGCTCAGATCCCCGCTCACGACACCGCCTGGACCACACCGTCCCGATATTCGCGCACCGTCGCGACCCTGACGCTCTTTCCCGAGGTGTGGCGGCCGATGGCGTCCACCAGCGCCGCCGCGGTGTCGAGCGACGTGCAGCACGGAATGCGGCGCTGTTCTGCGGCGAGCCGGATGCGGTATCCGTCCTTCACGGTCCGGCCGACCGCCGCGACGGCCCCGCCGTCAGCCCGGAAATCAAGCTCATCGGTGCCGAAGTTCGAGACGGTGTTGATCACGATGCACACCCGTCCGTCCTCGATCACGTCGATGACGTTGGGGCGCCCGTGGCCGATCTTGCCCACCGCTACCGCTGAGATGCCCGCGCTCGCCAGCGCCGCGGCTGTGCCCACGGTCGCGTAGATCGTGAATCCGAGAGAGCTGAGCTGGGCGATGATCGGCAGCACCTCGGCCTTGTCGACGTCCGCCACGCTGCAGAGAGCGCCACCGGTGGTTGGCACATCGCCGAGCGCGGCCACAAACGCCTTTTCGAGGGCGGCCCCGAGGTCGGTATCGATACCCATGACCTCTCCCGTCGATTTCATCTCCGGGCCGAGCGCGGTATCGACGTCGATCAGCTTGACCGTCGAGAACACCGGTGCCTTCACGGCGACCAGCGGCCGTGCGGGAACGAGTCCTGTCGTCCAGCCGAGATCCTCGAGCATGGCTCCACGCATCACGCGGGTGGCGAGCTCGACCATCGGCACGCCGGTCACCTTGCTCAGGAACGGCACCGTGCGCGAGGCGCGCGGATTGACCTCGAGCACGTGGGGAATGCCTCGGTGGACCGCGAACTGGATGTTGCAGAGCCCGCGCACGTCGAGCGCGCGCGTGATGCGCACCGTCGCGTCGACGATCAGCGCACGGACGCCGTCGCTGAGTATCCGCGCCGGGTACGCCGCCATCGAGTCGCCGCTGTGAACACCGGCGCGCTCCACGTGCTCCATGAGTCCCGGAATGACCACGGTCTTCCCGTCGCTGATGGCATCCACGTCGACCTCGGTGCCGAAGAGGTAGCGATCGATGAGCACGGTGCCGCGGCGGCGCCCGTCCTCGGCGGGAAGCGCCGCCATCGCGGCCTCGAGATATCGATGCAACTGGCTGCGGCTGTGCACGATCTCCATCGCCCGACCGCCGAGCACGTACGACGGCCGCACCAGGACAGGGAAGCCGATGTCATCGGCGATGGCGAGTGCCTCGTCGAGGTCCGTTGTCGCCGCCCCCTGCGGCTGTGCGATCGACAGCGAACGCATCAACCCTTCGAACGCGCGCCGGTCCTCGGCGAGGTCGATGCTCGCGATGCTGCTCCCGAGGATGGTGACGCCGGCAGTGTCGAGGGGCTCCGCAAGATTGATGGCGGTCTGACCGCCGAACTGCACCACGACCCCGGACGCCTGCTCCTCGTGGATGATCGCGATGACCGCCTCCTCGTCGAGGGGTTCGAAGTACAGCCGCGTGCTGCAGTCGAAATCGGTGCTGACCGTCTCCGGGTTGCTGTTGACCATCACCGCGTCGACGCCCTGAGCGCGCAGTGCCATGGCAGCGTGAACGCTGCAGTAGTCGAACTCGATGCCCTGGCCGATGCGAATCGGCCCGCTGCCGAGCACCACGACGGTGTTGGGCGCCGGCGCTGTTGCCGCAGCCCCTTCGTCCTCGGTCTCGTAGGTCGAGTAGTAATACGGCGTCGCCGCCTCGAACTCGGCGGCGCACGTGTCGACGCACTTGAAGACGGGATGCAATCCTGCGTCCCGGCGGCGAGCGCGAACCAGCTCCGAGGCGACTCCCGTCAGCGCCGCGATGCGCGCGTCGGTCAGGCCGGCGCGCTTGGCGGCGCGGAGCGCGCCGTCGTCGAGGCCGTTCCAGCGCAGCCGCTCCTCGCACGCAACGATGGTGCCGAGTCGGCGCAGGAACCACGCCGAGATGCCGCTCCGACGGGTCAGATCCTCCGCCGTCGCGCCGCCGCGAAGCGCCTCCAGCAGCGCCGCTGCGCGCCGGTCGTTGGCAACGTCGATGAGCACCGGTTCGTGCAGTACGGAAGGGTCAGGTTGTGGCTGCTCGAGCGAGCGCAGAGCCTTGCTGAAGGCCGCCTCGAAGGACCGCTCGATCGCCATCACCTCGCCGGTGGACTTCATCTGCGTGCCCAGCCGCCGGTCGGCCTCCGGGAACTTGTCGAACGGCCAGCGCGGGATCTTGACGACGCAGTAGTCGAGTGCCGGCTCGAAGGCCGCACAGGTCTTGCCGGTCACGGCGTTGGGAATCTCGTCGAGCCGGCGGCCGGCCGCGATCTTCGCGGCGACTCGCGCGATCGGGTACCCGGTGGCCTTGGACGCGAGCGCCGACGAGCGCGACACCCGGGGGTTCACCTCGATGACGTGGTATTCGTGCGAATCCGGCGCGAGCGCGAACTGCACGTTGCAACCGCCCTCAATCTCGAGCGCGTTGATGATGCGGAGCGCGGCGCTGCGGAGTTGTTGATGCTCGCGATCCGTCAGCGTCTGCGCAGGTGCAACGACCATCGAATCCCCGGTGTGCACGCCCATGGGATCGAGGTTCTCCATGTTGCACACCGTGATGCACGTCCCGGCGGCGTCGCGGATGACCTCGTACTCGATCTCGCGCCAGCCCGCTACCGAGCGTTCGATGAGCACCTGGCTGATCGGCGACGCCGCCAGGCCCGCGAGCACTGTCTCAGCGTAGCGCTCCTCGGTCTCACACAATCCCCCGCCGGTTCCACCCAGCGTGAACGCGGGACGCACCACCAGCGGCAGTCCCATGCGATCGCGCAGGGCCCGCGCCTCCACCAGCGATGACACGGTTGCCGACTCCGGAGCCGGCTCGCCGATCGCGGTGAGCAACTCCTTGAACCGCTCGCGATCCTCAGCCGTCCTGATCGCCCTCAACCCCGTCCCCAGCACCCGCACGTTGTGCCGGCGAAGCACCCCTGCATCATCCAGCGCAACCGCAAGGTTCAACCCCGTCTGCCCACCCAGCGTCGCCAGCAAACCATCCGGCCGCTCGGCGATGATCACCCGCTCGAGCA
>Ga0209380_10001645_pt1 | contig 14785 bp, 14 predicted proteins | sample HubBroMetageWFT6_FD_188347 | JGI IMG/M metagenome (GOLD analysis project Ga0209380, IMG submission 188347) | Warmed and freeze-thawed soil microbial communities from the Hubbard Brook experimental Forest, New Hampshire - Hubbard Brook CCASE Soil... | ecosystem: Environmental > Terrestrial >...
GAGCCCAGCGAGGATCAACCGAACTGTCCAAACCGTGCGCGAATCCCTAGCTTTCATCGCTTCCTTCAGGCGGTCCCTGAAGGCCTGATGCAGCATTGTTGCCCCCCTTATGCCACCAATTTTAAGCCTAACCGGTTTTGGGCGCCGCGGCAATTCCGCACGTCCACGCGTAAGTACTTGAAACGATGAGAGTTCCGGTGAGTGCCGGGTTGACCCAATCGGTCCGATCAACTATTTCTCACAGGCCCTGCTGTTCGCTCCTGGCCGCCTCTTGCGGTCCGGCAGATCGCGGCTGCCCACAGGATCCATCCGCATGCGCCAGCCGATGCCGCGACCGCCCGATTGCAACGCCGCGCTCGTCCTCGCGGACGGGACGATATTTTGGGGCCGCGGTGTCGGCGCAAGCGGGTCGGCGGTCGGGGAAGTCTGCTTCAATACTGCGATCACCGGCTACCAAGAGGTCCTGACCGACCCGTCTTACGCCGGGCAGATCATCACCTTCACCTTCCCCCATATCGGCAATGTCGGAGCCAACCGGGAAGACATCGAAACTACGACGCCGGCCGCCCGCGGTCTCGTCCTGCGCACTGCGATTACCGCGCCGGCAAACTACCGCGCCACGCAGTCGCTGGACACCTGGCTGAAACATAATGGGCTGATCGGCATTTCGGGGGTGGATACGCGACGGTTGACCCGGCACATCCGCGATCTCGGACCCCCGAACGGGGCTGTTGCCTACGACCCGGAGGCGCGGCTCGACATTGCCGAACTCCAGGCGCGGGCTCTCGATTGGCCCGGTCTGGAGGGCATGGACCTCGCCAAGGAAGTCACCTGTCGCCAAACTTACGAGTGGGCCGAGACGGTATGGGACCGCGAACGCGGATACGGTTCGCAATGCAACCCGCGCCATCACGTCGTCGCCGTCGATTACGGTGCCAAGCGCAACATCCTGCGAATGCTCGCGGTCCATGGCTGCCGGGTGACGGTGGTTCCCGCCACCGCCTCCGCCGAGGATGTCATGCGCTATCGGCCTGACGGCATCTTTTTGTCGAACGGCCCTGGCGACCCGGCTGCGACCGCGGCCTATGCAGTCCCGGTGCTGCGCGAGCTGATTGCGGCGGGCAAGCCAATTTTCGGCATCTGCCTCGGCCATCAATTGTTGGCGCTGGCGCTCGGCGGGACAACCCGCAAGATGGCGCGCGGCCACCGCGGCGCCAACCACCCGGTGAAGGATCTGCTGACCGGCAAGGTCGAGATTACCAGCCAGAATCACGGCTTTGTCGTCGACCCGGAGAGCCTGCCGCCCGGGGTCGAGCCGACGCACCTCTCGCTTTTCGATAATACGAACGAAGGCTTGCGGGTCATCGGCAAGCCGGTGTTTTCGGTCCAGCACCACCCCGAAGCGAGCCCGGGTCCGCAGGACAGTCACTATTTGTTTGAACGGTTCATCGCGCTGATGGACGCGAATGCCTAGGCGAACCGATCTCGACAGCATTTTAATCATCGGCGCTGGGCCCATCGTGATCGGACAGGCCTGCGAATTCGATTACTCTGGCGCGCAAGCGTGCAAGGCGCTGAAAAGCGAGGGGTATCGGATCGTCCTGGTGAATTCGAACCCGGCGACGATCATGACCGACCCGGAGCTGGCCGACGCGACCTATATCGAGCCGATCACCCCGGAAATGGTCGCGAAGATCATTGTCCGCGAAAGGCCGCAGGCGCTGCTGCCGACAATGGGCGGCCAGACGGCCCTCAACACCGCAATGGCGCTCGCTCGCTCGGGTGTCCTCGAGCGGCACGGCGTCGAGCTGATCGGCGCCAGCGAAGCGGCAATCGTCAAGGCCGAAGATCGTCAGCTTTTCCGGCAGGCGATGGACAAAATCGGACTGGCTTCGCCCAGGGGCCTGCTTGTCGGTTCTCTTTCAGAAGCTGTCGAGGCGCTCGGGGCAATAGGGCTTCCGGCGATCATCAGGCCATCCTTTACCTTGGGCGGCACCGGCAGTGGGATCGCCTACAATGCCCAGGAATTCGAGGAAGTCGTTCGCGGCGGGCTCAGAGCTTCGCCGGCGCGAGAAGTGCTGATCGAGGAGTCGGTTCTCGGCTGGAAGGAATATGAGATGGAGGTGGTCCGCGACCGCGCGGACAACTGCATCATCGTCTGCTCGATCGAGAATATCGATCCGATGGGAATTCACACCGGCGATTCTGTCTGCGTCGCGCCGGCTTTGACCCTGACCGACAAGGAATACCAGCTGATGCGCAATGCCGCGATTGCGGTATTGCGCGAAATTGGCGTCGACACCGGCGGCTCGAACGTGCAGTTCGCGGTCAACCCAACCGACGGCCGGCTCGTCGTCATCGAAATGAACCCCCGGGTATCGCGCTCGTCTGCGCTTGCCTCCAAGGCGACCGGTTTCCCGATCGCCAAGGTCGCCGCCAAGCTGGCGGTCGGCTACACGCTCGATGAGCTTTCCAACGAGATCACCCGCATCACGCCGGCGTCGTTCGAGCCGACGATCGACTACATCGTCACCAAGATGCCACGGTTCACATTCGAAAAGTTTCCGGGCACCGAGCCGCTGCTGACGACATCGATGAAATCGGTCGGCGAGGCAATGTCGATCGGCCGCAGTTTTGCCGAATCGGTGCAGAAGGCATTGCGCTCGATGGAGACCGGCCTGACCGGCTTCGATGAGGTCGCGATCCAGGGGGTGGAGAGCGCCGGCAAGGAGGCGGTCAAGGCGGCGCTGGCGAAACCCGTCCCCGAGCGCCTGCTGCTGGTTGCCCAGGCTTATCGGCATGGGCTCACGACCGCCGAAATCCACGCCGCCTGCCGGTTCGAGCCGTGGTTCCTCGAGCAGATCCGCGGGATTGTGGATGTTGAGGAGCGAGTGCGCCGGGAAGGGCTGCCGCGGGACCGCACGGCGTTCCTGCGCCTGAAGCAGCTGGGCTTTTCCGATGCCCGGCTCGGCAAGCTCGCGAAGCTCGATGAGGAGGCCGTCTCGGCGTGGCGACGCCGGCTCAAGCTGCAGCCGGTCTACAAGCGCATCGACACCTGCGCCGCCGAGTTCCCGTCGCTGACCTCGTACATGTACTCCTGCTATGAGGGGGACGGTTTTGCGCCGCCGGAGTGCGAGGCCGATCCCAGCAACCGGCGCAAGGTGATCATTCTCGGCGGCGGGCCGAACCGAATCGGCCAAGGAATCGAGTTCGATTACTGCTGCGTGCACGCGGCCTACAGCCTGCGCGACGCCGGGATCGAAACGATCATGGTCAACTGCAATCCCGAGACCGTTTCGACGGATTACGACACTTCCGACCGGCTCTATTTCGAGCCGCTGACAACTGAGGATGTAGTCGAAATCGCGCGGGTCGAAGAACGCCGCGGCACGCTTCTCGGTGTTATCGTCCAATTCGGCGGTCAGACCCCGCTGAAACTGGCAGCGGGACTGGAGCGCGCCGAGATCCCAATCCTCGGCACCTCACCCGATGCGATCGATCTGGCGGAGGACAGACAGCGGTTTCAGGGGCTCCTGACCCGTCTCGGGTTGCGTCAACCCGACAACGGAACGGCGCATTCGGCCAGCGAAGCCGAAGCGATCGCGCTCGATATCGGATATCCCGTCGTGATCCGCCCGTCTTATGTCCTCGGTGGCCGGGCGATGGAGATCGTGCATGATGCGGCCGGTCTGCAGCGCTACATTACCCACGCCGTCTCGGTATCGGGAACCAGCCCGGTCCTGATCGACCGCTATCTGCGGAACGCAATCGAGGTCGATGTCGATGCCGTCGCCGATGGCCGGCAAGTCGAGATCGCCGGCATCATGGAACATATCGAGGAAGCCGGGATCCATTCGGGGGACAGCGCCTGTGCGCTGCCGCCTCACAGCCTGAGCCCGGCGACGATCGCCGAAATCGAACGGCAGACGGTCGCGTTGGCCCGCGCTCTCGGCGTCGTCGGGCTGATGAATGTTCAATTCGCAGTGCAGGATGGTTTGATTTTCGTCCTCGAGGTCAATCCGCGCGCGTCGCGCACCGTGCCGTTTGTCGCGAAGGCCACAGGCGTGCCGATCGCAAAGATCGCGGCTCGGATCGTGGCCGGCGAGCCCTACGATAACTGGCGCGAGTACATTTCCGGCAAGCGTCTGCGGGCCGGCGGTCATGTTGCGGTAAAAGAGGCCGTGTTCCCGTTCGCGCGTTTCCCGGGGGTCGACCCGATCCTCAGCCCCGAGATGAAATCGACCGGCGAAGTGATGGGGCTCGACAGTGATTTCGGGCGTGCCTTCGCAAAGTCCCAACTCGGGAGCGGGACCAATCTGCCGCTCGAGGGCTGTGTTTTCGTCTCGGTGCGAGATCAGGACAAGGGAGCGTTTGTCGAGCCTTGCCGGCGGCTGATCGAGATGGGGTTCTCGCTGGTTGCGACCAATGGCACCGCCGAAACTCTGAGCGCAGCGGGGTTGCCGGTCATGCCGGTCAATAAGGTGCGCGAAGGCCGCCCGCACATAGTCGATCACATGCTGAGCGGCGCGGTCCAGCTAGTATTCAACACGACTGAGGGGGCGCAGGCGATTGCCGACAGCTTCAGCCTGCGGCGCACGGCCCTAACCAACGGGATACCGTATTATACGACTGTTGCGGGCGCTCGCGCGGCGGTCCAGGCCATCGCGGCGTTGCGCGCCGGGAACCTTGAAGTTGCCCCCCTGCAATCATACCTTTGATGGCTCCGCGGCGGGCGCTTGCCGCCTCAGTTGATATTCGACAGCAGGATCCGAACGCGTTCGCGATGAACAAGATCCCGATGACGGCCGAGGGCTTCAATCGGCTCCGGGAGGAGTTGAAGCGGCTGAAAAGTGTTGACCGGCCAGCCATTATCCGCGCCATCGCCGAGGCGCGCGACCACGGCGACTTGGCCGAAAATGCGGAGTACCACGCCGCCCGCGATCGGCAGAGCTTTATCGAAGGCAGAGTCATCGAGCTCGAGGACAAGGTGGCGCGGGCTGAGGTGATCGATGTCTCCAAGCTCTCGGGATCGAGCATCAAATTTGGCGCGACGGTCACCCTTGCGGACGAAGAAACCGACGAGGAGCAGACTTTTCAAATTGTCGGCGAGGACGAGGCCGACATCAAATCCGGCCGATTGTCGGTGACCTCGCCCTTGGCGCGTGCGCTGATAGGCAAAGGGAAGGGCGACAGCGTCGAAGTTGCCACCCCGCGCGGCGCGAAATCTTACGAGGTCGTCACCGTCGCCTTCGGTTAAGCCAACGCCGTCTCCTCATCTTCTTGCTGCGCGCCCGTCTGCTCGGAAATCGGGACGCCCGGCTCGTTTTTCGACATACGGAGCATCAACGCCGACTTGACTTGGCTCACATTCGGCGCCGCGGTGAGCTTGGTGCTGAGGAAGCGCTGATAGCTGTCCCAGTCGGGCGCAACGATCTTCAAAAGAAAATCCGTTTCCCCGGCCAGCATGTACGCTTCACGGACCTCGGGCCAAGTGCCGACCAGGTGTTCGAAGGATTTGAGGTCGGCCTCGGCTTGGCTCGAGAGCCCGACCTGGGCAAAAACGGTCACAGCGTAGCCGAGAGCCTCAGGGGCCAAATCCGCATGATATCCGCGGATCATCCCGGCCTCTTCGAGAGCGCGTACCCGGCGCAGGCAAGGCGGCGCCGAGATGCCGACCCGCCGCGCCAGCTCGACATTGGTCATCCGCCCGTCGCTCAGCAGGTTCCGCAATATGCGGCGGTCGATACGGTCGAGCCTGATTCGCCGCATCCGGTCCCCTCTTCCTCGCTCGGCGGATCATAGGCAGCGTCCCGCGTACGCGCAATTTTGTTGCGCAGAGGTCTCATCGGCTTGCTCTTCGCGAGTGGTTTTCGTAAACGAGCACATGGCCTTGCCGTCTATTGCCGCGGTCGACGCATTGTCGCCCGTCACTTGGGTTTTGCATGATGGCAAGGCCGGGATGGCCAACCAGGCGCTCGGCCTGGCCGAGGCTACCGGCTTCTCTTTCATCGAAAAACGACTCCATGTTCATTTCCCATGGACGTGCCTGCCACCCAGGCTTTGGCTGCTCGCCTTGGCCGCGACCGAACCGAGGCTCTCCCCGCCCTGGCCCGACCTCGTCATCGGTTGCGGCCGCAACACGGCGATGCCGGCATTGGCGATCCGGCGGGCGAGCGGTGGACGCACCCTGGCGGCGCAGATCCAGGACCCGGGGGTCGGGCGCAGCGAGTTCAACCTCCTTGTGGTCCCCGAGCACGACCTTCTGCGCGGCCCGCGGGTAATCGTGACACGTGGCGCCGTCCACCGGGTAACGAGAGCCCGACTGGCGGCAGAGCGTGCCCGTTTCCCGGCTCTCGCGATGCTGCCGCGGCCAATCCTGTCGGTGCTGATCGGCGGTGCGAACAAGGCGTACCGGCTGACGCTTCGGCGGCTCGGCGAAATTGCCGATGCGGTTGCCGGCGTTCTTCGTGCCCAGGGTGGCTCGGCCCTCGTAACGACGTCGCGCCGCACTGGGGCAGCCGGGATCGGGCTGCTGCGCGGCCGGCTCGAGAACCTGCCCGCGGCGATCTGGGACGGCGGCGGGGAGAACCCCTATTTCGCCTATCTCGCTCTGGCTGACGCATTTATGGTAACCGCCGACTCGGTCTCGATGATCAGCGAGGCGGCGGCGACTGGAAACCCCGTGCATATCCTCGATCTCGACGGCGGCAACGCCAAATTCGCCCGATTTCACGTTGCGATGCAGGCGGCCGGCATTACGCGACCGTTCTCCGGCCGGATCGAATCGTGGTGCTACCCGATCCCGGACGATACGGCTCGCGCCGGCGCTGCTCTGCGTGAACTCGTCCTCGGGAGGCTCGGCATCGCTGAACCGTGAACGTCACCAGAGCGCCGCGGCGAACTCGATTCGGCGGCGAAGGCAGGCCGCACCACCGAGGATCTGCAAAAGGCGCCGTTTGGCTGTGCCGACCGCCTGGAATGTAATATCTCGACGAGGGCGGATTGCGGCTCCGGGAACAGGCTGATCATCATGGCCCTTCGCATCGAAACCTTCGACAATGCCCGTGGCGGGAACACCCTCTACAAGGCACTGACTCACCCGGCTGCCGCTCCGTCCGGGCGCGCTCTCATAGGCAAGCTCGCGCGCCACGCCCCGATCGCCATTTACGATGCCGGCGGCGCGCTTGAAGCTTTCAGTGCGTTCTATGATCTGGATCAGATCGAAATTGACGGCGTCTACGTCCAGCAAGTGCCGCGTGTCGGCGATGTCGTCCTCGGCCGCCGAACGCGGCCTATCACCGAGCTCGCTTGCTACCGAGCGCGCGCGGTATTTGTCGCCGTCTTCGACTCCGAGCGCGTTGTCGCGCAGATGCGCCCATATCTGCCCGAAGGCGCCGAGGTGTTCAGCCTTGACGCACTACGAATACCAGCCGATCGATTGACCAACAGCCGCCGCTACCTCGATCCGCTCAATTTCGCCACTAACTTTGCTTTTTTTCGCGATGGCGGCGGCCTGCACACCCGGTTGGTGACAGCGAATTACTGGTCCGGATACGGAGCCGGCCGCGTCAGCTGCTGGATGACGTTGTTTTCCGATGACGGCAGCGTGTTGGCCGAATGGCGCCAGGACTGTGAGGGCGCCGCGAGCACGATCGTTCTCGACAGTCGGGAAATTCGCGAGCGATTTCGGCTTCCGGAGTTTTGCGGACAGCTCTTTCTACACGTTGTCGGCGCGGCCGGGCACGACGTCGTCAAATATGCGCTCGACATTTTCGACGGGGACAGCCCGGCCGACGGAGAGCGCGTCGGAACGCTTACCTGCACGCATGACGCCAACGCTTGGCCTGCCGACCGATACGCCGGCCTCCCGGCTGCCGCTCCCGGCGAGCGGATACTGTTGTGGATCCAGAACAGCCACGCGGTGACGATCCCGCCAGGCTCCATCGGTCTCGTTCCGATGGGTGAGGAGCGCGTTGTGCCCTTCCGCGATCCGATCGCGCCTTTCGCCACGCGCGCTGTCGAGGTTTCTGAGTTGTTGCCCGATATCGTGTGGCCGAAGCAGATCGAGCTTCGGGCCGGCAAGCACGTCGTGCGCCCACGGTACGAGGTCCTCGAGCGGGGTCGCCGACGTATGGCGCACGTCAATGTCGAACGGGCTGATCTGCGACCCGACCCGGAGCTTCCGAAGCTCAAGGCCGTGCTCGGCAAAGGCTATCTGCTGCCGGCCCCGCTGATGCCACGCGAATCTTGGAAGAGCTTGGTGCTGCCGACCCCGATGGCGGTCTGCCAAACCGATCTGCCGATCGCCGCGATTGTCTACGACCCCGACGGCCGGGAGGTGCTGAGGCACCCCTTTGGGCGGCTCCCGCGCGCCCATGCGACCGCGCTCGATCTGGACGAGATCGCTGAACTCGGTGTGCTCGACGGCGGGTATGGCCATATCGAATTGGTCTATGACTTCTCCGGCGGCGGTGAGGGAGACGGCTGGCTACATGCCTTGTTTCGCTATCGTCACCGGCAAAGCGGTCATGCCGCCGAGACCAGTTTCGGAGCACACGTGTTCAATACGATTCTGACCTATCGCGACGAGCCGCAATCCTACAGCGGGCGCCCTCCGGGGCTGTCGACTCGATTGTTTCTGAGGCTGGGCGAACCGGCTTACGACACGTTTTGCCACCTGATCTACCCCGCGTCCCGGCCGTGGCTGCCAGCGAGCGACACGGATATCATCCTCTACGACAGCGCCGGGTGCGAGGTTGCGCGCTCGCACCTGGCTATTCCCTGCTCGGGCTCCCGACTATGGTATTATCAAAGCTTGTTCGACGAAGTGAACCGCACCGGGGCCGGGACAGGAGCCTACGTCATCGTGCGCGATGCGACCTGCCGGCTCTTTGGCTATCACGGGTTGCTGGGCGGCGATGGCGCCTTCAGTCTCGACCACATGTTCGGATTCTAGCTCGCTCGCATCTCCTCCCGCCAGTATTTCGAAAAGTGATTATATAATGTGTGAATTTCTAAGGATGCCGCTATGTCCGAGCGTCACCACAGCAAGGTCCTGATCATCGGGGCGGGACCGGCCGGCTATACGGCGGCGATTTACGCGGCGCGGGCCAATCTGCACCCGATCCTCGTGACCGGACTTCAGCCGGGCGGCCAATTGACAATCACCACCGACGTCGAGAACTACCCCGGCTTCGCCGAGGTGATCCAAGGTCCGTGGCTGATGGAGCAGATGCAGCGCCAAGCCGAGCATGTCGGCACCAAAGTCATTCTCGACATGATCACCGAGATCGAGCTCGCACGCCGGCCATTCGTCGCAAAAGGCGATTCGGGGGATCTCTATGTCGGCGAAACCCTGATCATCGCCACCGGCGCGCAGGCGCGCTGGCTCGGTATCCCGAGCGAGGAGATCTTCCGCGGTTTCGGCGTTTCGGCCTGCGCGACCTGCGACGGGTTCTTTTTCCGCGGCAAGGAAGTGGTGGTGGTCGGCGGCGGCAATACCGCGGTCGAGGAGGCGATTTATCTGACGAACCACGCGCGGCAAGTCACCCTGATCCATCGCCGCAACGCTCTGAGAGCAGAGAAGATCCTGCAGGAGAGGCTGTTCCGCAATCCGAAGATCGGCATCATCTGGGACAGCGTGGTCGAGGAAATCCTGGGCGTGGCCGAGCCACCCGAGGTGACCGGCGTCAGGTTGCGCAACGTGCACAGCGGCGCCATCAGCGAGCTGCCCGTTTCGGTCAGGGTCTGTGACGCGGACGCGGGTGTCGTCAGCACCGGCGGGGCCGTGGCGGACACCGACGGCGAGGGCGGCGAACCGCCCGGACCGCTGCAGGCGGCTAGGGCGAGAGCGGCGGCCGCGGCGAGCGCGGTAAAGGCGCGGCGGCCGGGCCCGCGCAGGCGGGACGCTCGGTCCGGAGCGAGGATTTTCATGGCCACCGTTCCTTCACTCGCCCGAGCGATCCGCGCGGGTTCGCACGCGCCGGGCGGGTGTGCACCGCGCTGCATGCCATGGTAAGGGCGCGCTGACCGATGCTTCGGTCGTGTCGATCGCGACCCTGAACAGCTCCGGCTTCAGCATGACCACGGTGAGGCCCGTGGCGGGGCCCTCGGCGGAGTCGGCGAACCTGACCGTGACCGCGATCACCGGCTGTCCCGGGGACAGCCGCAGGCTCCGCGCCACCGCCGGCTGCGGCGGGCCCATTTCCACGCTCACCGCGGCGGCCGGAAGATTGGTCAGCACCGAGCCGAACGACGAGGGTTCGGTATCGGCGTCATGATCCTCTTCGGCGTCCTCGTCGGCCGACGGGTCGTACAGGTACGCGGTGGACACGGCCGCGGGCTCGCCGGCCGCGGACCACACGCAGCGGATGACGCGGATCGGCGCCCCGGCCGCCAGGCCGAGCGCCCAGGCCACGTCCTGCGGCGCCTCGCGCCGTGAGACGTGCCGGGTCTGGCAGATGATCGTGCTGCCCATCGGGTCGAGCCTGGTGCCCAGCCCGCCCGCGCCCTCGACCGGGATCCAGTAGTCGGCCGGGCTGGCCCGGTAGAGCTGCCCGTCGGGCAGCCGCCGGACCAGCGACCGGCGGGAAAGATCGGCGATCGCCGCGTCGATCTCGATGAGGCTGACGTTGTAGCGCCTGGCCAGGGCGCTGCGCCGGGGGAGCCGCCACCCAGGCTCGCGGTGGACGAGCGCCGCCGCTATCCGGTCGGCGAGCACTCCCGTGGCCCGGACCGGGGCCGGCACGCCATCCGCGCCGGATCTCCCGCGGGGCGGCGACGCCTCAGCGGGCGGCGATGCCGGTTGCGCGGGGATCGGATGGTCGTGTCCCGCGGCGCCAGCGGTCATTCCGTATGTCGCCGCGACCGGGCTGCGATCGGCCGACCGAGCGGAGAGGGTCGCATCTGTTCGGTGTCCTTCGACAACTTGCCCTCACTCGTCCTCGACCGAAGCGCGGGCGCCGAGACTGGCCTGTCCACGCCCATTGATATTCACTTCAGGTAAACGGAGCGGAACATGGGAGGAAGGAACAGACGGCCAATTTATGTCATGTAGGTGAACTGGACCTTGCGGGTCGGGAATACGGCATAGGGCGCGGCCCCGGCATGACCAGCGCATGACCCCGGCGGCCGCGCCCCAGCGTAACAGCTTACGTTCAGATTGTGACGTCGACCTTCGTTACCTGGCCGTAATCCGCCTGGACCGAACGCTCGGCCCGCAGGCCGCCGGGGGCGAGCACGCGCAGCGTCCATGATCCCGGGGCGGCGAAGAACCTGAACCCGCCGTCTTCGCCCAGCGGGACCTCGGCCACGAACTCGTCACCGGTGCCGAGCAGCCGCGCGTACCCGGTCGCTACGGCGGTCCCGTCGCGGGTGACCCGGCCTTCCACGACCGCCTGGCTCCCGGCCGTGGCCGGCGCGCTGACGCCGCCCGCGGGAGCGCCGCATCCGTCGGAGGTCATCGGGCCTCACCCAGCTCGATGGGCACCCCGACCAGCGACCCGTATTCGGTCCACGACCCGTCGTAGTTCTTGACGTGGGGCAGGCCGAGCAGCTCGTGCAGCACGAACCAGGTGTGCGCGGAACGCTCGCCGATGCGGCAGTAGGCGATGGTGTCCTTGCCGAAGTCCAGGCCGGCCTCGCCCTCGTACAGCCGGCGGAGCTCGTCGTCGGAGCGGAACGTGCCGTCCTCGTTGGCGGCCTTGGACCACGGCACGTTGCGCGCGGTGGGAATGTGCCCGGCCCGCTGGGCCTGCTCCTGCGGAAGGTGGGCCGGGGCGAGCAGCCTGCCCGTGAACTCGTCGGGGGACCGGACGTCGACCAGGTTGCGCTTGCCGATGGAGTCGATCACCTCGTCGCGCAGCGCGCGCAGCGAGGCGTCCTGCTCGCGCGCGGTGTAGCTGGTCCGCGGCCGCTCGGGCACGTCCGTGCTCAGCTCGCGCGAGTCCAGCTCCCACTTCTTGCGTCCGCCGTCGAGCAGCAGGACCTTGTCGTGCCCGTACAGCCTGAAGTACCAGTAGGCGTAGGCCGCGAACCAGTTGTTGTTGCCGCCGTACAGCAGGACGGTGTCGTCGTTGGAGATGCCGCGCTCGGACAGCAGCGCCTCGAAACCGGTCTTGTCCACGAAGTCGCGGCGGACCGGGTCCTGAAGGTCCTTCTTCCAGTCGATCTTGACCGCGGTCGGGATGTGGCCCTTGTCGTAGGCGCTGGTGTCTTCGTCTACCTCCACGATGACGACATGAGGGTCACCGATGTGGGCCTCGGCCCAGTCGGCGTCCACGAGGACGTCGGAACGGCTCATGCTGGAATTTCCTCCTTCGCTGGCCGGTCACTAGGCGGACGGCCAGATCCTTAGGTTCCGCTGGATGAACAGATACACCTGGCAGCCCAGGCAGATATCGAAGGCCGCGTTGAGGAACGCCGCGACCAGGGCGAGCGCGGTGAAGGCGATGCCGACGCCGGTCGCTCCCGTGGCGTAACCCAGGACGCCGCCCAGGGCGAACACCATGCCCACTCCCTGCGCGAATCTCGGCGGGGCCTCGGCCTCGGTGTGGGCGGGCGGCCCGAGCCGCGGCCGGATGAACCGCCGGTACACCATGCCGTACGGCGCGTACCGCAGCCCGGCCAGGGCGCCGGTGGCGAACACGAGCAGCTGCGCGGCGAGCAGCCAGGCACTCCCGGTGATCAGCACCAGCGCCAGCACGACGACGGTGATCACCGCGCCGAATCTGGGACCGCGCGGGTCGATGTCCATGCTCATGCTCCCTAGCCGCGAAAAGCCGCGAAAATGGCTGTCTTACCCCTTCAGGGGCGCCCCGACTCAGTGCCGATCACTAGGCGCCGGGATCAGCCGAACGCGACGCCGGGAATCGGGGTGGCCGGACGCGGACAGATGGCGGTGGCGACGTGGCAGAAATCGACGGCACGCCGTTTGGTCAGCATCTTCGCCGTCCAGGACATCACGAACCAGATGCTATGCGGGCTACGTGCGGCTGTCACCTTCACGGCCCGGTGACCTCGGATTCGACCACGGGGGGTCCGATCACCGATCCGAGCGCGGCGATCACGTCGGCCTTGCGCGGCAGGCCCACGGCCCGCCTGACGACGGCGCCGTCGGGGCCGAGCACGAGCACGGTGGGGGCGCTGTTGATGCGCAGCCGCCGCACCAGGTCCAGCCGCGAGGCCGCGTCGATCTCGATGTGCCTCACGCCGTCCACCATGCCCGCCACCTGCGCCAGGATCTGCCGTGTCGGCCGGCACGGCGCGCAGAAGGCGGTCGAGAACTGGACCAGGGTGGCCCGCTCGCCCAGCGAGCTGCCGAGATCGGCCTCGGTCAGGGCGACCGTGCCGGCGACAGGCTGCTCCGGGGTGCCCCGTGGCGGCGCGGCGCGGAACCGCCCCGCGCGACGGCGCAGCGCGACCCCCAGCAGCGTCGCCACGGCCAGGGCCGCGGCCAGTGCGATCAGCCCGCCAGTCACGCCCACAGACAGCACTCACGCGGTGACATTCATTCCCGGGGACGAACGAGCCGGGCCGCGGATCAGGTCGGCGTGATGCTGACGAGCAGCTTGTTCCCGGCGGTGATCTCGAACTTGCTGATTGGTCCGGCGCTGCTCGGCATCGAACCGTCGTACCACACGTTGCCCTCGTCCCTGGCCGTCGTCCAGGAGGCCACGAAGGTGCGGCTTCCGTCAGGGTGGACGACCCAGAACTGGCAGGTGGTCCCCTCCGGGATGCGGTCGACCACGACCTGGAACGCGTGGCCCCACAGCTGCTTGGAGTAGGCGACGGTGGCGCTCTCCCCCGTGGACTGGTTGACCGCTGACGCGGTGTCCCAGGTGAGGTTCGCCCCGTGGTTGAACGGGACGACCACGGTCTGGGTCGTGGTCGTCGAGGTGGCTGCCCTCAGGCCGCCGAACAGCCCGGCCGCGACGGCCACGACGGCCGCGGCCGCCGACAGATACCGCCACCTGTTCTTGCGCCGCCTGGCCTCGGCCAGGCTGAGCACCGTGTCGAGCAGTTCCTCGGGCGGGTGATCGCTGGTGACCGCGCGGGTGCCGTCGTCGCTGATCCGGCTGATCTCGTCCGGGTTCACCCTGGCCAGCAGCGCCGGCAGGCCCGCCAGCCCCGCGAGCTCATCCCGGCAGTCCCGGCAGGTGGCCAGGTGGGCGTCCACCAGCCCGCGCTCGGCGGGCTCGATGGCGCCGAGCACGTACACGCCAAGAGAAGGCCTGGCCTCGGTGCAGTCCCATACCTGCGTCATGGCGCCAGCCCTCGTTCCTGCAGCGCCAGCTTGAGTGCCTTAAGCGCGTAAAACGTGCGGGACTTCACCGTTCCCGCCGGTATCCCCAGCGTAGCGGCGGCTTCGGCCACCGAACAACCTCGGTAGTAGGTCTCCACGATCACCCGGCGGTGATCGGGCCGCAGCGACGCCAGCGCATCCGCGACGGCCCACGACTCAAGGGTCCGGTCCGCGTCATCGTCGGCCGGCAGCATCTCGAGAGCCGCCTGCCCGGTCTCCGGGGGCCTTGCCTGCCGCGCGCGGTAGGAATCAACGGCGAGGTTGCGCGCGACGGCGAACAGCCACGGCCTGGCCGGCCGGTCGGCTAGCGCCTCGGGGTGGCGCCATGCCCGCACTATCGTTTCCTGCACAAGATCCTCCGCACGCTGCCTGTCACCGCCCGTAAGGTGGAGGGCGTAGCGAAGCAGGGCGCCGCCGTGTTCGGCGTACAGTGCCCGGACAAAGGCTTCGTCAGCCACCCGCCCTGAGCGGGGCGCGGTTCCC
>Ga0209380_10001646_pt1 | contig 14782 bp, 17 predicted proteins | sample HubBroMetageWFT6_FD_188347 | JGI IMG/M metagenome (GOLD analysis project Ga0209380, IMG submission 188347) | Warmed and freeze-thawed soil microbial communities from the Hubbard Brook experimental Forest, New Hampshire - Hubbard Brook CCASE Soil... | ecosystem: Environmental > Terrestrial >...
ATAAAGGACCATGGCAGGCCCAAAGTGTCCATTCCCGAACGAAAACGTCCGGAGACGGACAAATGACGACGTACAATGCGACACATCCACAAGCGAAAGAGGTAGATCCGGCCCGATGAGTATGAGTGTTCCCATCAGCCCCATCCAAATCCGTCACGACAGCGCAGTCGCTATGCCGGAAGCGGGCTGATTGGAGAAATCGAGTACAGTGATGAACCGATTTCATCATTCTTGAGCACCTACGGTGCGAGTTCTTTCTTTCGGAAACGGACGCGCTACGCTTTTGAAGTGGAATGGCGAAGTGTAAGGGCACTTAGCCGCTTCACGGACATTGTCAACCCGGCCAACGGTCCGGCTATTTATCGGGCACGTTTCAATCCCGCCTGTATCAGAGAAATACTCATTCTGCGTGAATGCTCGGTCGAATGGGAGCTTCGGACTCTGGCTGCGGTTGACGCTCGATACAGACATGCCGCCGTGACTCTACTAGATTCGTCCCACTGCATCGACCATGACGTTCCAAAAAGGTCACCATGAGGCGACCGGTAACCTGCAGATTCTTCGCAATTCGAAACGGACCATCGATGCGTTCCGAAATGAACTGTTTGTGGAACGGTGCGGCCGGGCGGAGGGGGCGTGGTGGAGCGGCTTTTCACACCCTCAGAACGGCTGCCGGTACTCAGCCGTTTCAGGCTTGGCCGCGTGCTTCGTTTCAACGCACGGGACGAAATCGGTTTTGAAAAATTCGGCCAGTGAGGGTGAGGGCGTCTTCTCGCGGATGCCAACCAGGCCATTCGCCAGAGCCGTTCTATGGGCTGATTCTATAGTGCGCGCCGTGTTGGCATTCCTTTGCTTCGTAGATTCGCGGACCACTTCGTTGTTCCACAAGCGCCGCCGAATTGCGAGTATCCAAAAAAGAAAATAGGAGACGTTCGCAATCAAGTACCTCAGTAAGTACCGTCCGGCAAAATCAGCGGCGTTGGGTTTGATAAACCACAATCTCAGCCCAGTCACAAAACTAAAACCCGACCGCTGCGCTGAACACAAGAGAGTAAACGCTCGGTAGAAGGATTCGACTGGGGGCGTGGGCAGCAATCACCATCGGAATGGTGTACGAGAAGATGCGATAGAGGCTCGTTGCGGGATAAAGGAAGGTGAGAATCCGCCACCCAGCAGTGCTGTTCCCGCCGAAGTGACCGGATGGCTGCTGCTGCTGCTCCGCTTGACCCCAAACGCCCTCGGATCCGCATATTCCAGTATCCAAAGTTAGACGGCCGGCCCGGGGGGGGACCGTCGACGTGGCCCACGTCCATGAGGGTCTGTCGACGCATCGACGGCAGACTTCAGTTCAGCGCTGATCCTCTCAGTTTTCGCCTCCACCGCATAATCCACACCACCCATCCTAGTCCCAGCGCGAACGCCATGGCCGAGATCATCCAGCAAATCCGAACACTATCCGGCATATATCGGAACACTACCCGGTGTTGCCCTACCGGTACGACAACGCCACGTATCGCGTGATTCACGACCAGGATTGGCATCAGTTTGCCATCGATCTGCGCCTGCCATCCTTTGTCCCACAAATCCGCCAGGACAACCATGCCCGCTGTGTCCATGCTCGCATCGAGCAAAACGCGTCCGGGAAATTCCTCCACTATCTTCGTGGTGCCGCGGGACACCGCAGGCAAGTCCAGATGCTCGGTCACATAGGACACCCGCCCAGGGTCGAATGTCACCGCTCGCAATCGGTCCATCAACGGCTGCCCCTCGTCCACCGCTTCGACTGACTGAGGCACGAACGCTCGCGCCATTGCGAGTTCGTTTTCTACTACCGTATAGCCATCAGCCCGGATGATGGTCTTGACTTGGTCCGACAAATCCTGGCAAAAAATCAGGTACCGCACGTTCAGCAAGCTCAACACCGGCGAAACGCGCAGCGCCCCGTCCTTCGTCCAAGTAGCCCATGGGATGAACCCCTGCGTCCGCGCGTAAGCAGGCGATGATGTCCCCGGCTGTCGCGCGAACTCCAGCACATCCAACAATCGCTTGGGATCCACGGCATCATAGCCACGAATATCCGGCAATCCGAACATCAAGTTGAGTGCTGGCGGCAAACATGACACCCCCAAAATCCGCCCGGAGGGTCGCTGCTTCAATTCCTCCAACGCCGGGATCGGCGGATAGTACAGCGCTGGATCGCACTGCGGGTTCACGTTGTAGGCGTACAGCAGCAACTCCGCCATCATCAAGCTGCCCGCGATTGCCACCATCCAGCCTCGCCTCAGCGTTCCCGCGTACAGGATTGCCCATCCCCCAACGGTTAGCGCCGCCAGCCCTGCTCCGATTCCATAGTTGACCGTGAAGTATTCTCGCGCCATTGCAAAAGCCAGACGGACTGGAATTCCCATGTACGTTGCGTTCGCAGATGTGTCAGGCATGCTCAATTCCACAGGCAGGTGGCCCATGCGATAGAGACACCATGCGCACAGTCCCGCCGCTAGCAGCGCCGGAACCGCGAACCAGTGCCGCGGCTTCACCATTCCCTTTATGATTGCGTCGATCCCGGTCACCGCGAGCACAGTTAGCGCGAACCCGGTTAACATCGTCCACCGGTTATAGGAGAGTATGTTGGCGCCTGGTAGCCGCATGAGCTGTACCAACCCAGGGAAGTCCAGAACCCACCCCAACGACAGCACCATCCATCCCAACCACCAGAAGCTCCTGCCTTTCAGATTACGATGGCAGAACGCCAGCGGCGCCAGAAGCAACGTCGCCATCAGTCCCGCATATCCCGCAGCGGAACTCTCCAGTTGGTTCCCTTCTACAATCCGCATGGAGCCCTTCTGGGTCGAACCATATAGATTGGGCAGCACGATTTGGGGCAGTGCCGCAAGTCCAACCGGCGGCCGCTCTTCCTCCCCGGCGGCGCGCCTGCTGAAACGCTCTCCGGTGCGCGAATACTCAACCAGTGGCACGATGTAGGGCGCGGCAATGCAAAGCCCCAATCCCCAACCCAAGGTAAGGGCTGCAATCGCCGGAATTGCGCCTCGTCTCCAGTTCGTCCATCCGTAGACTTCGACCAGCCGACCGATCGCATACAGGCCCGAGCTCAGCAATACCAGTGCCGCCACGTCAAGTTGCCCACTCAGCGCTGCTGCCGCCGAAAAGATCCCTAACAGGATGGGGCCAAAACCTCTCGCCTCTTCGATCGTGTAATCCACCGCCAGCAGAATCCACGGCAGCCACGCGACTACCCAGGTCAGGCCGAACCCTTGCCATTGCACGAAAACGCCAGTAATCGGGTAGCACCAAGCCCCAATCGTCGCCGCCCAGAACCCGGCAGCTAATGCCCGCCTGAAAAACAGGAATGCTCCAACCCCTGCGAGAACCGACTTAATCAGCTGAATGTATGCCAGTGTTGTTGGTGAGGGCCAGCCACAGAAGATCAGGAAAAACGGAGAGTACTTCGGGAAGGCGACGAATGGAACTCCTGCGAAGCTCTGCGGATTCCATAGCGGTATCCGCCCCGCGCGCATCTCCTTCGCCGCATATTCCATGGTCGGCATTCCTAACAGCACCGGGTCTGACAATATGAAGTTGTGCGGACCTGGCCTGGCGCCATTCGCGGAGGCCGGCATGTTCCACCCGTTCCCAGCAAGGATATCTAGCGGTAATAAAACCTTACTTCCCGTCAACGAGGGACCATAAAGCAGGATCTGCGGCAATACCAACCCCAACAGCAAGAGCGTGACGCGCTGCCATCGTGCACTGGGAGCCTCTACCGCCACCTCACTCCCAACTAACCGTTGCACTTGCTCTTTCACTCGTTTCGCCATAATTGTCAAACTGTCCGAGGCGTCGATAAGGTGCCCGGCGGCCGGGTATGCCCTCTCCGCAGATCAGGACCGCGAAAAGAGCCCGTCACCAAAGTTTTTCATTAGAATGTTTTTTCTGAACTCGTCGCAGTCAAGACATCATAAGCGCAACCGCTACGAGTACAAACAGTCATTCCGGGTTCACCCCAGCAGCCCGTGGTGCAAGTGCGGTTCTTATCGTCCAACAAGGTCGTCGTCACCGACTGTGTGACAAGCCAAGCCGCCTGCGAGTACGAGGACGAGCGCATATTGATGTCCATCTTCGGCGATGTCATCTTCGGCACCGGGCAGCAACAAAAGATCATGCCGCTCAGGCGACGATTGTTTCCGTTCGTTGCATCCTTTCCCAGGTGCGGGCCAACCTCCAGCAAAGCTGGCGAATATGCGGTGGTTTTAACCCCAACGCCATCCGCACGGCGGGCGAGTCATGACAGAGATTGTAAGAGCGATATATCACACCGAGAACGGTGCCTGGCTATGCTACCTTGCCTTGCATGAAAGGTAAGGATGCTCTAATCTCCGAACTTTGACGCCGCTGAAAATCCCCGGACCCACAGCCCAGCATGTTTATTGAGTTCACTCACAAACGCCTGCGTGAGATCGTGCAATGGATCTTCCAAGTGCTCGGCGTACTTGCGTCGATGATGGTTATGGACTTCGTCCCAAAACAGGTCGGTGACCTTCTCCGCGCCTTCTGAGAAACGAGCCGACAATCGGAACATTGCTAACGGCTGCCTACGCAACCTCCCCGGTCACCTTCCGCCCGAAGGTCTCCTCAGCCTCCTGACGATCTTGACGAAACTTGCGGAGGGTCTCTTTATAAATCTCCAGCGCTTTTTCGAACGCGCTTTTCAATTCGAGGCGCTTCGCGAAGGCCTGCATGACTTCTACAGGAGTGGGATGCCTTTCGTTCGCATAAGCAAACAAGGCAGATGCGTGGTCTTCATTGGCTCCATTACGCGCTCGCGGACGCGGCCCGCGAGCACATTGGTTCATCCTGCGTTCCTGCAGACACGAGCCGGTTCCAAAGCAGGATGGATGGAGCAACCGTGGCGACAACCATCGCCCAAGGGACCACGGGCGAACTCCAGAAAAACCTGGTGGTGAAGCTGAGCAACGCGAGCCAGATCAACGTCACAAATGTGCCAAACAGAAAGGCCGTCCGACGAGCGCCGCCGCGGAATGGCAGCGAATATGAACACAGCGCCTGCACCATCAGAGAAAACGGAAACGCGACCACCAAATCGATGAAGTAGTGTTCCCCTGACCCCAGCGTAGCCATCGCCGTCAAAACCACGAACAACAAGGCTATCGCTCGCACCCACCGCGCCAGTCCTTTGGAATTCCACCACACGAGCAGCACCCAGGCCATGTGCAAAGAAGGCATGGCGTTGCGCGCGCCCTTGAGGAGGATTGGCACTACGTTCATCTCCATCGCTTCCGCAATGGAGGGCGGATGCCACGGAAACGCCGCCCCAAAAACATGTACTGGACCGCAAGCCGGCAGCATGTTGTAGAACAGAACTCCCAGCGGCCCGGTAACCAGAAATGCCAACATAACCGCCAGGGCGTTCTCTCTTTTTCGGCGCAGTTGTGCAGCGTAGACCAGCGCCAGTGGCAGCGGGAGTGCCATATAAATAACGAGGCACACAAAGCGCACCCAGGGCCACGTCCAGAAAAGCTGCCCCATCAGAAAACTGAACTGCACCCGCAAGCTGCAATCGAACGAGTACAAGAACACGTCAAAGGTCTTGGGATGAAGGGTCTCGGTGAGATTGAGTAATGTGCTCGCCATGTATTCCGAACCGACAAAAAGAACCGCCGGCAGAAATCCATAAAGACACCGCTTGCGCTCGTCCCCGTCGGCCCAGATCGTGTGCGTACCCAGGACTGCCAAAGCGGCTATGCCCACAAACGAAAACCCGGCCATGAAGATCGGATTGAAAGCCATCACGCGAAAGTCGAGCACCGCTAGTGAAAGTCCGCCCGCCAGAACCCAAAGCAGATCAAGCCAGGAGCGCCGGATCATCCCCAGAACGATCCAGGCGCTGGCTAGCGCCAGAGAAAGGAACGCCGAGACCATCGCATCGTTATAGAAATCCCGGTTGAGTGAGAGGGCCAGGATCACAGCATAGAGCAGCACCGTCAGGCCGACCCTGAGGGCGCGGTTGCGATCGATCGTGTTGTCTGTCGATGGGTTCGAGCTTTTGCGCACGAGAGTTCTGCGAGCTCATCGGACAAACCGCTCGCACTCAAAAGTCTAGGTGGTCGGAGAAGGGGAAGCAACACGGTCAGCCGCGGCTCCGGTTACAAAAGTAATTTTGTAACCGCAGGAACGAGAGCCGGGTTCGGCTAAGTTCCAAGGTTGCGCTTCTTCTTGGTCAGCGGCCGGGCAACCGCGTTCGTTGTACATGGGGTATGGCAACAATTCGCGACAAACCGCTGTCCACGAAACCGCGTATCCCCGGCTAAAAAGCAACGTCACCCGACGAGAATTGGTCGACCTGTACACGCCTACTGAAGCGGAAGTGGAGTTGGCCGGTCGCGTTTCGAAAGGCCCTTCTGCAAGAGCCCCCTCCTTGATTTTATTGAAGACGTTTCAGCGGCTTGGCTACTTCACTGCGCTCAGTGAGGTGCCTCGCTGCATCGTCGATCACATCGCAAACGACCAGGGAATGATGTTCGTCCCTGACAACATGGAAGAGTACGACGAGTCCGGAACACGACGGCGCCATGTGCCGATTATTCGCAAATATCTTCGCGTAAAACCTTCGACGAGAGTGGACAGGCATTGCTGTCAACTACGATCCGGCGGGCTGCAGCCAGAATGGAGGATCTGGCCGACATCGTCAATATCGCCATAAAAGAGTTGACCCGGCACAGCTTCGAGCTGCCCGGATTCACGAGTCTTACTAAGGAAGCGCAGCGCGGACGAGCGCAAGTGAATCGCGCACTCTACCGCCAGGTCTACGATGCGCTCACGGCCGAAGGGCGCAATGCAATCGATACTCTCCTCGCGGAGTCCGCCTCTGAATCCCATCAGACGCGATGGAACATGCTCAAGCAGGACGCGGGAAGTCCTACGTTGACCCACTTGCGGGAACTCTTGGAACGGCAACAGTGGTTAGTGCGCGAAACCTACATCGCTCCGTTCAGCCATTTCATCCCGTGCGGCGTCTGGGAGGCGGTCTACATCCTCGACGGCCTGCTCAAGAATAAAAGCGACATTCAGCCCGACGTTCTCCACGCCGATACGCAAGGACAGTCCGAACCCGTCTTCGCGCTGGCGCATCTGCTCGGCATCGAGCTGATGCCGCGAATCCGCAATTGGAAAAACATCGATCTATGCCGGGCGGATCGTAAATCCCGATACGAGCATATCGATTCGCTATTCAAGGAGACGATCCACTGGACTCTGATCGAAACCCACTTCCCGGACATGCTTCGTGTGGCATTGTCGATCAAAGCAGGCCGAATCAGCGCATCCACCATCCTGCGACGACTCGGAAACCGTAAGAACCGCCTCTATCGGTGACTCACCGATGTACTGCTGCCATTCAGCATCGCTCAGAACTCTATCCCGCTGACGCTCACCCTTCGCCAGAGTGATCTTTACTGGTCGTTCCAGCTTGCCCCCCCTCGAAAGCTTACGTTCAGAGCGCCACGAAGGATGCGGAGACCGCAATTGATTCGCGAGGGAGAGAGTCCCGCATACTTGGCCGCAAAGTGTTGAGCTTGCTGATCGTTAATCTTGTCGAGCGGCTCAGACGCCCAGTCACATTTCTTAATCATTTTCACGCCATCGGTGTACTATTCGACGGTTCCGGACTTGGCGATGTGCTTCGTTTCCACAAAGGGCACAAAATCATTCGTCAGAGAGTCTGCCAGTAACGAAACGGCCTTCTTCTAGCGGATACCCACCAATCCGTTCGCGAGGGCCGCACGGTGCGCCGCTTCCATGTTGCGGCCTTGCGGTCACTCCCTGCTTCGTTCGATTCGCGGACAAGCTGGCCATTGAGCATAAACTTGTACCAGTACCGACCTCCTCTTTGTGGTTGTTATTATAGTTGTGCGTTTCATAAACAAATGGCTCAGCATTATCCAGAGGCATCGCGAGATAGAAGGCGCGGGGCAGAGTTGACCTGCTAGTCTCCGAGATGAAGCCGTTCGGGCTCTCCTCAAGCCAATTCCCGTCCCCCATATTAACGACACTCCATAATGGCCGCGGTTGACGAGCGTTGGCACCTGCCGACGGGGAGCCGGAACTGGAGCCCTCACCGCGAATCTAGTAACGATGGTTACCTTCAGAACCCGCCTCGATCAGAGTATGATCGCGAATGTTGACCTTAGCATTTCGCTCCTGGGCTTGGTGCGTTCGAGCGACCGGCCTGCTCTTCCACTATCATGACGCCGCCTTCCCAGCCCCGGCCGACCCCAACAACGCTGGTTCGCTACCTGGCCGTCGGTGCCTGCAACACCGTCTTCGGCTATGGCTGTTTTGCGTTGTTCACGATGTTGCTGACTCCGCTCATCGCGTACGGATACATTCTCGCCAGTCTGCTCGCGAATCTGTTCGCCATTACGTTTGCTTTTCTCGGATATAAGTGGTTTGTTTTCAAGACTCAAGGCAACTATTTCAAGGAATGGCTCCGCTGCCTGGGCGTCTATACCGGCAGCATGGCGGTGTCCGCTGCCGCGCTTCCCTTCGTGGTCGCGCTGATCCGACATCGAACAGGAAACGCACATAGTGCCCCGTATATCGCCGGCGCAATCATGCTCATGTTTTCCGTAATCTTCAGCTTCTTTGGTCATCGCCATCTCTCCTTCGGCGGATCGAAACAAGGTCCTCAAGGCGCGCGCTAACTGTGCGGCCTCTGCTTCCATCATGAAAGCCTGACGGATGACTTTCGTAATACTGCCTTCGCCGGTTACCTGTGCGATAACGGAGCTGAAGGAAGAGTTGCGAAAACCCAAGTTATGAACGTCGTCGTTCGGTGCGGCGGATTAGGTTGTCTGCTTCGCCGAGGACGGCATGGGCGGAGGTTATATCACGGCCACCAACTGCGCATATCACAAGCCCGACCACCTTTGGCGGGTGCTCTTCTCACCGAAAATTGTTGCCCGCGATTCTGCTCTGAACCTCCACGCGCACTGTGCCGACGGTCTGGACGCGGTCTGCTATGCCTTTCCACACGAGCGCCGGCCGCCACCTCAGGCCGCCCAGACTTGTAATGTCGTCTCAAACAAATTCCACGCCCGCGCACCGGTTACCTCTTCATGAAGACCATCAGCGTAGTCACGCCCTGCTTTAACGAGGAAGGTAACGTTCGCGAAGTTTACGAGCGTGTCCGGACCTTGATGTTAACTCTCGGACGCTACAACTACGAGCACATCTTCATCGACAACGCGTCCCGCGACACCACCTTTTCTGTGCTCAGCGAAATCGCCGCCGCCGACTCGAATGTGAAGGTCATCCGCAACGCGCGTAATTTCGGGCACGTCCGCTCCCCCATGCACGCGCTGCTGCAGGCTCGGGGCGACGCTGTCATTGGGCTCATGTCCGATCTGCAAGACCCCCCGGAGGTCCTGACCCAGTTGCTGGAACAGTGGGAAAAAGGAGTTCCCATTGTTATTGCCGTCAAGCATAAGAGCCGGGAATTCGCGCCGATGTTCCTCGTGCGGAAAGCATTCTATTGGCTGGTCAACCGTCTCTCCGACGACGTCGAAACTTACGAGAACTTCACCGGCTTTGGACTTTACGATCGGCAGGTCATCGACCTGGTGCGCCAGTTTGGCGATCCTTACCCTTACTTCCGCGGCATGATAGCAGAAATCGGCCTTCCCCACGCCGAAGTTCTGTACGAGCAGCAGAAGCGCAAGAGTGGCAAGTCGAAGAACGACTTCTACACCCTTTATGATCTCGCGATGCTCGGCATCACCAAGCTTTCCAAGGTCCCGCTGCGCGTGGTCACCTTCTCCGGATTCCTTGGGTCACTGCTCTCGATGCTCGGAGGCACCGCCTATTTCGCCTACAAACTCTTGTTCTGGAATCAGTTCACGCTCGGCATCGCTCCCATCGCCATCGGAATGTTCTTCCTCGGATCGCTCCAGTTGCTCTTTATGGGCATCATTGGCGAGTACATTGGCAATATCCACACGCAGGTACACAACCGTCCGCTGGTGGTCGAGCGTGAGAGATTGAATTTCCAGTACGAACCCGGTGAACCGCTCCCCCACACCACTCTCGCATCGGGTGCAGCCGCCGGCCGTTGAAGCACAACCTTCGCTGGAAGATGTCGGTGGGGCGAAGTCGTTGCGGAAAGACAAACGAGCCGACCCTGGACTGAGCCGCTGATCGAGTTTGACGACTCTACAAGCAATGCTCCAAAGGCCGGAACTGTATAAATCTGCTGACCGCCGGAGACCTGTTCACCTGTGCGGCGTTCCAGCTACACATGTTCGCAATCGTATGCGAAGTTGGTGAGTGACGAAAGAGCCCCAAGTCCACAGGGTGAGCATAGAAAATGCGGCACGCAACCGTAAGTGGAACTCGCCCGCCCATGAGTAAGCGATTGCGCCAAGCGGATACTCGGATGCTCCCTATCTTTTATTTTAAAATCTCTTAATGAAGATGGCGTGTCCGTTTAAGTTCTTCCCCGGCGACGTCCGTGATCGGGCTGTAGAAATTGTGCACTAGAATAGAGGACATGAATCTTGCTGATTTGGTCTTTGGGCGTCCGCTCGCAACCGAGGATGAGAAAGCTGAACGAATCGGCCCCACGAAGGGTATTCCAATCTTCGGCCTGGATGCGCTCAGTTCCGCGGCCTACGGACCCGAAGCCGCCTTGACGCTGCTCATTCCGTTGGGAATGGCCGGCGTAGCGTACATTCTGCCAATCAGCGCCAGCATTGTCGTTCTGTTGGCAATCGTCTACCTCTCGTATCGCCAAACGATTGAAGCGTACCCGCAAGGAGGCGGCTCGTACACAGTCGCCAGCGAGAATCTTGGAGTCGGCGCGGGATTGCTTGCGGCGGCTTCTCTTATGGTCGATTATGTCCTGACCGCCGCGGTTGGAATCTCCGCGGGCGTGGGTGCGCTCGTCTCAGCCGTCCCTTCCCTGCAACAACATACGTTGCTCATCTGCCTCGGGATCCTGGTCATTCTCACCCTGATCAATCTACGCGGAGCCCGTGAGACCGGCGGAGTATTTCTGATTCCGACATATTTGTTCATCGCTTGCATGCTCGTGATGATCGCCGTCGGCGTGATGAAGGCTATCGCTGCTGGCGGACATCCGGTTGCAATAGTGGCTCCGCCAAAACTGATGCAGGCAACGGCGGGAGTAGGCACATGGCTCCTTTTACGTGCGTTCGCTTCTGGATGCACAGCCATGACCGGCGTTGAAGCGGTGAGTAACGGGGTCATGGCGTTCAAAGAGCCGACTTACAAATACGCCCGCTTAACTTTGACCATCATCATTGCGGTTCTCATGGTCATGCTCTTAGGGATCGCTTACCTGGTCAGGGCATATGACGTTGCAGCCACTGTGCCGGGTGAAACCGGCTATCAGAGCGTGCTTTCACAATTGTTTGCTGTCGTTGCTGGAAAAGGCGCCTTTTATTGGACCAGTATCGTCTCGATTCTGGTCGTATTGTCCCTCTCAGCGAATACCGCATTCGCCGATTTCCCGCGCCTGTCGCGGGCGATCGCTCTCAACGGTTTTCTGCCGCATGCGCTCTCGATACGCGGACGACGACTCGTCTTCGCCGAAGGAGTCTACGCACTTGCAATTCTCACCGCGATTCTTCTGACCATTTTTGGCGGGGTGACCGATCGGCTTATCCCGCTCTATGCCGTCGGCGCGTTTATGGCGTTTACTCTGTCGCAAGCCGGCATGGTCTCGCATTGGAAAAGAGTTGGCGGCCCTGGCTCTGGCAGGAACATGTTTCTCAACGGGTTGGGTGCTGTTGCTACGGCGATTACTTTAACCGTTGTCCTCATCGCGAAATTTACCGAAGGCGCCTGGATCACGATCGTTTTAATTCCAGCGATGATTCTGCTGATGGTGGGGGTCAAACGACATTACGCGACCGTCGAGAAAGAGACCTGTACGGATGTGCCCGTCAACACGCAGGGTCTTTGCGCGCCGATTGTTTTGATTCCGATGGATCGTTGGAGTGTAGTTTCGGAAAAGGCACTCCGTTTCGCCTGGGGCCTGTCAGCGCAAATTCAGATTCTCCATGTGGAATGCGGCGAAGACACCGAGAGCCTGTGCAGAAACTGGGCCAGATTGATAGAGAACCCGGCTAAGGACGCGAACCTTGCCGTTCCCGAACTGGTGCTGCTGAAGTCTCCCTTTCGATTTGTTGTCAAGCCCATCGTGGAGTATGCCTTGCAAGTGGAAAACCAGAATCTCGACAAGCACGTCGCCGTTGTACTGCCTGAACTGATGGAACGAAGCTGGTATCACATACTGTTGCACAATCATCGATCCTCTGCGCTGAAAGCGCTCTTGTATTTCCACGGAAGCCAGCGGATCAGCGTCGTTAACGTTCCGTGGTACCTAAAGTAGTTAGAGAATTGCGGTCGAACAAGACGAATCGAAAAACCATGAGTGATCAGGAATTATTGAAAGAAGCTCTCGAAGAAGCGAGAAAGGGATTGCGTGAAGGAGGTCTGCCCATCGGATCAGTCCTCGCCAACGGGCACGGCCAGATCGTGGCGCGCGGGCATAACTTGCGAGTTCAGACCGGAGATCCGACAGCGCATGCCGAGACCGTTTGCCTGCGCAACGCAGGCCGCAGACGAGACTGGGCTGACTTGACTCTGGTCAGCACTCTCAGTCCCTGCATCATGTGCACCGGCACAGCTTTGCTGTACCGCATCCCTCGCATCGTTGTCGGAGAAAATCGCAACTTCATAGGCGCGGAAGACTTGTTTCTCAAACACGGAATACACGCAGTCATTCTCGACGATGCAGAATGCATTCGCATGATGAGCGAGTTCATCGCTGCGCATGCAGATTTGTGGAACGAAGATATCGGCATGTAATGTTCGTCCCGACCGCACGAGATGTCGTTCCGCGACGGCGTGGCAATCAGTGGGTTGCGGGTATCTGGCGATCGGGCTTCTCGAATGCGGCAGCTTCGCTTGCGGGAAGAGTAGACTTCAGATCCCATTTGCAAATTGGGCAACGGGTCGCGACCGAGTAGACGATGCGGCCAAAGGTTACGCATTTGGTATTGATGCAGGCTCTCATTTTTGACTCCCATGGTTAGAGCGAAGTCGATCTTCTGTGAATCACGCTAGCACGGGTCTCAGGATTCTTTCGCGCTTCTTTTCGGTTGCCGCGGATTGATTTTTCTTCTAACCAGGTCGACTCAACTGCCGCAGCGGTCGCTGCACGAGTGTTGTACAATCCCAGCCCAACTACACTGAGAGAACGAGCGGAGCCAACTGGTAAATGGAGCCGACACGGCCAGGCGAATCGCAGACCACGGACTTCGGCTTGCGGCGCGGAATCCTCTCGCCCATGGAGACGTTGGCCCAGTCGGTCTCCACCATGGCCCCAACCACCACTCCGGCAGCAACGATTCCGCTGGTCTGCGGGCTCGCCGGGAACGGAACATGGCTGGCGTATGTGCTCGCTACCGTCGCCATCTTCCTGGTGGCGTTGTGCATTGCGCGCTACGCGCGGCTTTCGGCATCTCCCGGATCCCTTTATACCTACGCTTCGACAACCCTTCCTCCTTGGCTCTCTGCAACTGTCGCATGGAGCCTGTTGCTCGCGTATGTGGCCACGGGTTCCAGCGTAATTGGTGGCTTCTACCACTATGCGAATTTGTTGCTACGCGACGCCACCGGGCATGTTTTCTCGGCGGTGTTGCTATCGTTGCTAGTGACGAGCGTTTCGATCTGGATCGCCTGGCGCGACGTAAAGATTTCCGCGCGGCTCATGTTGTGGATCGAAGCAGTGTCGGTTTCGGTCATCGTGATCGTGGTTGCGCTTCTGCTTTTTCGTCACGGTTGGCATCTGGATGGGGATCAACTCCGTTTGCGTGGCATGACGGGAAGCGGCCTCCGGCTTGGGTTGGTCCTGGCGCTGTTTAGCTTTGTGGGCTTTGAAAGCGCGACGACTCTGGGCGCCGAGGCGCGCAATCCACTGAAGTCAATCCCACGCGCAGTGATTCAAAGTTCCGTACTCGCCGGAGCTTTTTTCGCGGTGTGCGCCTATGCAGAAGTCTTGGGATTCCACACCATCGGGCAGGATTTGGGAGCCAGTCAAGCTCCTATGTATGTACTGGCGCGAGTCGGGGGCATCCCGGTACTGGGATTGTTGATCGATATTGGCGCACTGGTGAGCTTGTTCGCCGGAACTCTGGCCTGTATCACGGCTGCCGCGCGCGTACTGCTGCGGATGGCGCACGACGGCCTCGCCCATCACTCGCTCGGCGTAACTCACGTCCGCAACCATACTCCTGGCCGCGCCGTAGTGATCACCGGCATCGCTGCGGTGCTCCCGGTCGCTGTGCTGGCAGCGCGCGGCGCCAGCGGACTCGATGTATATGGCTGGCTGGGCTCGCTGGCGACCTACGGCTTCATCGTGGCTTACGCGCTGGTGTGCGTTGCTCTGCCGCGCTATCTGCGGCAGCACGGTGCGTTCACGTCCGGCGCTCAGATCGTTCCTGGCCTGGCTGCGGCAGCCATGTTGCTGGCGCTGGTTGGCAATCTCTATCCTGTGCCGGAAGGGCCATATGGAAAGCTGCCATATATCTACCTCGCATATTTGATCGCCGGCCTCGGATGGTTCATGGTTCGCGCACGTAGCAAGAAAGCAGCCTTAGCTGCCGACGTCGAACTTCCACAGTTATAAAAATTACTGATTCTCGCCAAAAGAATTTTGACT
>Ga0209380_10001650_pt1 | contig 14759 bp, 10 predicted proteins | sample HubBroMetageWFT6_FD_188347 | JGI IMG/M metagenome (GOLD analysis project Ga0209380, IMG submission 188347) | Warmed and freeze-thawed soil microbial communities from the Hubbard Brook experimental Forest, New Hampshire - Hubbard Brook CCASE Soil... | ecosystem: Environmental > Terrestrial >...
GCTTTACCCTTTGACCCATATTTGTTTCGGCGACGTGAGCACATACTCGCGAACAGTCGCTCTGTAAATATGTTCTTCCTAAGGAGCTGAATAATGAAGTCTGTCGTCGCCGTGATTCTGTGTTTGATAATTCCAACTGCGATGTTTGCTGGAACGTCCCAACCCGGTTTCAAGGTCAAGTATGATGGCGGGTCGCTGCAAGACGCCAAAGCGGGCGCTGACTTGAGCCTCTTCGTTGATTCGAATTCAGTACGGATCATGAAAGGCACAACTGAGATTGCGAACATCCTTCCGTCGTCCATAACCGAAGTCAGCTACGGCCAAGATGTTCATCGTCGAGTGGGGGCTGCCATTGGGTTAGCGGTGATCTCCTTGGGCATCGGCGCATTGATGGTGCTCACCAAATCCAAGAAGCACTTCGTTGGAGTGACATGGGCCAACGGCGATCAAAAGGGCGGCTTCGCCATGCAATGTGACAAGAATGATTATCGTGGTCTGTTGGCAGCACTTGAGGGATTAACTGCCAAAAAGGCGGTAGATTCCGAGACGATGAACGTTAAGAACTAAGTATCCCGCCGAAAGGATTAACACAACGCCGTTTAAACGGCAGGTCGTTAATTTTGCAAAAAATTTTAGCGCGGCGATAGTGCCTACGCATGCATGCCCCTCGCTGTTTTCTGCCCCAGTCGGCCCAAAGCATTGGGCTGGCCCGCACTCAAAATGTGACGTGCTTTGTGACGTAACCCCCCTTGAGCACCCCAGTCCGGGGCTGTCCACAGCGGACAACCGCTGTCCGTCACTGAGAGGTTAAGCGCGAGTCGTCATAATCGCTTGGCGTCACTTCTGACCGCTCGTGTCACTCGCTGTCATCACCACTTTTAGAACTGTCACGCAGGAGGTCGCGAGTTCGAGTCTCGTCGGCCCCGCCATTCCTTATTCAGTGACTTCGTGTTGTGTGCGGATTTCCTAAAAATTCACGCGAATATTAGGAATTCCGGCACCGGATTATCCGGCGCGGGCGGCGCCCAGATTTTCTAATGGTGTTGGAATCGTTCCCACAGCTACGCCATCACGCAAATCAAAAGAGCGGCCTGAATTGGCGGAGATCCGATCGCCCGGCACAATGATCCCTACGAGGTTCAGCGGGTCCGCGGCTGCGATCTGAATAACTTCCTGCGTTGGCCCAAGGGATCGTGAGGCTCGCAACGAGTCCGCAGCAACAGGGAGCGCGAATTGCTCGCCGAGGAATCCGCCGACGAATCTGCCGCCGCGGATTTCACCACGATCTTCGAGACGCCGGAGTGCGATGAGCACTTCGCGCCAGGGAAGCTGTATCGATTCGCGCGTGAGCAGTTCGCGGAATACAATTCCATAGCGCCTCAGGAGCATCCAGCACGTGGACTCGACTGCCGGCGCCCGATCGTCGGCCTTATCCGTGAAGAGCAAAGACCAGCGTCCACCGCTGTCACGAGGGCGCAGGGTTCGCCCCCGGCCCTGCCCTGAACGGCGTTTGGGGTCAATCAGCGCGCGCAGATTGTCGAAGCCATCGGCGGTGATCATACCGGAGGCGACGAGCTCCCAGAGATCTGCTTCGACCTCGGACTTCAGCCGGCGCGTTCCCCGGACGATGTCCACAAAAAACAGGGCGCCCCGGGTTGCGAGCAAATCGAGAACTTCTTTTGCGCCGCGGCTTAGTCCTCCCTGATCTCCTAATCCCAGGCTGTGGTGGCGGCAAGACATCCAGTCGGCGTCGTCGCGCACAAAAAAAGTGATGGGGGCGACGCTGCTGGGGACAATGCGGCGGCCGCGCTCTCCATGCTCGTGCAACATCGCGGGATGCGGAGACAGGCGTCCCCATCCCACCACTCCCCTCAAGCATAAATTGTCCAACGCAGCCGGATCATAGTTGGCAACGCGGCGCTTGAGAATCTCGCTTTCCCAGGAATTTGCAGGCGCTTCATAGCCCTGCAATTGCCGAAGGACCTCAAGAGTTCCGCGTTCTCCCAAGGTCAGCGTTCCAGGGGCAACATGCTGCCAGCGTGCAAGCCAGCGCATGAACTGCGCGGCCGTTACGGGTTCGATCTCCTTGCGCAGTTTTCCGACGGTGAGGCGGTGAATTCTGGAAAGCAATCTTCGCTCGCACCACTCGATGTCGTCAGAGCGAATATCGGCAAAGTGGCCGCGCAAAATGGTTCCCGCCGCCTCAATCCGCAAAAGCGAATTGTAGATTTCCGAATCCGTTAAATTCAGAAGACGCGCAAAGACCCGGGCATGAACCGGTCCGGAATGTTGCAGCCAACCCGTCAGAAGCGAGGACAATGCGTCTTCCCTTGTTGGCGCGGGCTGGTCAATTTCCGCGATGGACGAATCAAAACTAACGGCAGGAAATATCGACGCCGCCAGTTTTTTGCGTTCAGCTGTCACCCAATAATCGCGGCCCGAGATGTGCGCCTTACCGGCCCGCCCTTGAGAGGCCAGCTCTTCAAAAAATATCCGCCATCGAGGAATCGATTCCGCAAGGGCGTGTTCCAGGAAATGAAGTTCCGGATCGTGGTTGGGGCCGATGGATTCTGAGTCGAGGGCTTCCGGCGTGACAGGTTCAGGCAGAACGATGAGCGTTTCCAGAGCGTCATGAAGTTCTTCGGCGTCGCGCACGTCAGGCCATGCATCCTTGCGGACTTCCTCGATCGCCGCGGGATCCAAGCGCCCGATATCCGAGGCGGCGGTTTCGGGGAGCACGCGCCGCATTTCCACAGCGCGCGCGCGGCGCTCTTCGAGCGGCGCATCGTCCAGATATGCAAACGGATTCGCATTGAGTATTTCGTGAGAGAACTGTGAGGGTACGGGAGTATCGACAGCCAGGCAGCGAATGCGCCCATCCAGGAATTGCGGCAGCAGCTCTTTCAGGCCTTCCAAGTCCATGGCTTCCGTAAGGGCGTCCTTCATCACCTCCCGAATCAGGGGATGGTCAGGAATCCGCATCTCGCCTGCGATGTTTTCCTGGCAAGCCGCGGCGTCGGGGAAAACGGCAGCTAGAAGATCGTCCGCGCGCATGCGTTGAATTTGAGGAGGCACCTTTCGTCCGCCTTGAAAACGCAGCAGCGCCAGAGCGCGCGAGGCATCCCAACGCCAGCGTGTCGTGAAAAGGGGCGAAGTTAGTACTGCTTGCTCGAGCACTTTCCCGACGGAGGCCGGATGCAGAAAGCGAAAAACATCCGCGAGCGGAAAACTGTGTTGATCCGACAAGGCAATATTGATGCCTTCGTCCGTCGCCGCGGCCTGCAACTCAAGATTGAAGGAACGGCAAAAGCGTTTCCGAAGCGCGAGTCCCCACGCTTTATTGATGCGGCCGCCGAACGGAGCGTGAATCACCAATTGCATGCCGCCGCTTTCGTCGAAGAAACGTTCCGCGATGACCGTATCTTGCGTAGGGACCGCGCCCAGGACAGACCGGCCGGCAACGATGTACTCCACAGCCTGCTCCGCGCCGGATCGATCGAGTCCGCATTCATCTTCGAGCCAGCGAAACGCCGGAGCGGCCGCGTCAAAATCCCGGAGCGGCGGGCGATAAACGATGGATTCCGTCATATCCGCGATCTTCTGCCTCAGTTCCGCGACCTGCTGTGATAACTCGCGGGTTCGTGCCGGGGCTTCTCCGCGCCAGAACGGCACATTCGGAGCAGCGCCATGCGCATCTTCGACAAGGACGCGGGCTGCCTCCACGCGGCGTATGCGCCAGGAGCTGTTTCCGAGGAGCATGATGTCACCGCGCAAGCTCTCCACGGCGAAATCCTCATCGACCGTGCCCACATGGGCGCCTTCCGGCTCAGCCACCACGGCGTAAAGCGCATTATCGGGAATGGCCCCGCCGCTGGTGATCGCCGCGAGACGGCTCCCCCGCCGCGCCCGGACTCGGCCATTCACGCGATCGCGATGTAAATACGCTCCATAGCGGCCGCGGCGAGCGTTGATGCCCTCGGAGAGCATCGTGATAACTTCGTCGAAATCGCTCCGCGCGAGGTTGCGGTACGGGTAGGCGCGCCGCACCAGGGCAAAAAGTTCATCTTCAATCCAGTCCTCCGACGCGCAAGCGGCCACGATTTGTTGCGCCAAAATATCGAGAGAATTTTCAGGAATGCCGATGCGATCGAGGTCGCCGCGCCGCATGGCGCGCACCAGCGCCGCGCACTCGATCAATTCGCTGCGCGTTGTGGCGAAGATTCGGCCCTTCGGAATGGCTCCATGCCAATGGCCCGACCGGCCGATGCGCTGCCACGCTCCTGAGATGGACCTGGGCGACCCGATCTGGCAGACCAGATCCACCGCGCCAATATCGATTCCGAGTTCCAGCGACGCAGTGGCCACCAACGCTTTTACTTCCCCGCCCTTTAATTTTCGCTCCGCCTCGAGCCGCAGCTTGCGTGACAAACTTCCGTGATGCGTTGCCACGGCCTCTTTCCCCAAACGTTCCGCCAGGTGATGCGCCACTCTCTCGGCTAAACGGCGGGTATTCACAAACAGCAATGACGAGCGGTGCTGCTCGACGAGTTGGGATAGCCGATCATAAATTTCATCCCACATTTCATGAGTGGCTACGGCGGCTAATTCGCTGCGCGGGACTTCCACGGCGATGTCAATGGCGCGCTGATGGCCGATTTGCACGATCACTGGTTCGGGCCTGTCGCTTCCCGAAAGGAATTGGGCGACTAACTCAATGGGCTTCTGCGTGGCGGACAGGCCTATTCGGACCGGCGGGAAATCGGCAAGCGCCTCTAATCGCTCCAGTGACAGCGCCAGATGCGTTCCTCGCTTGTCATCGGCGACGGCATGGATTTCATCCACGATTACCGTTTCGACTGTCCTTAGGATTTCGCGGCTTTTCTGCGCGGTCAGCAGAATGTACAAAGACTCCGGCGTCGTCACCAAAATGTGCGGCGGACGCTTTAACATCGAGCGCCGTTCCTTCATCAGAGTGTCGCCGGTGCGCACGGCCGTTCGGATTTCCGGCATCAGCAGGCCATGCGCGCCGGCAATCTGCAGGATTTCTCCGAGCGGCTGTTCCAGGTTCTTCTGGATGTCGTTCCCCAGCGCCTTTAGGGGAGAGACGTACAATACTTGCGTCGTGTCATTGAGCTCGCCGGCGATGCCTTTTCGGACTAACCGGTCAATGCATGTGAGAAATGCCGCAAGAGTCTTCCCGGATCCTGTCGGCGCCGAAATCAAAGTTGTTTTCTTGGCGAGGATAGGGGGCCAGCCTTGCTCCTGCGGTTCCGTCGCGGCCCCAAACCGCCCTGCAAACCATTCCTGGACGATGGGATGAGCCCAATTGAGAGTCGGCAAATTCATAGCCACACTATGAGACTATCGAAGCTCGAGCAAAATGGAAAGCTGCGCAACAAGAAATTATAATGCATTCTGGTAGAAAAACCTTGGCCTGGCGCGCAAAGGCGGGCCATGGAAGCCGCGCACAGAATCACTACAGTACTTGCCTCAAGCACGAGTGAGCTTCTCCCATGTTTCATTTACCTTTCCACGCCCTGCAAATGGAGCACAAAAACGAGCTCAAAAAGACGCCTCATCCCTCAGCGAATTTCCCTGTTGACCTGTGATCTGGTTGTGATATTGCTTTGCCCTGACTTTTCGAGTGAACCGAGCCTTTTTGAAATTCCTTTAGGGCAAATCCCGTTCGCAGCCGGGCGCCCCTAGGATGCGCTCTTCGGAAACGGCGCATCGCAAGCGAAAGGACCATCGCAATGTTTGAGCAGATCCTCGACCCTACTGGACATGTGTGGCTCAGCGTGTTCGTCTCCCTGGTTCCGCTGATCGCCCTGCTGTTCATGCTCGCGGCCCTTCGCATGACGGCCTGGCTCGCTTCCATCCTGGTAGGCGCGATCACCATTCCCATCGGCGTCTTCGTTTGGCATGCTCCGCTCGCAAGCACGCTCAAATCTTACTTGTACGGCGGGCTGCAGGGCTTCTGGGTGATTGACTGGATTACATTCTGGGGCCTGATTATCTTCAACACGCTGGTGGTCACCGGGAATTTCGAACGGTTCAAGAAGTGGATGATCCACCATGCCACGGCGGACATTCGAATCCAGACCATCATGCTGGCGTGGGCTTTTGGAGCGCTGCTCGAAGGTCTAGTAGGTTTCGGTTTTCCGTGGGCGGTGGTGGTGCCGATTCTCGTCGGACTCGGGATTACTGACCTTGACGCGATTCGCGTTGCCGCTCTGGCGAACAACGCTCCGGTCTCCTACGGAGCGCTGGGGGCGCCGATTCTCGGGCTGGCGCTGGTGACCGGGCTCGATATGTACGCCCTGTCCGCTTCCATCGGGAATGTCGTGGCCATCCTGGCGCTTCTGCCTCCGTGGATCCTGATTTACCTCGTGAGTGGATCGGAAGGTGTGGCCGAAGCGTGGCCCCTGGCGATTGTCGGATCGCTCTCGTATGTCCTGGGGCAGTGGCCGGTGGCCCATTACCTGGGTCCGTATTTGCCGGACTTGAGCGGCGCCCTAGTTTCATTCTGGGTTCTGTTTATTTTTGTGAAGATCTGGCGGCCGAAGACGATTCGGGGATTCGGAGGCAAGCCTCTTGCCGCGCCGGCAACTGTTGCTTCCAATTCCGTCGAAATGGGCTCGGTGCGTGAAGCGCTCTACGCGTGGCTTCCCTACATTGTGCTGATTCTGGTGGTAGTCGGATGGACCAACCCGAAGTCGCCGCTTCCGGGCCTAAGCCTTCTCAAACTCGCCGTATCGGCGAAATCGTCGGTAACGCATGGCCCGCTCTCGTCAACATTTAATTTTAATCCGCTCAGCGGCGGCACATCGACGCTGGTGTCGTGGCTTATTATTTTGCTATTCCTGCGGCCCAGCCGCGAGCAACTGGGGCGGGTTTTTTCGCGCACCTTCAAGCAAATGTGGGGAGCCCTGTTGGTGGCGTTTTTTATTTTCGCGCTGGCCTACGCATTTGTCTTCACCGGGATGGCGAACTCGCTGGCCTTCGGGCTTTCCAAAATCGGAGTGTTCTTCGTGGTGCTCGCTCCCGTTCTCGGCTGGATAGGCGTGGCTCTTTCCGGCAGCAACACTTCCACAAATGCCATGTTCGGCCCCGTCCAAGCGATGACCGGAAGGCTGCTGAACCTCCCGGTCCTGATGCTCCCTTCCTTCAACTCCGTTGGGTCGGAAGTGGGCAAACCAATCGCGCCGCAAACCGCGAGCGTGGGAGTTTCCACCAGCAAACTCGTACGCAGCGAAGGCCAGGTCATCCGCCACAATATGGGCTGGACGCTCGTTCTGCTTGCCTATCTAATTTTAATCAGCGTGGTTTTCTATTTTTTCTTCCCGAATTCGATGGCGCTGTAGGACGGGCTTCAGCCTGTCTGCTTTTGTAGTGCTCAGAATAAAATCGACAAGCTGTACCCACCCCTCCCAAAAACTCAAGTGTTCCAAACTGGGATTCCACGCCAAATTTTTCATTATTGTTTTCGAAATGCGCGTCAATTCATATATCGTAAAATGACAATTAAGCGTGCGTGGTGCATAGTCGCGGTTTCCTCTCAGAACGAGCGAAGCTGTTCGCCCGAATTGCAGAGGGATAATGAAACACGGTTGCTGGCTGGCAATGGCGCTCCTCGTTTCACCGGTTGCATACGCCCAACAAATTGAGAAAGTTCAGCCTGTGGCGGATGTTCCCCACGCGTTACTCTCCAAACCATTGGGAGTTGCACGGGAAGTGGCCGCGACATCCCGCGATTTTGTAATGTTCCGCGACCCGCAATGGAGCGTCCTGACGATTGCGCAAATTGGCGCGGCCTCCGCGGACGCGGTGACCAGCCTGAACAATCTTCACAGCTGCCCAGGTTGTTTGGAGACCGGCGTGTCAAGATTTGTTGTCGGCCGACACCCGGACGCGCACAAGTACATCATCGCCGGCGCCATGGAAATAGGCGTCGAAGCCGTCACCGCGCACTATTTTCGGAGCCGTGGCCCCGCGCGGAAATGGTATTGGAAGGCTCTCTGGACGCTGCCGCAATCCTTCTCGCTCTACGAACACATTCAAGCGGCGCACCATAACACGGCGCTCGATCTGAATTGTTTTTCCACGGCGCCGGCTTGTCATTAGATTTAGCGTCAAGGAATGACGGGCGCAACGTAGGAAAAGGTCCGCGCGAAAAACCACATGAAGAAGAGCACGAACACGAAGTTCACCATGAAATAAAGCATTCCGTACCCGATCAAATCGCGCGCCTTCACTTTCAACAGGCCCAACAGAGGAAGCATCCAGAATGGGTTGATCAGATTCGGCAAGGCTTCCGACGTGTTGTAAATCTGCACGACCCATCCGAGATTCACATGCAGGTCCTTCGCCGCCTGCAGGACGTACGGCGCTTCAATGATCCATTTGCTGCCGCCGGAGGGCACGAACATCCCCAGCAGGGCCGAGTAAATCGAGACCAGGATGGGATACGAATTCGTCGAGGAAAAGCTCACGAAAAAATGGGCCAGCTTCGCGGCCAGCGTTGAATAGGTGATGATTCCGAAAATTCCGCCGTAAAATGGAAATTGAATCAGGACGCCCGCGGTCGCCGGAACCGAATCATTCACGGCGCGCACGAATGACCGCGGCCGCCAGTGAAGCAAAAGCCCCACCATCAGAAACAAAAAATTGTACGTGTTCAAATCCAGCGCGGCGAGCGGGCCTTTCGCGGCGAGAACCTGCGCGATGTAGGCGAGGCCGAGAATCCCGACCGCGATGGTGAGCGCGGGCGCATATTCCAGCCATTCCGCCGGCGTCTTGCGCTCTTCGAGCGTCTTCACTTCGAGGCCATCCGTGACTCCAAAAGACTCGGCGTCCTTCACGGAATTCGCCGGCGTCGAAAGATAGGCGACGGTGACGCTGGTGATGGTGAGGATCGCCGCGGTTGCGGCGCTCTGCCAGGTGTAGATCGTCAGGCTGAGCGGAATCGCGCCGCTGATTTTGAGAAGCGCGGAGGGAATCGAGGCGGGCGTGGCCATCACCAGCGCGGCGGAGGAAGACAGGCCCAAGGCCCACACGCTGCCATTGCCCACAAAGGCGGCGGCGCCAATTGCGCGATAGTCAATACCGCGCACGTTCCTCACGATTTCCCGAACGAGAATGCCGCCGAAGATCAGGCCCAGCCCCCAACTCAGCAGCGACGTCATCATGGAAAAGAAAACCACGAAGGCGACGGCGCCTCGGGGAGTCCGCGGCACCTTCGCCAGCTTTTGAATCAACTTGTGAACCGGGGGCGATGTGGCGACAACGAATCCTCCAATAATAATCATGGCCATCTGCATCGTGAACGGAATCAGCCCCCAAAATCCGTCCCCGAAATACTTGACCAGATTTCGAGTCCCGACTCCGGCAAATTCTCCGGCCATGAAAACTATGATCAATCCCACCAGTGCGAACACAAATGCATCCGGAAACCATTTCTGGGACCAATCGGCCAGCCCCATCCCCAAACGCGCAAACACGCCCGCGGAATCTTCGCCGGCATCCAGCATCGTATTTCTCTTTGGAATCGACTCCATTCGTCCTTTCCAAACCTGACTGGTTCAGACTGCGGACAGTCTAGCCCGGATCTCTCTTTAAGGGTTCAGGAATTGGCATTTGTAGCGCCGGCGTCCCGCCGGCATTTTTGCGCAACGAGGGGGTCAGAAAAATTGCCTGCGAGACGCCGGCGCTACCAATATCCACTTGGGGCTCAACTTGTGAGAGAAGGCACGAGCTTGCTCATGTCGGATAAATTTTCCAGTGATTTCACGGAGGCAATGACGGATTCCGCTTTCGCGGCGGGCCACTTCGCAAATTCGGCGCACCCTCGGAATTTGTCGGCCACCTCGTCATAGCTCATGGGATTTGAGGGGCTACCCTTGGCGAATTCGGCGCGCCCCGAAAACACCTTTCCGTCTTTCATGGTGATTTTGAGGAGGCTGGTCATTTTGTCGAGACCTGCGTTTTCCGCCACGGGATCAATGTAGAAGTTCACGCGCTTGATCATCTCCTGCACATCGGGGCGCTGCACAACTTTGTCCTGGAATTCCACCAGGCCCGCCTTGCGATCGAGCAACAGAATGCTCATGCAGAATTCCATGCTGAATTTTCCTTGCAAGCCCGTCGTCGGGCGGTGATGCAGGAGCGAAGTCAGCATGGCGTGATTCGCTCCGACATCCACTTTCTCGACGTCGGCGGCCTTAATGTCGTGCTCGTGAATCAAGCGCAGCATTTCTCCCATCGCGGGATGAGACAACGAGCCGGAAGGATGCGGCTTGATCGAGACGCCCGGGGAAGCGAGCGTCCAGGGTTTTCCGAAGCGGCCCACGATGGCATCCGGATCGAATCCGCCGCCCTCGGCCTGAAAGAATCCGAGGGGCGCTTCCAGAATATCAACGGCAGCGGTCCACCCGAGCGCCGCCAGATCGGCTGCCACCGTCCCGTTTTCCGCGGCATGCCCCGCCTGAAACGGTTTGGTCATGGAACCGAAATTGTCGCGGAAGCCGCCGCCTTCGGTGGCCCCGATTCCGAGAGCATAAATTGTTTGCTGCACATCGAGCCCGCGAAGCCTGGCGCATGCCGCGGTGCTGCCGAATGTGCCGCACGTTCCGGTGGAATGGAAACCCTCGTCGTAGTGGCGCGGAGAAATGGCTTCGTTGATCTTGGTCTCGACCTCCACGCCCATATGATAGGCCACCATGAAATCCTTGCCGGAACGGCGCCCCAGTTCGCAAAGGGCAAACGCGGGAGGAAGAACGCTTACGGTCGGATGCGTCAGCAGTCCATAGATTCGGTCTTTGGCGGCGGAGAGTTGCGTGTCGTCATAGTCGTCGGCGTGGATGGACACTCCGTTCACGAAAGCCGCAAGGCGCGGATGGGCTTTCATTCCGGTGCCGATCACGCTCGCGCGCATCTCGCCCGTGCCGAATGATTCCGCGTATTTCCGCGCAATCGGCCCCATCACCGAAGCCGATCCCGCGAGCGCCAAACCGAAGCCGTCCAGAATCGATTTCTTGCCCAGCTCGATCACGTCCGCTGGAATGTCCTCATACTTTGAATTGACGATAAATTCCGCGACGGACTTGGTGAGCCCCGGCGCCTTGGGAAATTCCGCGGCGGGCGCCGGAGAAGCGGCCACGCGGCGGCTCGTTAGCGCCAGCGCCGAGGCGGCCAGTGAAGTCTTGAATAAATCGCGACGATTCATGAGCGATGTCCTCGATTCCTTCCAGGATTCAATTCTTTGTAGCGCGCAAAAATGGCGCGACGGAATTTCCGTAAATGCGCGCGACGTTTTCCATTCCGATTTTTTTGCGGACGTCCGCGGGCAGCTGGTTAAGCAAAAGAATCGTCTCCTGCCACCTCTTATCCGCGTCCTTCGGCTCCGGATAATGCTGGTCGCTGCCGATGACGAAGCGATCCAGAAAATCCGTGAATAATTTTAGCCACTCCGGCTTGATCTTGCCGTCACTCGCGAGCGGGTAGTTCCTTCCGTGGGCATCCGGATCCGTCTTGATCTCCATATACAAGTTTGGATGCGCCTGTAATAGGCGGCGGTCGAGTTCGACCGTCCGAAATCCTGTGAAATCCGATCCCAGGTGGGCCCAGATGACCCTGGCTCGCGGATTGTGCGTCAAAAATCGTTCGAACGCAGCGATGTTGGCAGGCAATCGCGGCGCATTGGGCGGTGATTTGAGGTCAGGCGGCAGGGGCATATCCTGAGGGACAGCCTCCATGTGAATGTCAATCGGGACGTCGTGTTCCGCGGCCAGATCGGCCAGCAATAAATAGAGCGGATGGTCCGGTGGCGCGGACTGATAGGGCGTGAAACCGTCGAAATGCTCCGCGGTCATTTCACCGAAGCCGATCACGCCTTCACGCAGAAGTTCTTCCGCGCGAGCCTTGAATTTTTTCTGGACTTCCGGCCCCGCGTCGCCGGAGGCCGCGGATTGCATGATCATGGCGTTCAGCGATCCGCCGCCGCCCGTGATCGCGAGATTTCCGGGATGCTTCCTGACCTCGCTGAGGATAATTTCCGAGTCATAGCGGCCGGGATGATCGAATGTGCCCGGTGAAATCTGAAAAACGATCATGACTGCGTTTTCGCGGCCCAGGGCCGCCATCGCCGCACGGACCGCCGCGGCGGGCTGCTTCTCGTCAAAGTGAGCGTGTTCTTCCACAAACGGGGTCAGGGCGGGCACGGGCTCCATCGCGGACGGCTTCTTCGCGGATTGCGACGATGTCTTCCCCGCAAGCGAAGGGTGTGCTACGGCCAACAGCGCTATGACGGCAATGCCCGGGACTGCCAGGTATTCTACAAGACTTCCCAGCAATCGCTTCATCGCGGAACCTGCATTTTGTTGACCATTTTCTTGCCTGTTTATTTGAATGATCGCATTCTAACGTTAATTCCGTTCATGAGATTCTGTCCGTTGTCCTTGCCGGAAGGCAAGCGATTTCTTCCTCTTTCCTCTCAATGTTAAGATGTTCGCGAGAGGGCAGACATGAGCGAAAAAATCCGGAAAAGCGAAGCGGAGTGGCGCAAGATTCTGACGCCCCAGCAATATCATGTGACCCGCCAAAAAGGCACCGAGCCGCCCGGCTCCGGCGAGTACGAAGACACCGAAGAGCCGGGCACTTACGTCTGCGTATGTTGCGGGCAGCCGCTGTTCAGTTCGGAAACGAAGTTTCATTCGGGGTCGGGATGGCCGAGCTTTTCCGCGCCGGTCGATGAAGAGAAAGTTGAGATCGACCGGGACATCAGCCACGGGATGACGCGCGAGGAAGTGTTGTGCAGCCGCTGTGACGCGCACCTCGGCCACGTGTTTCCCGACGGCCCGCGCCCGACCGGCCAGCGCTACTGCATCAATTCCGCCTCCATAAAATTGGTGGAAAAGGACGAATGATGCCGGACGGCGCGGTGGCTCCTTTTTCACATTCCGAGCTGCGCTGGAATAGATTGCTGCGCCAATTCCTGCGCGCCGGAATGTTTGCGTCAATTTTAATTTTTGACGTTACGAGTATGCCTGCACCGGCGCACGCTTGGGGCTGCGAAGGGCATCAGGTGATTGCTCTGCTGGCCGAAAAGCATCTCAATCCGCACGCGCTGGCGATGGCCAAAAAAATCCTGGCGGACAGCCCCATCGATCCGAACCTCAGCCGGTACTGCAAAGAGGGCGGCACGGACCCGCTGGCCGATGCCTCCACCTGGCCCGACGATTTCCGCACGCAGCATCCTGAAACCGGGCCGTGGCATTACGTCGATATCCCGCTCGGCACGACCCGGCGCGACGTTGAAAAATTTTGCGATCCAAAAGAGAGTTGCATTACCCGGGCCATTACCGATCAATTGGCCATCCTGCGTTCCTCGGAAGCCGATCCTCAGCAAAGGGCGGAGGCATTGCGCTTCCTGATCCACTTTGTAGGCGATCTGCACCAACCCCTGCACGCCGTGACAAATAACGACCAAGGCGGAAATTGCGTTCCAGTGGCTTTCTTTGACAACATGCCTCAGCTGCGAAATCCGCAAACCGAAAGCTTTGCTCCAAATCTGCATGGAGTGTGGGACACAAACATCCTCGCCAAGGCCACCGAAGGAAAAACGGTGGAACAAGTCGCTTCGGATCTAGATCAATCATTCCAAAAGAAAATTGTTCGCTGGCAAAAGGACGCAGTAGAAATCGATGTCTGGGCTTGGGAAAGCTACAGAATTGCCGTGAAGAGTGCTTACGGTAAGCTGCCGGTTCGTGTCCTGGTAGAAAGTCCGCAATCAGTCACCTCATGCAAGGACGACAACCACGTTTCGTCGCGAATGCTGACCCTGAACGAGCGGCTGGGGGAGCCGTACCAGAGCATGGCAGTTCCGATCATTCGCGAACGTCTGGCTCAGGCCGGCGCGAGGCTCGCGATGCTGATTAATCAACTCTGGCCGTAAGCAATCCGCTGCGAATCACGACAAACTACTGAATCGTCACACTTGCCACTATTGTGTGATCGATTGTGAGCTCCGTTCCATCGATATAAACCGGAGCCGTCCCTGTTATCACTTGGTTGATAGAAACCTTTGTGCTCGAGGGAAGATTCCCATAGTCGCCGGAGTATTGCGCTGTGATCACATGTGTGCCCACGGCGAGACCCAATTGGACTGAGCCGGTATTACCGGAATTATTCGTTAGGATGATAGACGCAACGCTACCCCTTCCAACCTCAAAAATATTGACGAATCCCGTGGCAGGCACAGACGAATTGACTGTTGCAGTAAAGGTTAAAGGGGACCCGAACGGCACCTTGATTGCTGAGGTAGATAGTGTCAATGAAGTCGGCGCAGACCCGCCCCCACCACCGCCGCCACCACCGGCGTTGCTTCCAGCGCCGCAACCTAGAACCAGGCACAGCAAACAAACCATTCCAAAAGTCGTCGCCAGACGAGGGCGTTTTCGGCTGGGCCAAAGTGACAGAAGTAGTATGGCCAGCCCATCAGCGACTCCTAGCACCCACCAGCCAGGCGGAGGTAGCCGCCGTGACTTTGGTGGACGAACATCGATGAATGAGGTCGAAGTACCGGAAGAGGGCGGCAACGTAGTGATGGTCAGCTTTGCTGAAGCTGCAACGCCATTGGACATACTTAGCGGCGAAACAGGATTGAATGCGCATGACGCGCCGACGATGTCGTCCATGTTACAGAAGAGTGCCACGGTAGTCGTGAAGTTACTCAACGGAGTCACGATTAACGTAGCGGTTCC
>Ga0209380_10001654_pt1 | contig 14752 bp, 16 predicted proteins | sample HubBroMetageWFT6_FD_188347 | JGI IMG/M metagenome (GOLD analysis project Ga0209380, IMG submission 188347) | Warmed and freeze-thawed soil microbial communities from the Hubbard Brook experimental Forest, New Hampshire - Hubbard Brook CCASE Soil... | ecosystem: Environmental > Terrestrial >...
CGCCGACGTCGTAGAGCCCCTGCCGGAATCCGCCGCCGACCATCGGGCTGGCGGCGTGCGCGGCGTCGCCCGCCAGTGCGACCCGGCCGCGAGCCACCCGCTCGGGTTCGTAGTGCACGATCGGCGTTCCGAACACCGTCCCGTCCCGCAGGGCCAGTTCCAGGGCCTCGCGCCACGGCGAAGGCCAGTTGGCCGCGGCGAAATTCTCAAGGCGCTCGCGGACCGGATCTGGCAGCGTCCCCGGTGCCAGACTGCCGTGGATTGTCTCGCCCTCGAGCAGGCCCTTGTCCCGCAGCAGTTCGCGCTGCTGAGGGTCGTACCAGACCAGGTTGAGACGCCGGCGACCGACGCCGGTCTCGCCCGCGGCACCGGGAACCAGGTACGTGACCAGGCGGTACGGCCCGGCGTACACCTCCCTGGACGGCTCGCCGCCGGCGGGCAGCTTGACGCCGGCGGGCATCGCCTGCTCATCGACCAGGCAGCGCCACAGCAGGACTCCCGCGTAGCGGGCGCCCGGATGCTCTGGATCGACGGCGGCGCGAACGGTGCTCCGCGCACCGTCAGCCCCGATGACCAGGTCGGCGCGGCGCACTTCACCATCCCCGGTCACTACGCTCCCCGGCTGCGGGCCGGTGCCGGGCTGCACGGACGTCACCTGCGTTCCGCGGTGCAGGGTCAGACCAGCGCGGCGCACCGCATGCGCCTCGAGCCATCCTTGCAGCAGGTGCCAGGCCGTGGTGTCGCGATCGACGCCGTGCAGGACGGGCGGCGGGCTGGTGATGCCAGTAACCTGTCCGAGCAGGGCGACGTCCACGCCCAGGCCGCCCCCGCCGTCAGCCGCGCGGGCCGGGCTTCGCTCGAGCACAGTCACGTCGAACCCAAGCCGCGACAGCGCGATGGCCGCCGACAGGCCGACCAGACTGCCGCCGGCCACAGCGCACTGCACCGGAGATTCCCCCGCGGAGCGCATACCCGGACTAATGCCCTGCGACCAGGCCTTCGAACCGGAACGTGCTTGCGCGGGGCCAGTCTCGGCTACCCGGCGCCCTCGTGGTACAGCTGGACCGCCTCGGTTAGCCGCCGGACCGTCTGCTCGGTATACGGAATGCACTGGAACATGGCGTGCTGGACGCCGCGCTCGGCGTAGCCGTGCAGGGCCGCTGCTATCTCCTGCGCCGTGCCGGTCAGCGGCTGGTCGAGGGAGGCCGGTTTCTCCGGCCGGAACTCCGGGAACCAGAGGCCGACGAATGCGGTGAAGCCGAGCGTCGCCGGATCACGGCCGACCGCATTGCAGGCCGCCTCGATCTTGCTGATCGGCTCGGTCAGCGACTCCGGCTGGCCGATCCAGCCGGTGTTCCACAGGTCGGCGTATCGCGCGGCCAGTTCGTGCAGGCGCGGACCCTCGCCGCCCACCAGCAGCGGCGGTCCGGCCGGCCGCGGGCCGCGCGGCTCAATGTCGCAGTCCCGCACCTGGTAGTACCGCCCGGTGAAGTCGGCGTGTCCGTCGCGGAGCAATGGCACGAGGATCCGCAGCGCCTCGTCGAGCCGGTCCACCCGATGGTCGAAGGGGAGCCCGAATGCCTGATACTCCGGCTCGTTCCAGCCGGCGCCGATGCCCAGGATCAGGCGCCCCTGGCTCACCTCGTCGGCGGTCGCCGCCATCTTGGCCAGGATCGCCGGGTGGCGGAACGCGTTGCACAGCACCAGCGTTCCGATCTCTACCCGATGCGTGGCTTCGGCCAGCGCCGACAGCATCGTCCAGCATTCCCAGATCCCATGGGTCGGCTCGCCGGGGTCGCGGTACAGGAGATGGTCGGCAAGCCAGATGCTGTCGAAACCATCCGCCTCCGCCTGCCTGGCGGTGGCGCGGATCGCCTCGTAGCGGCGAGGGGTGTTCGTCCTGTGCTCGTTAGCCGTGAAGACGAGCAGCCCGACCTTCACCGCGCCGCCCCGGTCATCTTCTCGATGGAAGTCATGTTCGGCACGCTATGACCAGTCCGCTGACACCTTCTGTCAGTGGAAGGTGGTGGCCGCCTGGGGAGCCTCGGCAGCTTTGTCCCGGCCTCTTGGCCACAATCTACTCATCGTACGCTGGAGGTAACGGCGAGTGATCGAGGAGGGCAACATGGCCAGCGCCGACGTCAGCAGCAACACCGCCACACAGATGCCCGAAGCCGCGACGGTGGACATGAGTCTGGAGGTCGTGACGTTGCCCGTCAGCGACGTCGACCGGGCGAAGGGCTTCTATCAGAGCCTGGGCTGGCGGCTGGATGCTGACATCGTCGCTGGTGATGCCTTCCGCGTCGTGCAGTTCACGCCGCAGCATTCGGCCTGCTCGGTCGCCTTCGGAACGGGCGTCACCACCGGTGAGCCAGGCTCCGTGCGCCGCCTGATCCTGGCCGTCAACGACATCGACGCTGCGCGGGGGGCGATCCTCCGTCGCGGCGTGCAGGTCAGCGAGGTGTTCCACCTCGCGGGTGGGCGTGTCCAGGGCCCCGACCCGCAAGGCCGTTCCTATCAGACCTACGCCGCGTTCGGCGATCCAGATGGCAACGAGTGGCTTCTCCAGGAGATCAAGACGCGGCTGCCGGGACGCGAGTGGGCGGACTGACGACAGACCACCGCGCACAGCATCCGCCCGCTGCCGAGGGAGGCACGGTATGACAGCGACCTATCTGGGGAGTGGCGATCCCGCCCGCAGGCGCACAGATTACTATCCGGCGTGGCTAGACAACCTTGCCGACGACGTCACGCTGGAGGCGTCGGCGATGGACGGCGCCGTGCAAGGCCCGGACGACGTCCGGTCGATCGTGCTCGCCGTCAAATCGCTCTACGAATACCAGGACATCAACTTCTACGGCGACTACGGCGACAACTACTTCATCGAGGACTACACCACTCAGGTCCACGGTGAGCCCTTCGGCGCCATGGGCGTGATCACGCGTAACGCCGCCGGGCAAACCGAGCACATCGTGGTGAACCAGCGGCCGCGCAGCACACTGCTGCTCGTCTCCCGCTTGCTGGGCGAGAAACTCGCCGGCACCAGCCTGGCCACGCACTTCATCACCAGCGGGTCCTGAAGCGGCCGGTCTTGAGGAACGGCGGCTGGCGCGCGGCGCCGTGGTCCCGTTGGCTGCCGCGCGTCAGCGCTAGCGCCGATTCGACGAAACTCGCCATTGCTTCGTCCGCCGGCTTAGACGCCGGACAGTGCTGACGCGGTACCGCGAACCCGCAGCACGTCGCCGCTTGTGCTGGTGCTGACGCCGGGCGATGCGCCGAGAAGTGCCTGACTGATTTCCGCGATCTCGGTATTTTCCACCGATGACTTGAAGATGAGCACGACTTCTTCCCGTATGCCCTTCTTGCCCGCCGCAAAACTCGAGATAATGGATCGGACGCTCGGCGGCAGAGTGCCGGCGACAGAAGCCGGCAGGACACTGTAACCGTCCCCCGTCACGATGCTGGAGGCGGATGCTGCGCCACCGCTGCACGCTGCTATTCCCGTGAGGCAGCCCAGGGCGACCGGAATGGCCAGAGCGGCAAAGACGCGGTTAGTCATTGTGGCTTTCTCCTTGTGAAGAAGGCTTGCGCTGCCTGAGGATGACCAGCACGAGGCCGGTTATGAGACTGGCGAGCGCCAGCCAGCCGCAGGCGGTATGCAGATAGCTCTGGCGAACTATGCACTCGCCCGAATTGAGTGCCGCGATGGCATCGCTGCACGGCGGGAGACTGGACTTCGTCAGGAGAAACACGATGGTGAACACCACCGTGGCGATGGCCGCCTTGGTGATGGTCGGCGCGGTAGTAAATCTGCCTTTCATTGCTGTCGCCTCTCGCCTGCTCCCGCCTGGCGGCGGGACGTTATGCCCAGCGTGAGCCGGGCCGGAGACTGACGGCAGGGGCCAGGCGGCCCGATCGAACGGGCGGAGCGTGGGCCGTACGGCCCAATCAGGGCACAATGAGCAGATGCGGCTTCCCTCGGGCGTGGTGACCTTACTGTTCACCGACGTTGAGGACTGCGTCCGGTTGTGGGAATCAGGCCACGAGACCATGGCGGAAGCGTCGGCCCGCCACAGTCGCATTGTCCGCGAGCAGATCGAGGCTGCCGGCGGTCAGATCTTCAAAACGGTGGACGAAGCATTCCGGGCGGTGTTCGCCGACCCTTCCGCGGCGCTGGCGTCAGCGGTGGCTCTGCAGCGGGCGGTAAGCGTCGAGTCGTGGCCGTCTGATTTCTCTATCCGGGTGCGCGTGGCGCTGCATTCAGGAGCCTGCGTCGAGCGCGGCGGCGAATATTTCGGCCCGGTAGTGAACCGCGTCGCCCGGCTGCTTGCCGCCGGGCATGGCGGGCAGGTCCTCGTGTCCGGGGCGACCCAGGAGCTGATGGCCGGCCGTCTGCCCGCGGGAATCGGCCTCGAGGACCTGGGCGAGCACCATCTGATGGACCTGGGCCGCGCCGAGCGGGTCTTTCAGGTGACCGGCGCGGGCCTGACCGGCGGATTCGGCCCGTTGCGCTCGCTCGAAGACCCGGCGCTTCGCCACAACCTGCCCTCGCAGGCGACCAGTTTCGTCGGCCGGACGGCCGAGCTGGCCGAGCTGCGCTCGCTGGTGTCGGGCGGGTCGCGGCTGGTCACGATCGCGGGTCCGGGCGGGATCGGGAAGTCCCGGCTGGCTTTGCAGGTCGCGGCCGAGGCGCTGGATGGCTCCGGCGACGGGGTGTGGCTAGTCGAGCTAGCGCCCGTGGTCGACCCTGAGCTGGTGGCCCGCACCGTGGCCGCCGTGCTCCAGGTCCGCGAGGAGCCGGGACGGCCAATGCTCGACACCCTGCTCGACGCGGTCGGCGACCGGTACCTGCTGGTGGTCCTCGACAATGCGGAGCACGTGCTTGGCGCGACGGCCAAGCTGGCCGACGCGATGGTGCGGTCCTGTCCGCGGGCGCTTCTGCTGGTCACCAGCAGGGAACCGCTGGGTATCAGCGGGGAGCACGTCTTCCGGGTCCCATCGCTGGCCGTCCCGCCCGCCGATCTCGCCGCCCCCGATCAGCTGGCTGCGTTCGAGTCGGTGCAATTGTTCGTGGAGCGCGCCGCCATGCGCCGCAAGGGCTTCGGCCTCAATGACGCCAACGCTGCAGCGGTGGCGGCGGTCTGCATCCGGCTGGACGGGATTCCGCTGGCCCTCGAGCTCGCCGCCGGCCGGCTTGGTTCGCTCTCGGTGCCGGAGATCAGCTCCCGCCTGGATCAGCGGTTCCGGCTTCTGACCGGCGGGAGCCGTACCGCCCTGCCCCGCCATCAGACCCTCCGCGCCCTGATCGACTGGTCCTATGACCTGCTCAACCCTGAGGAACAGATGGTCGCGGACCGGCTTTCGGTCTTCGCCGGGGGCTGGACCCTGGAGGCCGCCGAGGCGGTCATCTCTGCAGGCGACACCGGAGAATGGCAGGTGCTTGACCACCTGGCCGCCCTGGTCGACAAGAGTCTGGTCCAAGCCGAAGAGATCGGCGACTCGACCCGCTACCGGATGCTGGAGACGGTCCGCCAGTACGCCGCCGAGCGCCTCGCCTCGCGGCCAGGCTCCGCGCGGGACGAAACCGCTGCCCGCCACCGCGATCATTACCTGGCTCTGGTCGAAACTGCCGATACGCACCTGCGCGGCCCGGACGAGGCCGTCTGGCTTGACCGGCTCGAGGTCGAGTTCGACAACGTCCGCGCCGCGCTGGCGTTCAGTATCGCCAATCCTGGCAGTGCTGATTCGAACGGTGCTGAGCCCGGCCTGCGACTAGCGGCCCGGCTGCGCTGGTTTAGCAACATGCGCGGCCACGGCGGCGAGGTGCTCGAAGCGCTGAACGTGCTGCTCGGGCGACCCGACTCGGCCGCGCCCACCCGGACCCGCGTCCGGGCCCTCACCGTGAGCTGCCACCTGCTCAATAACTTCGGCGACGACTCGCAGGTCCCGTCGATGGCCGACGAGGCGATCAGGATCGCCCGTGGCCTTGCCGATCACGCCCTGACCGCCGACGCCCTGTCCCAGCTGTGCTGGTTCAGGTTCCTGCACGGCGACCTGCCTGGCGCGCTGGCGCAGATCGGGGAAGCCGTCGTGCTGGCCCGGACCGCCGGAGATTCCCGGCTGGTCGCTGAGATTCTCGGCCGCCGGGCGGTGTTCAACGGCGAAGCGGGCGATCTCGACGCCGCGCTCGCCGATCAGGAGGAAGCCCTCGCCTTGTCACGGGCGGCCGGAGACGACTACCGGCTCGCCATCACACTGGCCAACCTCGGCGTCCGTGAACTCGCGGCTGCGGAGATTCGGGCAGCCCGGGCGCACCTTCAGGAGGCGAGCATGCTCGCTGACAACCGTGGCTACCGGCACCTCTCCGCTGGCTTCCAGGAGAATCTGGGCTTCGTCAGCCTCATCGACGACGATCCCCTGGGCGCCCGCCGCCTCTTCCTTGACAGCCTGGAAACAGCGCGGATCACCGGCCTGAAGCCGCATGTCCGCGGCCCGCTGCTTGGCCTCGCTCTGGCGGCCGGCGCCGACGGCGACCCCGTCATCGCCGCCACCCTGCACGGCATCGCCGACGAGCAATTCGAACAGGCCGGACGCGCGCTTGCGGGGATCGAGGCGCGCCTGCGCGACCGCGACCACGCTCAGCTGCGATCCGCGCTGGGCGATGACGCGTTCGAGGTCGCCTACCGGCGCGGCCGTACGCTCAGCGCCGCGGACGCCGTCGCGCTGGCAACAGCAGCTACGCAGTCCTACTCCCTGACGGCCCCTGCTGCGGCCGGTCAGGCGACGGCCAGCAGTTCGGACGGCGTGCTGTCGGAGCGAGAGCGAGAGATCGTCGCGCTGCTGGCCGGGGGAGCGACCGACGGCCAGATCGCCGAGCGGCTGTTCCTGTCCGTCAACACGGTGAGATCGCATCTGGAGCGGATCCGGGACAAGACCGGTGCGCGCCGCCGCGCCGACCTGGTCCGCTACGCCATCCAGGCCGGCATCGAATCTGCCGCTCCGTCCGGCTGAGAGCCGCACCGGCCTCGGCTCGGCCGCGTTCCCGGCCTGAATTGGGCCGTTCGGCCCACGCGCAGCACGCTCGCCGGGGCCATCCTGTCCCTGCCGTGAGGCTCCGGCCGGCCTCACGCTGGGTGCAGGCACGATCGGGAGGGAAATCAAGTGAGTCTTATCGCAATCGCTCGAGCGCTTGTCGTTGTCGGCGCCGGGATCGGCGCAGTGGCAGCGGGAGCAGCCGGAGCGGGCGCCTCGCCCGCAGCGGCGGCGGCCACGAGTTCCGGAGCCCAGCTGTGGGCCGCCCGCTACCACAATGCCGGGAACGGCGGCGCCACGGCGGTGGCGGTCAGCCCGGACGGGAAGACGGCGTTCGTGACCGGCTGGGCCCTGCAGGCGGGCCATACCGATCTCTCGGACTACGTCACGATCGCCTACAACGCCGCCACCGGCGCCCGGCGGTGGCTCAGCCGGTACAACGACCCCGATAATGGCGAGGACCGGGCTTACTCGATAGCGGTCAGCCGGAACGGCGAGACGGTGTTCGTCACCGGGTACGGCCAGGGGACCGCCGGGAGCTATAACTACGCCACGGTCGCCTACAACGCGGCCACCGGCGCGCGGCGGTGGGTGGCCCGCTACAGCGGAATCGACGCCCTGGACGCGCCCTCGGTGACGGTCAGTCCAGACGGACGCACGGTGTTCGTAGCCGGATCCGGCGCGGACGCCACGGGCGGCTACGGCTACATCACGATCGCCTACAACGCGGCCAGCGGCCACCGGCGGTGGGACACGCACTACGCCGGCCCGGTCGGCTCGGGCGACTTTGCCCATTCGGTAGCCGTCAGCCCGACCGGGAAGACGGTGTTCGTGACCGGGTACAGCCTCGGGACCCGCGATGGCTACGACTACGCCACGGTTGCCTACAACGCCGCGACTGGCGCCCAGCGGTGGGCGAAGCGGTACAACGGCGCGACCAACGGGGAACGCGGGGCGAACTCGGTAGCCGTCAGCCCGAACGGGAAGGCGGTGTTCGTCACCGGGTCCATCTATACGGGCAAGGCGTCGAACTATGACTACGCCACCGTTGCCTACAACGCCGCCACCGGTGCCCAGCTCTGGGCCGGGCGCTACAGCGGCCGCGCCGCCGGCGACGACCAGGCCTATTCGGTGGCAGTCAGCCCGACCGGGAAGGCGGTGTTCGTCACCGGCTACAGCCAGGGCCCCGAAGGCACCTATGACTACGCCACAATCGCTTACAAGGCCACCACTGGCGCCCGGCTCTGGGTCACGCGCCTGGCCGGTCCGCTCGCCGGCGGCTTTGGTGACCGGGCCGATTCCGTGGCGGTCAGCCCGAGCGGGAGCAGGGTGTACGTCACCGGGGAGACTGCCAACGACGCCGCCTATCGCACGGTGGCCTACAGCGCCGCTACCGGGGCACAGCTGTGGCTTCAGCAGTATCGGGGCGCCGGCCTCGGAAGCAAGGCCTTCTCGGTAGCCGTCAGCCGTCTCGGGACGGTCTTCGTCACCGGGTACAGCGTCGGAGATGCCTCGGGCTTTGACTACGTCACGATCGCCTACCGGGGCTGACTGCGTGCCTGCAGGCGCACGGCCAGGTGGTCACGGCGGGTTAGCCAGACGTCAGCCGAGCGCGTCCTGGCGTAGCTGCGGGAACACCTTGGACACCTTGCCGAGGAGGTAGTCGCCGTAGGTGCCGGTGAACGCGCGCAGATCCTGGCCGTCCCATCTGGGCCTGCCCTCCTCGCCGGTTGCGGCACGGCCGGGCAGCGGCGGTACCTCGTCCGCGAAACCCGGATCAAGGAAGAACGGGAACGACAGCCTGCCGTGCCCGCTGAGGTTGCGGACACGGTGCGGGGTGGAGCGGTACCAGCCGCCGGTCAGCCGGTCGAGCATGTCGCCGATGTTGCACACCAGGGTCCCCGGGATGGGCGGGGCGTCGATCCAGCCCTCCGGCGCGGCGATCTGCAGGCCGCCGCTGTCGTCCTGGGCGAGCAGGGTCAGCAGCCCGTAGTCGGTGTGCGCGCCGACTCCCCAGTCCTGCGTTCCTGGCGCCGACGGCGGGTAGTGGAAGATCCGGAACAAGATGGTGGGGTCGGCGGTGTAGCCGGACGCGAAGTACCCGGCGTCGAGACCGAGGCTGAGCGCGATGCCGGACAGCACGGCCTGGCCGAGCGCGGTGAGCGCGTCGGTATAGGCCAGCACCAGCGGGCGCAGCCGTGGGACCTGGCGGGGGAACAGGTTGGCGCCGTGCAGGGCCATCCCCGCCTGGACCCGCGGGTCGCCGGCGGGCAGCTCGGTGCCGAAGTACAGGCCCTCCTTCAGGTCGGGCCGGCCCGAGGTGAGCTCGCCCCCGACGGGGAAGTACCCGCGCCAGGCCCGGCCGCCGCGTTCCATCGCGATCTCGAGCTTGTCCGCCGCCGGCAGGGCGAAGAACTCCGCGCTGGCGTCCGCGAGGTCGCCGAGCAGCTCGCCGGGAACGCCGTGGCCGGTCACGTAGAAGAAGCCGCGATCGTGGCACGCCGCCTGGATCTGGTCGGCTACGGCGTCCCGCGCGGACTCGGAGCCGCCGCTGACAAGCGTGCCGACGTCGATGACCGGCACCGCCGACGGGCTGCTCACCCGAGGTCCTCGGCGGCCGCCCGGATGCGATCGGGCGTGAGCGCCTGCAGCGTGGCCACCACCTTGTCCGCGCCCGGCCGGGTGGTGATGACCCGGACGATCGTCTCGTCCAGGCCCGCCGACAAGCGGGCAAAAGCCTCCGGTGCCCCGGCGGCGGGGCCGTAGTAGCCGACCGAGGTCAGGAGCTCGTCGGGGGCAGCGGCCACGAGCGCATCGAGGTCCTCGCCCCGGCCCCGGCGCTCCTCGAGTTCGGTCAGGATGTCCCCGAAACCCATCGACGCGAACAGGCCACGGTAGCCCGCGGCGGGTGGCGTTCCTGGCATCGTCATGGCATAGCCGAGGACCTGGCGGCCAAGCGCCTGGCGGGCGGCGGCGACGTCGTCGTCCACGCAGACCCGCACGTACATGGTCAGCGCGACGTGCCGGGGATCGCGCCCGGCCCTGGCCGCGCCCTCGGCCACGATCGCGCGGCTCTGCGCGATACGGTCCGGCGTCGCCCAGTTCAGCAGCGCGCCGTCGGCAAGCTCGCCTGCCAGCCGCAGCATCTGCGGCCCAAGCGCTCCGAGGTACAGCGGGACATCTGGCAGGTCGCGGGAGCCGAGAGAAGCGTTGCGGACGCTCAGCGCCGGGCCCTCATGGGTGACAGCATCGCCCCCGAGCAGTCCCCGCAGCACCGTGAGGTAGTCGCGCATGACCGCCAGGGGACGGTCCGGCAGGCCGACGGATGCCCAGAAGGCCGGCCCGTAACCGCCCGTCCCGATGCCCAGGATGAACCGGCCATCCGAGATCTGGCCCACGGTCGCCGCCTGCATCGCCAGCGCGAGCGGCCGCCACAGCCTCGGCGCCGGCACCACCGAGATGCCGGTCACCAGCGGGGCGTCCTGCGCCCAGGCGGCGCAGACGTGAAAGGGGTCGGGCACGCCGAGCGCGGGGGTCCACAGGCTCTCGAACCCGAGAATGGCCGCCTCGTGCCCGGCCTGGCGGAGTCCCGCGAACGGCAGTCCGAGGCGGCTGTCGAGTCCCGCACCTATGCGCATGCACACCATCCCGTTCCGAGGCGTCGCTTCAAGCCTGACTTACCCTTCCACGTCTGAGGCCGACGGAGTCTGGTAGCGCTGCGCCAGTCTGGGGCTCTGGGCGCCGAAGGCGGCGAGGTCGGCGTCGAAGACGGCCTGCAGCAGGTCGGGTCGTTCTACCCCGGGCGCGCACACGACCTCACCAAGCTCAAGGCCGCGAAGGCTCGCGGCAACGACATCCTCGGGCGACATGCGGGGGATGGCGCTGAGGTCCATGCCCTGGCGCGAGTGAAACTCGGTGGCGACCACGCCTGGGCAGACGACCTGAACCTTGATGCCGTCCGCCGCCAGCTCGGCGTGGAGCTGCTGGGTCCAGGCAACTGAGTGGGCGAGCGCTCCGGTGTAGACGGCCCGCCTGGGCATCTGCTCCGGGCCGGCCGGGCCGCTGAAGGCGATCATCCCGGCGACGTTGATGATCGTGCCCGCGCCGCGTTCGAGCATCCCGGGCACAGCGGCCAGGGTGAGCATCGTGGGGGCGAGCTCCTTGACGCGGATGAGCTCAGCCGCCTGAGCGGCGGGGAGGTCCGCGAACGGCATGTAGTGGGCGACGCCGGCATTGTTGACGAGCATCGTCAGCGGCCGGGTGCCGCACACGGCGGCGACGGCGTCGATGCCCGCATCGGATGCGAGGTCGGCGGCGAGGGGCTCAACGGCGACGTCAGTGAGAGAGGCCTTGAGCTGATCGAGCCTGTCCTGGCGGCGGCCGACCACGATGAGGTCAAAGCCGCGGGCGGCGAGCTCCACGGCGTAGGCTCTGCCGATCCCGGATGAGGCTCCGGTGACGAGGGCAAGGTTGGGCATGAGTCCAGACGCTAACGTCTCCGTGCGCTGACTTGCGTGGCTTATCGCCAGCCGAGTGCCGGTGCTATATGGGTGAGGATGGCGTCGATGACGTGCGCGTTGTAGTCGACGCCGAGCTGGTTGGGGACCGTGAGCAGCAGCGTGTCGGCGGCCGCGATCGCTTCGTCCTCCTTGAGCTGCTGGATGAGCACGTCCGGCTCGGCAGCATAGGTACGGCCGAATATCGCCTGCGTTGCCGGGTCGATGTACCCGATCTCGTCGCTGTTCTGGTTGCGGCGGCCGAAGTAAGCCCTGTCCTGGTCATTGACGAGGGCGAAGATGCTCCGGCTCACCGAGATGCGTGGCTCGCGCTCGTGGCCGGCCTGCTGCCAGGCTTCGCGGAATGCCCGGATCTGATCGGCCTGCTGCAGGTGGAAGGGTTTGTCCGACTCATGGGTGATCAGGGTTGAACTTTGCAGGTTCAGCCCCAGTTCGGCGGCCCACACCGCGGTCTGCTGTGACCCGGCGCCCCACCAGATGCGGTCGCGCAGCCCTTCTGAGTACGGCTCGACTCGCAGCAGGCCGGGCGGGTTCGCGAACATAGGCCGGGGACTGGGCTGAGCGAACCCCTCGCCGCGCAGGACCTCGAGCAGTACCCGGGCGTGCTCGCGGGCCATGTCAGCGTCCGTCTGGCCCTCTTCCGGCTGGTAGCCGAAGTAGCGCCAGCCGTCGATCACCTGCTCAGGGGAGCCGCGGCTGATCCCGAGCTGGAGACGACCGCCGGCGATGAGATCGGCCGCCCCCGCGTCCTCGGCCATGTAGAGCGGGTTCTCGTACCGCATGTCGATGACGGCGGTGCCGATCTCGATCCGGCTGGTGCGCGCGCCCGCGGCAGCCAGCAGCGGGAACGGAGACCCCAGCTGCCTGGCGAAGTGGTGGACCCGGAAGTACGCGCCGTCGGCGCCAAGCTCTTCGGCGGCGACCGCCAGGTCAATTGACTGGAGGAGAGCGTCCGAGCCCGACCGTGTCTGCGAGCCGGGTGACGGCGACCAGTGCCCGAAAGACAGGAAGCCGATCTTCTTCATCCAGGCCACAACGCGAGCCGGGCCCGCTGGCATTCCTGCGCCCGGCGCTTCCGGGCCCTGATCCGCACGTAACGCGAGAGCCGGCCGTGCTGGCCCTTCGCAGGCCAGCACGGCCGGCTGGTGCTTCGGCGCAGTGCTACCTGGTGACCGCACCGATAGTCAGGGACGCCGGCCCGCGCTTTCGCGAGCAGGTGCTGAACGGGAACGGCACCAGCTTGGACCGGGTCTGGTTCGGCGGGAAGACGCGCAGGCCCGCCGCGGTGACCGGACGGCATACCGACCGCGAGAAGTTTCCGGTCTCCACTATTCCCAGGATGGCGGTGGCGGTCCTGCCGTTCGCCAGTCTCACAAGGCGCGGCGATGGCGGCGTCCGGAACAGGGCTCTGCGTCCGACCTGACGCCCGGCGAGGTTGACGGCGAACAGGAATGGGAAGCCATTCAGCGTGCAGGCATGGCCGGAAAGGTTGGTGAAGTGCAGCTTGTAGAAGATGGTGCCGGCCGCGCCGTTGCCCTCGGTGTCCAGCCAGACAACAAGGCCGGGAGTCTGACACAGCGGCGTGAACGCGCTGGTGGCTGGGCGTGCCGGCGATCCGGAATTGGCTAGCGCCATAGCTGGCGCGAGCATAATGGCGCCGGCGACGGCAACTGCGGCGGTGATCCGGGACGCATTGTGCGTGAAGCGTTTCATCTGTCCCCCGAACTTGGATGATTTGGGATTCTGGCGGTCACTAGTATCGCGGCCAAAGCTCCCGGTGGCCGTCGACTGGCCAGATAACGGCTCGGATTATCGATGCTTACCGAGTCGGAGCAAGGGACTTAGAACAGCTTGTTGCCATTCACCGGCTCCTTGAACGGTATTACCAGACAAAAACTGGCTGATGCGGCCAGGGCGGCCATCCGCATTTATGCACGCGAGCGCCTCGGGGGCAGCGCTTGAATATCAGCCTGAGCCCGGAGAAGAACCATCACTGGCGGAGCCTCGTCCGCCGTGGGAGCCGCGGGAGCGCCGAGGATCACGCTCGGATGTCAGGACGTCAGCGGCGGACCAGTTGCCGCGCGCCGTCCGTGCCCGGGTGGTAAGCCAGGCCGTAGTGCGTGAAGATCGCCTTTTCGTCGGCCGCGGGGAACTCGCCATCGGTGCCGATCGAGGGGGCGTCCCTGACCAGCTTCCTGTCGTAGTGAACCTGGAGGTATCCGAGGCCCACGGTGGCCTGGTTCAGGGGCACGAACACCAGCCGGTGGCGGGACGGCCGTCCGAGCCGAACGGTGGCGAACGATGGAAGGTCGGTGCCTGGGTCGATGTAGACAGACTCCAGTTCCCCGATCTTGTTCCCTTCCGGGTCGGTCACGATGTGGCCGTGCAATTCCCGGGTATCACCTGCCTCGAACATGCTGATCTCCTTCTCTCTTTCATGCGCTTCGCGCGCCCCCTCGCGGCTGCTAGCGGTGCGCGGACAAATCTCGTCGGCTAAGCGATTTCCCGTCGATCTGCTGGCCGATAATGCAGGTGAGGTAGGCGGCGAGTCAGTCAAGGTGGTAGGTCGTGACGGGCGCAGACAGAAAACTCCGGGCCCCCCAGTGCGCACCCGCGAACATCACGAATGCGGCTACCGAGGTCCGGAGCAGCAATTTGACGTTACGCGCCTTTCCCCCCGTGCGCAAAGAACGATCCGCTGCGACGGCCGATCGGCTTCTACGAGGTTCCGGGAGGCTGGTCTTGATCACTGTCGCTGACGTCCCCGTGCTACCCATCGGACGCTGACTCCTCAGGCTTCCCCGCGCTGTTGCCGACGAGCATGGCCAGGACGTCGCCGATGGCGGGCGCCTGGCTGGCGGGCTCGGGCAGCGGCAGGTGCGCCTGAATCTGGTAGCGGTTGCGGCGGCCGTGCTTGTGCTTGACGACGTACCCGGCTGTGGCCAGGTCGGAGACGATGGCATGCGCGCTGCCCTCGGTGATGCCGAGCCTGGCCGCCAGGTCGCGCAGGCGCGCGCCGGGGTCTTGCGCGATGCACAGGAGCACCCTGGCGTGATTAGTAAGGAAACCCCAGCTCTCCACACTCAGAAACCTATCACACAATACTAGAACTATGTTGCTAGTTTCTGATTTCATGCGTACGCTGATAGCAGACCCGGACAGTCAGCAGCCGACGGCCGCTACGAGGCCGGGTCATTCAGCGA
>Ga0209380_10001657_pt1 | contig 14742 bp, 12 predicted proteins | sample HubBroMetageWFT6_FD_188347 | JGI IMG/M metagenome (GOLD analysis project Ga0209380, IMG submission 188347) | Warmed and freeze-thawed soil microbial communities from the Hubbard Brook experimental Forest, New Hampshire - Hubbard Brook CCASE Soil... | ecosystem: Environmental > Terrestrial >...
AGGCCAGCATGAACTCGTAGCATTCTTCGATAATGTCACATCGTTCAAGAAACTCAGTCGCCATCGGCCAGGCCTCGTTGTACGTTCGGCAGGGCTTCGGCTTCCCACCGTGCCGGGTCGTGCTCTTTCAGATAGAACTCGCGGCTCATCGAACCTACGATCATCGATGCGGTAATCGGCAACTTCTCTGGCCGGACGGCGAAATACACGTGCACGATCACCAGGGTGATGAAACTGACCCCGGCGAGTCCGTGCAGCACATACATCAGGCCCCAAGTCATATCCGTGAAAAGGTACGGATTGCGCGGGAAAAAGATGGTGCGCACGCGAAACATCATGAAAATCCCCGTGCAGATTACAGCCAGCCCGGTGAGCATGACAACGCCGTGATAAAGCTTGTTCTCGAGCGGATACTTGCCAAATTTCCGTGGAAGCACACTCGACTTGCCCAGGAAGCGTTGAAAGCGATTCCATGCATCTTCAAGGTCGGCGCGATCGGGCCAGATGGACCAGAAGTCCATGAAGAAGGTGGCGTGAATGATGTGAAAGAGAATAGAAATCGTGAGAACAGTTCCGGCGATCCAGTGGTAGACCAACCAATTGAATCGAACGCCCACCTTTGGCAGGAACGCGGTGAACAGCAAAACGAACATGCTCGCGGCCATGATCCAGTGAAAGAGCCGTGCGGCCAGCGAATGACGGGGAATTCGGGCGGGCAACTGGGTCGCCGATGTGTGAAGCGAGGCAGCCGCAAATTGTTTTTCTTTCGCGAAGTAGCGTACATAAATCGCATGCACGACGAGGAACAGCATCCCGGCAATCAGCGCGAACCAAATCAAGACCCATGCGATATGAATCGGGACGTTCTGACCCAGCGGACTGGTGGCCCACTCTATGATGCCCATGTGGCCTCCTGAACCCCGCCGATGGCTCGCTTCACGAGATTGCGCATCAAAGGAATCTTGTAGGCGTTGAACTGCAGGGGGATCGCTCCCTGAATCGCAAGCTTGCCGGCCGCTTCGCCGGTCGACTGGTTGCGCAGCTTGCCGCGGACTGAGTCTTCCACCGCTTTCAATCGCAGCGGCCTCGCGGCGACTGCATTTACGGCAATACGGATGTCCTGAATGGAATCGCCTGTAACTTTCATCGCCGAGGCCACGTTCATCAAGGGAAAGTCCCATACATTGCGGTCTCGCACTTTTTCGAAATAGAACCTCGCTCCGGCCCAAGTGGCAGGAATTCGAATTCGGGTGAGCAGATATTCGGGCTTGAGAATATTCATGTGTGTGATGTCAAGATCGGGCCCGATAAAGTAATCCTCCGCTGGTATCACTTGCTCGCCTTGGGGAGTCTGGACTACAAATTTGGCGTCGAGCGCGATCAGGGCGGGAGCCGTGTCAGAAGGATTCACAGCGACACAACGCTCGGCATGCAGAATTGCGTGTTCGCGATTGCGGCCCACCGGCGTATCGGCGTAGCAGATGTTGCCACCGGCGCGATAGCAAGGCCAACCCGCTCGGTAGTACCAGCAGCGGGCGTCCTGCGAAACATTGCCACCGAGCGTGCCTTGGTTACGAATCTGGGGCGAAGCGACGACTCCAGCGGCCTCTGCAAGGAGGCTGTACTTTTCCTTGATAACCGGGTCGAGCACGACTTCGGTCAGCGTCGTCATCGCGCCGATTTCGATTCCTTCCGGCGTGGACCGGACGCCACGAAGTTCTTCGATACCGCTCAGATCAACGAGCGCCTTCGGCTTTTTGATCCGATCTTTGAGCCAATCGAAACTGTCCAGACCGCCTGCGATCACCCACGCATCGCTTCCGTGTTGCTCGAGCAGTTTCTGCGCGTCCCGGACCGAGGTCGGTTGGAACAATTGAAAGGCCGGCATGACATCCCGGATTACCGCCATGTTGCTCTCCGTTTCAGCGCGTTGCGTTCAACCCTCCGCATTCAGTACTCACTAGATAAATGCGGTTAATGGATCCTGCATGGGGCGCCCGGCTTCGAGCGATGTCAGGATCGTGTCAAGGTTCACGGGCGCACGGCGGTAGATTTCGTCGCCGAGAGCGTCCGAAAGAGCGTTCAAAATCGCACCGCACCCGCCGCCCACGGGAGGCTCGCCGATGCCGCGAGCACCCACCGGCGTTTCAGGATCGGGAATGTCAAGAGCAGCCCACTGCATGTTGACCGGAGTGTCGAGAATCGAGGGAGGCTTGGTGTGATGGAAGCGCCTCGACATCATGTGGCCGTACTGAGGGTCAAAAACCCACTTCTGCCCCAGGGCATGCCCGATTCCGAGAATCGACCTTCCAAGCACTTGGCCGCCAAGCGCTTTCGGATGGATCACGGTTCCAACATCGGCGACCGCTAAGAAATCGGTGATGTAGTATTTTCCGGTTTCGAGATCGACTTCCACCTCGGCGAAGCTTGCGACATAGGAAAAGGTCTGTCCGTCGTGGGGATACTTGTCTTTTGCCGCTGCCACCAGTCCTTGTCCTGCGAGGGCCGCGATTGACGCCTTGGTGTACTTGTTGACGTCTTCGGGCGCCTCATGGCCATCGTAGGCGCCACCCAGTTGAATGGCTCGCTGCGCGGCTTGTCCGAGGGTCATGCTCTTGCCACCGCCTTTGCGGAATACGCGCTCGTTCGCGACTTCATATTGCTCGGGTGTGCCACCGTAGGTCTTGGCAGCGACTTCCTGCAGCTTCTTTTTTCCGTCCATGGCAGCGGCGTGTGCTGCTCGGGTCATGGCGTGCGTGGTCTGGCTGCCACCGGAAACGCAAGTCCACGGAAGATTCTTCGACGTATTCCCCCATGTCACATCGCATTTCTCCCAGGGCACGCCGAGGACTTCGGCGACCACACGATGCACGTCGCTGATGGATTCGGTTCCTAAATTGCCGATGCCGGACTGAATCGCAATGCGGCCATCGGGCTTGACGAGAAATAGTCCGTCGTATCCCGTAGATCCCGCAAAGAAGCCGCTGGTTGAGACCCCGACTCCGCGGACTTTGGTGCCACTTCGTTTGGGGCGCGCGATGCGCTCTTTCCACTGGAACTGCTCCGCGCCGCGATCGAACGCCTCTTTCAGGAACGCGCTGGTCGAATGCGACCGCTTGCCGTCCCGTGGGGGGCCCCAAGGCGCCTTCCCTTCGGGACAATTGATCCGACGAATATCGACTTGATCGAGCGAGAGCCGCCGCGCTGCCTTGGCGAGGACCGGTTCCATCATGATGATGCCCTGCATTCCTCCGGGCGCACTTTGCGGACCCCGCGGCGGAGTGTTGGTGAGCACTGTAACACCGCGCCAGCGCATTGCCAGCGGTTGATACAGAAGCGAAACGATCATCCCGGAGGCGCCCGTATCGCCGACGGCGTCGTAGGGACCGTTGTTGCAGATGGCGTACATATCCACTGCGACGATGCGGCCGTCTTTGGCGAATCCGACTTTCATCCGTCCCTGGAATCCGGGGCGAGCGCGCCCGATGAAGAGCTCTTCTTCGCGGCTGATGCGCATCATCACCGGAGCGTTTGCTTTCTTCGACAGCAACGCCGGAATAATCGCAAAGACGTAGCCCGTCGCTTTGCTGCCGAAGCCACCGCCGGTGTACTCGCTGATGAGAACGATCTGGCTCGGATCCATGTTCAGCCAGCGTCCGAGGCCGGCCAGCGTTTGCACCGTGCTCTGCGTCCCCATGTGGACAAAAACCTTGCCGTTCTGCCAATAGGCAAGCGCGGTGCGCGGTTCGAGCGTCTCGTGGCTGGTGTCCGGCGTCGTGAAAGTCTCGTCGAGAACAAAAGCGGCATCCTTGAAACCCGCTTCGATGTCGCCGTAACTCCACTCATCTTGGGGTTTGCCCATGGGGAGACGACCTTGCTTCAACTCGGCAAAATCAGCAGTGGTCCACTTGAGTTCGCCAACGTGCGGGGGAGGAGGGCCAGGCGGCTTCTCGCCCGGTTTTGCAGGCGGAGCCTGCTCCTTTATCCACACATTGCCTTCGACCCGCGGATTTGGTCCACCGGGCCGGAGGGTGTCAAGCGGATCGATCGCGAAGGGCAAATGCTCGAACTCGATTTCTATTTTTTCGATTGCTTCGGCGGCCGTGAGTTCATCCACCGCCGCGACCGCGAGAATAGGCTCTCCCTGATACAGAGGCTGCATCGTCAAGGCTTTTTCGCCCTGCTTGTTGGCTTTGATTGTGACTCCCAAGTCCGTAACGCTATCCGCCGGGGCGGGCAGGTCGTCTTGCGTGAGGATCGCTTTCACTCCAGGCATGGCCAGCGCCTTGCTCAAGTCCAGACGCTGCACGCGGCCGTGCGGGACAGGACTCAGCAGCAGCTTGCAAAACAGCATGCCTTCAGCGCGAAAATCTTCCGCGTATTTTGACTTCCCGGTGACCTTCGCGTAGAGATCCGGCGTGGTGTAGTCTTTGCCCAGAACTTTGTACTGCGCGCCGAATTTCTGTTGATTGGGTTTCCACTCGTTAGGCATGGACTTTCCCCTTCCTCAAGTTCTCAGCACCGCGCATCATGGCCGTAAGGATCTTGTCGTAATCCTGGCAGCGGCACAGATTTCCAGAGATGCCATGCGCAAGTTCAGTCCGCGTGGGATTGGGATTCGTTTTCAGGAATCCGACCGTTGACATAATGAAACCTGACATGCAGAAGGCGCATTGAAAGCCCTGTTCGTCGATCACGCCCTGTTGCACCGGATGTAAGGTACCGTCCGCGGCTGCAAGACCCTCGATCGTTACTACTTTCCTATTGCGGACAGTATGGGTGAGCACGGAACAGGAGTAATGGGGAACGTCGTCAATCAATACAGTGCAAGCGCCACACTCGGCGCGGTCACAGCCAAGTTTGGTTCCGGTGAGACCGAGTTTGTACCGCAGGGTCCAGGCGAGAGTCTCCTGCTTCATGGCATCGACGCGGCGCTGCTGGCCGTTCACGTTGATGGTGATGAGGCGGTCACCGGCGTCGCCGTACTGTCCAAGGAGATTGGAGGCCCGAAAGAGGTAGCCGGCTGAAGAGACGGCCGCGCCTCCACAGATGACGCCTTTGATGAAGTTACGGCGCGAAACACCCTTTGCCGCGTTGTCGAGCTCTTTATCTATATCTATATCAATTCTGTCGTCCACATTGCTACCCTGCCGACCCGGAATCGTTACTTCGCCATCTTGCACGGTGCACCAATCCCCCAGCGGGAGTCAAACGAAAACTCTAAGCAACATCTTCAGCATATATTTTATTACCGACGCGCGGTTGTGCGGAAACTTTCTCCGGGAGTTGCTGCACGGTTCTGACGCCGCAGGTGGAATCCCCGCTTCGAGGCACTCGGCGCGAAGTCCGCCGCAGGAAGGGTTGTGAACCGGTAGTACCCGGTGTCCTGCGTTTGCAGCGACTGGGCGAAGCCAGTTCCTTCGTTTTTCGAGGTGACCCTAACGCCCGGCAGGACCGCTCCGCTGGGATCTGTCACCGTGCCTTCAATACCGCTGGAGAACTGTGCCCACGAGGTTTGGCAGCTAGCAACGATGCTTAACAACAACAAACACTCAACCACGATGACGGCAACGGACATTTCACGGATGTATCAGCCAAGACTGGCATCGGGAAGGCGACCGGATGCTACGCTTTTACGGCCCTCGCCTCCGATTTCGACAACGACCGATACCCCGATCTCAGCCTCGTTGCGGCTTCCGGCGAGTCTTCTCTATCACAACCTGAAAAATGGTACGTTCGAAGAGGTGGGGATCTACGCGGAGGTTGCGCTCAACCACGCGGGTGAGGAGCAAGCGGCATGGGAGTTGCAGTCGCTGACTACGATGAAGATGGTTAGGTTGACATCGCCAAAACAAACTTCAGCGACGACGTTCCGCATCTTTAATCACATGAACGGCGACATCACGTTCGCCGATCGAGTGTACGAGGTGAGGAGTGGGAGCACCCATGCAGTTTCTGGGATGGAGGATCCATTTTCTGGATGTCGACAATGACGGACTGAAGATTTGCTGATGGTCAATGGAATGTGTACCAGAGCTCGACAAGGCAGAGTTGAACTACAGATATCGCCAACCAAGGCTCCTATATTGGAATGTCGGCGGAGGCCGGTTCAAAGATTGGTCCGCGAGCGCCGGCGCCGGAATCACCGAGCCGTGGGTTTCGGGCTCCGCCGTGGGAGATCTGGATTGGGAGATCTGGATAAGGACGGATCGCCGGAAGTTGTGATGAACCATCTGGACAAACGGCGGAGCCTGCCCAAGAACTTCGTCACGAAAAAGAACTCGCTTTTGATTCCGTGCGTCGGAACGACCGCGAATCGAGATGGCGATCGGGACAGGTGTGTACGTCTGTGTGGGCAGCCGCTAAATCTCCGGCGAGATTCAGACAGGATCGAGCTTCCTCCCGCCGAATGACCCGCGCGGGCAGGTGTGGAGTGTCCAACCACACGAGCTATCAGCGGATTGAAGTACAGTGTGGTCCGGCGGGCGCCGAGAGGCGTTTCCCGGCGGCAAGGCGAACCAGATTCTCGTGATCACCCAAGGAACCGGAACACCGGTAAAGAAAAACCCTTGCGCTGAACCCGTCTCGTACACGTCAGTGGCTGGGTTCCAGAATGAGTTTCTGTACCCGCCAGTTCAGCAACTCCGCGACAAAAAGCACATTCTCTGACGGGCATGCCATCTCATGGATCCAGCCGAACTGTTTGGGTTGCTTGCCAGACTCACCCAGAACACCAAGGACCTTGCCATCAAGAGTGAGCTTGTAGATCCGCCCGGGGTAGCCATCTGAGCTGTAAAGTATCTGATGTGGCGGCGGCGTGATGCAGATCGCCCAGGGGGCCCCGGGAGCCTGGGCCTGGTTACCCGTGATGGGCGAGGTGGGTTTGTTGCCGATTGCCGGCTTTGCGTCAGGATCGAAAGGGACGTCAATGGTAATTTGCCGGAGAAACTTTCCCTTAACATCAAAGATCTGGATGCGGCGATTGCCACGATCGGCAACGTAGATGCGATCCTCAGCGTCGACCGCGATGCTGTGCGGGGTCATGAACTGGCCGGGTTCGCTGCCGGGCTCTCCCCAGGATGTTACCCAGTTGCCCTTCTTGTCGACCTTGGCGACCCTGGAGTTGATGTAGCCATCGCTGATGTAGGCGTTGCCCGACGAGTCCCAGGCGACGTCGGTCACCTGGCGGAACATGCCCTCAACGGCCGGCAGCGGCGGCTTGAGGTGCTTCAACGGTGCCGTCGATTCGTCGGATGCTTCCTGCTTGCGCCCGAAGACCATGGCGACGCGACCCTCTGGCGTGAACTTAATGACCATGTCGGAGCCTTTGTCTGCGACCCAGATGTTGTCGTCTTTGTCGATCTTGACCGAGTGGGCAAAGGACCACGCGTAGAGGTTGCGACCTATCTCGCGAAGGAATTTCCCGTCGGCAGCGAACTCCAGTAACTGAGCAGCGCTCGCTCCATACGCAGGCCCCGTGGAGTTGCCGCGTGAGAGCACGAACACATGGTTTTGCGAGTTGACGGCGACTCCTGCCACTTCACCCAGATACATGTCTGGCGGTAGCTTAATGAAATCTTGTGCCGACTGATACTGAATCTCCGGCACCTGTGGTTGTTGTGCCGCGCCGGACGCGCAGAGCGAAAGCAGAAACAGAATCGACGATCTCATAGTGAACCTGCCGGCAAGACTCGAAAAACAATATCAGAAGTTTATGCAAAAGTTATGGCTTCGGCACAGGAATCACGCTGAATTCAGCTTTGCCCTTCACCAGATCCAGCAAGCCATCGAACCGCCGGAACAGTCTGAATATTCCTCATCGCACCAACTTCGATACGTCGGTGTACAAGATCTTCAAGCCAAGCGAACAGTGCAGGTCCAATTCCGGGCGGAGGCATGCAATGTCTCAACCACACTCAATGGAACAGAGTGAATAATTTTCTGGGCGCACCGAACTTCCTGTATCCGACTGGCGCACAAATGCCTCGAGTTCTGCAGTTTGCAATTCGAATTACCTTCTGACCTTCCGCTCTGGCACCAGCGTCGACCCCGGGGCTAATTCGGGCAGCTTGCTAGATCGTCACCAAGGGCAAAGAGCGATACCTTTTACCTGTAAGCTGTGACAGAGCGTTAACCACGGCGGGAGAAATCACCGGGACAGGCGGCTCGCCGCATCCAGACGGTTTCTCCGTGCTCGGCACGATGTGAACGTCCACCGCAGTCGGCGCGTCGACGATGTATGGCGGAGTATATCCGTCGAAATTGTTCTGCTCCACATAGCCGTCCTTCAGGGTAATCGCGCCCTTCGCCATCAACTGCGATACCCCGAAGCTCACGCCCGCCTGAAATTGACTCTCAATCGTCAGCGGATTCACTGCGATCCCACAGTCAACTGCAATCGTCACTCGGTTGATCTTCGGCCGCTTGTTTTCGATCGAGACGTCGACGGCGCAGGCAACACTGGTCTCGAACGCTTCGTGACACGCGATGCCGACGGCGTGGCCTTTCGGCAACTGATTCCGCCACGCCGCGCTCTTTTCTTCCATTAGGTCAAGCGCGCCATGTAGTTTCCTGGCATCCGGCTTGAGAAGTTTCCGGCGGTAGGCGATGGGATCCATCTTTGCCTGGGTGGCCAACTCGTCGATCAGCGTCTCCATGACAAAAGCATTGTGCGTATGCCCGACAGAGCGCCACCACAGTACTGGAACGTTCACGGTTGGGTGATGAGCTGAAACATGGAAGTTTGGAATTTCGTATTGAGTATTCGCGGTACCCTCGACGGCAGTTTCATCAACACCATTCTTCACCCCGAAGGCGGAAAAGGGCGTGCCCATCAGCAGGGACTGACCCACGACGACGTGACGCCATGCCGACGGCATTCCATCCGGGCCAATTCCAATCTCGACGCGGTGGGCGTGCATCGGGCGGTAATAGCCGCCTTGCACGTCGTCTTCCCGGGTCCAGATAAGCTTCACAGGAATCCCGCGAAGACGCTTTGCGATTGCGGCTGCCTCCCGCTGAACGTGAGAATCTGGCACTGCCCTTCTTCCGAATCCTCCGCCCGCCATCTCCGTGTGGAACGTGATCTGTTCGGGCCTGAGAGCCAGCACCTCGGCGATTGCCATTTGATCCGCGGTCTGGAACTGAGAACCCGCCCACACTTCTGCGCGCTCGCCGTCAAACTGGATGGTGGTGTTCAGAGGCTCCATCGGGCTGTGAGCGAGGTAGGGGAACTCGTATTCGGCAAATATGCGGGCGGTGGCGTTGATGCCGTCGAGCGCCTTGACGTCACCCCGAGCTACGGCAACGTTGCCCGAAGTGCGCGCGAGTTCCTTGTAGTTTTCCCGCAACTGGGAACTGTCAGCTCGCTCGACGCCGGAGACGTTCCAATCGATTCGCAGCCGATCGCGCGCCTGCTTGGCTGTCCAGAATTTGTCAGCCACCACCGCTACTCCGGCTCCCTTGCGGGCCAAGGGGATCTCAAATACATCCACCACTCCCGCAATGGCCCGAGCCGTTCTGTCGTCAACAGATTTGGGCGACGCCCCGAAAACCGGCGGATGCGCGACCAGCGCAACTTTCATGCCGGGCAGATCGAGATCGAGCCCAAATTTCAGCGAGCCGTCGCACTTGGGGCGGCTATCAAGCCGGCGAGTTTTCTTGCCCACCAATCGGAAGTCAGCCGCATTCTTGAGCGGCACTGTTTCGGGCACCGGCATGTGTGCCGCCGCGTCTGCCAGATCAGCGTAATGCGCCGATCGGCCACCCGGCCCATGGACGACACTGGACTCGGTACGACATTGGTTGACTGGCACCTTCCACTGTTGCGCGGCGGCGGCAACCAACATGGCCCGCGTCTTCGCGCCCAATTCCCGGTACTGCTGAAAGGAATGCGCGATGGAACCGGAACCGCCGACCATCTGGATACCGAAGACCGGATCCTTATAAACGTCAGCGGCCGGAGCGAGTTCAGCGACAACGTGCGCCCAATCGGCATCCATCTCATCCGCCAGAATCATGGGCAGGGACGTTTGAACCCCCTGGCCAAACTCTAGACGGTTGACCTGAATGACGATTGTCCCGTCCGGCTTGATGTGAACGAAGGCATCGGGCGGATAGACTTTTGGCTTGGCCTGGCCCGCGTCCTGTGCCGTCAGGGGAAAGTCCAGGTAAAGCGACACCAGCAACCCGCCTGCGGCAGTTGCCCACACGCGAATAAAGCTTCGCCGACTAAGATGTAGGGCGTTGGCCATGCGATTTGTGGCTGACATCTTGCGTCTCCTTCACTTCAGCTGTTGTGAAGCGGTCTTGATCGCTTGTCGAATCCGGACATAGGTGCCGCAGCGGCAAAGGTTACCGCCCATCGCTTCTTCGATGTGAGCGTCAGTCGGTCTGGGCAAGCTCTTGAGCAATGCCACCGCACCCATGATTTGCCCGCTCTGGCAATACCCGCATTGCACGACGTCCTCCGATACCCAGGCATCTTGCACGGCGCGCCCTACCGAATCCTGTCCAATGCCCTCAATTGTCACGATGGGCCGGTCGCCCACCAGCGACACCGGAACTACGCAGGATCGTGTGGCAATTCCGGCTACATGCACCGTGCAAGCGCCGCAGGCCGCAATTCCGCAACCGTATTTAGTGCCGGTCATCTTCAGGTCCTCGCGCAACACCCAGAGCAACGGAGTACCCGGGTCGACGGTCACTTCCTTCGCTTGACCATTCACCGTGAGCTTAAATGCTTCCATGAGGAAACCTCCAATTTCAGGGATTCTGCGGACACGGCGTTCCAGCTTCGACCCAAGTGCGAGTGGCGGCAACAAATTCCTCATGGGTGAGCGGCGGCAATGTACGTGCGGTCCCGTCGCGATGGTGGCCCGGCTGGAAGGCCCAAAGAACCAGCGGTTCCTGGTCGTGATGCTTCAAGAGTCCGGCGCCACCGAGGTTGTCGTTCTTCGATCGATCCGTAAGAGATCGACAGACCTCAACGCTGGATAGGATTTTGTCGTCGAGATCCTGCCACCGCATCGACAACGGCGCCAGTTGCCAGTTGTGCGCGCCCGGAACACCTGTGCTCTCCGCATTCGAACCTTGATGGCACGTAACACAGTTCAGTCCCGCCACACCTTTGCCTCCGGGGCCGCGGATGATGTTAAACAGGTGGCGGTGCCGGTCGTCCCCTTGTTGTGGATAGTTCGTGGCAGTGTGGCAATTAATGCAACGAGGATGCGTCAGTACGGAGTAAATCTGCTGCCAAGCCGCGAGGCCAGCGTCGCGCGTTGGGGTGGCTGTCGTTTTTTTCGCCATGTCCTGCCCTGCGGCGCTCGAAGATGTAGTTGAACACGCGGCGCACGCGAACAGGATGATCGAGGACCATCGGAACATTGCTTGGCCAAGGCGCAACATGCTGAGCCTCCTTTTGCGATTCGGCTTTTGCGCATAAACAATTCGATTGATCCTACTCCCAGAAAGGCGCGAGAAAAGTGTTATCCAGGCGTTTTGAGTCGGGCCACTCAAGGATTTCCGAATCGTCGTCAATGCGAAAGTAATCCGGGAAACTGTTCGCGCCTCGACTCGTGGTCCAGAAACTTCGCTGCCGCCCGAGGCGCGCTCGAAATGACCGAGCGGGAGTAAGGGATACAATATCCTGCAAGCCTCGATCGGCTCCCAAGGTCGATGACCCCAGTCGGAATTCTTTGGCTTCCTCCAAAACCACATCCCAGCGCTCTTTGGTGTGTGGCGGTGTGTCGAATAATCGGCATAGTGATGGCTACGGCCACAAAAAGAGGATGCAATTGATTGCTGACGCGGGCGGAGGGTGGTACTTCTCAGAATCGCTAGATCTTTCGTAACGCCGCTGCGCCACTGAAACTCCTCGGCCCTCTTGCAGGATGAGATACTAACGGCGCACGTTACCCCCAGATGTGCCCAAGGAGAGCAAGAAACATGGCACGTTTGACAGCGCATAAAGAAAAGACGGCAATACAACCGAGTCGTCAATCGCACATTACGATCATGATCGTGGACGATGACCCGCTGGCCTGCCGAGCATTGACGGTGCGTTTGAGAGCGAATCACTATAATACCGTGAGCGCGTGTGACGGTTATTCGGCACTGGCTCTAGCGCAGAACGAGCACCCCGATCTTATCCTTCTGGACCTTGAGCTGCCTGCCGGGGACGGGTTCGCTGTACTGGAGCGTCTGCGAAAATTTCCGGCACTGGCCGCCATACCTGTGATTGTTCTCACAGGACGGGATCCAAAACACTACTCCGAACGAGCGCTCGAATTGGGAGCGGTTGCTTTCTTCCAGAAGCCGGTTGAAAACATAGCGTTGTTGACAGCAATTCGCGATGGCTTGAAATTGGGGACGCAAACTGGGCTCGAAGAAGAGTACCCAGAACCGTTGACGCTCACAGACGATGTCGCTCATTGACCCCATGATGAGATCACGGTAAGGCACTACCATGTGCTGGTAGTCCACCGTACAGACCCGGACGGACCAGGCAACTTGAACGCATCTCGATGCATGGACCGGGCAATCGCCTTGGCCCGAAAGCGCGGGCTTGGCTATGTCGCGTTAGCGAATACCAACCACTGGATGCGCGGTGGCACTTAGGATGGCAGGCCGCGGAGTCCGGAAATGATCGGGATCTGCTGGACAAACACTTCGCCGAATCTTCCGCCTTGGGGCACGACCGAGTCGCGCCTGCGAAATAACCCGATGGTTTATCGCCATACCGAGACGAAGTGGCCGCCTCGTGATCGCCATGGCGATGTCCCAATTCTCGTATAGCGCGCTTGCTTCTTATCGGATCCGTGGCGAACAGTTGCCGGTCGAAGGAAGCTTCGACAGCGAAGGCAAGTTAACTCGAGATTCCGCGGCGATCGAAACCTCAAAACGGCCGGGACAATCTGGAGCGCGGTGTGCCGGTCGAGGTTTCGATCTGGCCCCAAGTGCAAGAGTTGCTCTGGCGCCCACGAGGCTTAGAGCGCCTGATCCTTCACATTCGCGAGATGTGTGTCGGAAAACGGCCTGGTCTGGTAAATGTTGAAATCTTCGACGTTTCTTAAAACAAACGTTGAAACACCCGGCGCGTGAGCCATCTTGACGTGAATGAAGTCGGCGTCGACGACATCCTCAAGCAGAACCGCCGGCCGCAGATCGTCTTTTTCATAACAGACCTCAACATCACGCAGTGAAATCCGTCTTGCATGGCGAATGAAGAATCCATGACACGGCATTGGGCCAAAGCGGTTTGGATCCGGGTAAGAGTTTTCCAGCTCGGCTGGTTTGAGGTTTGCATCTTCTTTGGTGCCGCCGCCATGGTGCTGAAGGAAAATGTTACTGAGATCCAGATCCTCGATGGGATGGCCTGGAATCCCCGAGATGATCGAAGACTGTTGCGAAGCGGCATTTGAAACCACAACGTTGCTGATCTTTATGCGCCGCACTTGACCGACCGGAACGCCTTCCGGACCCCGCATCCGGCTTCCCAGACGTAGGAAGAAAGGCACATCAACCGGCTCGCGCATGGTAATGTTGCTGATGGAAACATCTTCTAATAAGCCGCCATCGACGCTTTCCAAAGCGATCCCGCGGCACAGTTCGATCACGCAGTTCGAGACCGTGACGTTACGGAAGCCGCCATTCGATTCCGTCCCCAACTTAATCCGCCCGTTGCGCGGGGCATGGTCGGGACTGATGCGTTTATAGGTCGCATCGAGCAGAGTTCCTTCCTCGTAGCCACCGGTCACATAGCAATTCGTGATGGTGACATGGTCGGTGGACCGTGCATACCCGAGCCCGAAAGAGCTTTTCAAACAGATACCATCATCCCAAGGAGAATTGACGCTGCAGTTCGAGATGCGCACGTTGCGGCAGCAGTCGACGTCAATGCCGTCACGGTTGGTATCAATTTTCAGATTGTCGATGGTGAGATTGTCGACGCCTGTCGCCAGAATCGCGAAATGACCGCCGTGCAAAATCGAAAAATCGCGGAACGTGAGGTTGCGGCAGTTTTTCAGGCTGATCGCTTTGTTTCCCACGCCGACTTCAAGAGGTTTGTCGCCGCTTCCCCGGCTGAGGCCTCTACCCCAGATCAAGCCTGGGCCAAAAATCGAAACGTTGTCGATATCTTCGCCCCATATGAGGCTGTTGCGCCAGTGACTGTGACCGAAGTCCTGATACTTATCCCACGCACAAGGCTCGGGAGGATCGTAGCCCCCACCGCTGCCGGGTCCAGGCGACTCGGCGGCCACGATGGCTGCTCCAGGCGCCAGATAAAGAGCAACATTGCTCTTCAGATGAATCGAGTAACAAAGATATTGCCCTGGGCCGAATATGACATTGCCGCCGCCAGCGCCGGAGGCAGCAGCAATCGCCTTGTCGATCGCGCCCGTGTCGAGAGTTTTACCATCACCGGTAGCGCCGAAGGCTTTTACGTCATGTTCGATCGGGACGGCAGAGCGGGGCGCGGCTTGCGCCGCAGTTAAGAACGAACCGAGCGTCGCGCCGGCAATTCCCGCACCACCAAATTTGAGAAACTCTCGTCGCGCAGCGTTATCTTTGAGCATGGCGTTGCGGTCTCCTTCGAGGCAGATTCTTCCCTGCCAACCCTCAGTTGCTGCCCTCGTGGTCTGACGCAGAATAGACGATAATGCGCCGCCGCGGCTCGACGAACCGCCAACACAGCGCTGCCACAAAGAACATGGCTGCGTAGAACGAAAGACGAACTCTCCA
>Ga0209380_10001659_pt1 | contig 14740 bp, 13 predicted proteins | sample HubBroMetageWFT6_FD_188347 | JGI IMG/M metagenome (GOLD analysis project Ga0209380, IMG submission 188347) | Warmed and freeze-thawed soil microbial communities from the Hubbard Brook experimental Forest, New Hampshire - Hubbard Brook CCASE Soil... | ecosystem: Environmental > Terrestrial >...
GGAGAAGATCGTCGGGTCGCAGGCAGGGCTGTGGTTCATCGTGTTGCAGCCGCTCGCGTTCATCCTCTATTTCACGGCCGCGTTCGCCGAGACCAACCGGTTGCCCTTCGACCTTCCCGAAGCGGAGACGGAGCTCATCGCCGGGTATCACACCGAGTATTCGGCGATGCGTTTCGGCCTCTACTTCCTCGGCGAGTACATCAACATGGTGACCGTCTGCTCGATCGCCACCGCGCTCTTCCTCGGTGGCTGGCTGCCGCTGCTGCCGTTCCATCCGTTCGACTGGATCCCCGGGCCCATCTGGTTCCTCGGCAAGGTGCTTGTGCTCCTTTTCGTGATGATCTGGGTGCGCTGGACACTGCCGCGGCTGCGCTACGACCGGCTGATGAATTTCGGTTGGAAGGTGCTGCTCCCGCTTGGTCTGATCAACATCGTGGTCACCGGCGCGATCGTCGCGCTCAGGGCATAGACGTGGTGGCGGCGTGATCAAGGAGATCGCCAAGGGACTGGCCTTCACGCTCAAGAAGATGGGGACGCATCCCATCACCATCCAGTACCCGGAGGAGCAGAAGCCGGTGTCGCCTCGCCATCGTGGCCGGCACATCCTGCACCGGTACGACAACGGGCTCGAGCGGTGCATCGGCTGCGAGCTGTGCGCGGCCGCCTGTCCGGTCGGCTGCATCTACGTGCTCGCCGCCGAGAACGATCCCAAGGCGCCGGTCTCGCCCGGCGAGAGATACGCCGAGCGCTACGAGATCAACCTCATGCGCTGCATCTACTGCGGGTATTGCGCGGAGGCCTGCCCGACCGAGGCGATCACGCTCGGTCCGCGCTTCGAGCTCGCGGACTACCGCCGGGAGCGAACGGTCGTCACCAAAGCGGAGCTGCTGGAGTCGTGGCCGGGCTTCACCCAGGGGCAGGGCCGCCCCAGCCCCGTGGGAGCCGGCGCCGATCAGACCGGCCGCGAAGACCTCGATCCCGGTGTTCGTCCCCGCGCCGCGTGGGCTGCACAGGAGAACACGCTCGACCACGAGAGCGCGCCACGGCCGGGCGAGCTCGGCGTTCCGGTCGATGTCCCGACGGTGATCGAGCCGGGAGCCGGGAAGACGAGATGACCGTCCTCTTCGCAGTGGTGATCGCGCTTGCCGCCGTCAGCGCGCTCGGTGTGGTGCTCTCGCGCCAGACGATCTATTCGGCGCTGAGCCTGGTGCTGACCGTCTCGATGCTCGCGGTCCTGTTCCTGCTCCTCAACGCGCAGTTCCTCTTCGCTGTGCAGCTCATCATCTATGCCGGCGCGGTGGTGGTGCTCTTCGTCTTCATCGTGGCACTGCTCAGCCCGGATGCGGAGGATCGCCCCACGCTGGACCTCCGGGCCGTCATCGGCATCGCCGGAGTCATCGTGGTGACCGCGCTCGTGTTCATCGCGGCTCGCAACGGGATCACCTACAACACCAACGGATTCCATGCCACCGCGGTGGGCGGTGCGAGCGACCCGTATCACACATTCAAGTTCCCTCAGGACACCGTGAACAACGCCGGTAACGTGCAGACGGTTGCCGGGCAGCTGTTCACCAACTACCTGCTGCCGTTCGAGATCACCTCGATGCTCCTGCTGGTCGCGGCCATCGGGGCCGTGTACCTGACCCGGCGCTCGAGCAGGTGAGGGAGCGGCGCGGGTGCTGAATCCGAACCTCTTTCCGTACCTCCTCGGACTGTCCGCGTTCCTGTTCACGGTCGGTGCGATGGGCGTGCTCATCCGCCGCAACCCCATCGTGGTGTTCATGTGCATCGAGCTGATGCTCAATGCCGGCAACGTCGCACTGGTCGCCTACGGCCGCTTTCTCAACAGCGAGGAAGGGCAGATCTTCGCCTTCATGGTGATCGTCGTCGCCGCTGCGGAGGTCGTGGTGGGGCTGGCGTTGATCACCCAGATCTTCCGGCTCGGTCGTGAGCTGGACGTCGATGACCTGAGCGAGATGAAGGAATGAACGTCAGCACCGCGTCGACGCTGGTCCTCCTGGTGCTGGCCTTTCCGCTGATCGGTTCGGCGCTGAACGGGTTCCTGGGACCGGTGTTCGGGCGGCGCTTCGTCAATCTCGCCGGCACCATCTCGATCTTTGCGTCGTTCGTGGTCGCGTGCCTCGTGCTCGCCAACGTCGTCGGCGCCCCGGCCGGCCAGGGTGCGATCACCGTCCGCCTCTGGGACTGGATCAACCTCGGTGGGGGCACCAATCTCTCGGTCGGCATGGACTTCACCCTCGATGCCCTGAGCGCGCTGATGCTCATGGTGATCACGGGCGTCGGCTTTCTGATCCACGTCTACAGCGTCGGCTACATGGAGCACGACACCGGGTTCGCTCGCTTCTTCAGCTACATGAACTTCTTCATCTTCTCGATGTTGATGCTCGTGCTTGCCGCGGACCTGCTGATCCTCATCATTGGCTGGGCGCTGGTTGCGCTGAGCAGCTACCTGCTCATCGGCTTCTGGCACGACCGCCCGACGGCGGTCGCCGCTGCTCGCAAGGCATTCATCACCCAGGTCATCGGTGACGTCGCTCTGGTGATCGCCGCGTTTCTCATTGTGCTCAACACGCACACGCTGAGTCTGCCCAACATCTTTGCGCGCACGCAGGCCTTTCCCGCGGGCGGTGCATTGATCACCGGGATCTGCGCGCTCCTGGCGATCGGAGCCTTCGCCAAGAGCGCCCAGTTCCCCCTGCACACGTGGCTGCCCGACGCGATGGAGGGTCCAACCCCCGTCTCCGCGCTGATCCACGCCGCGACCATGGTCACCGCGGGCGTGTATCTCATCGCCCGGTTCCACGTGCTGTTCAACCTCGCGCCCGTCGCCGAGGGCATGGTGGCCTGCGTCGGCATGGGTACAGCGGTGATGGCGGGCATCATCGCGCTCTCGCAGATCGACATCAAACGTGTGATCGCCTATTCGACGATGTCGCAGATCGGACTGATGATCTACGCCGTCGGTATCGGCGCGTACTCCGCGGGCATGTTCCATTTCGCGATGCACGCCGTGTTCAAGGCGCTGCTCTTCATGGCGGCGGGCAACGTGATCCACGCGCTCCACGACGAGCAGGACATCCGTCTCATGGGCGGTCTGCACGCACGGATGAGATGGACCCACGTCGCATTCGGCGCCGGATCGCTCGCTCTCGGTGGCTTCTTCCTGTTCTCGGGATGGTTCAGCAAGGAGGATCTGCTCGGCTTCGGCACGGTGTCCGGCCCGGGAGCGGCGCCGTGGATCCTCTACGCGGTCGGGGTCGGCGTCAATGTGCTCACCGGCCTGTACGCCTTCCGCCTCTACTTCACGGTGTTCCAGGGTGAACCGCAGACCGCGCGAGGCTTCGGCGTCAAGGAGGCGGGGTATCCGATGTTGATCCCGGTGGTCATCCTCGGCGCGCTCTCGGTGATCGTCGCGTGGCCACTCCAGTTCCCCCTGCCCAACACGCTCCACGTGTTCAGCGACTTCCTGAGCCCAGTGTTCGCGGGCTCCCAGTCACCCTTGCTCCACGACCCGTCCTTCGGCCTCGCGCTCGTGGCTCTGATCATCGGCACGGCGGCGAGCCTGATCGGCATCGGGCTCGCGATGCGCCTCTGGTACGAGCACCGGCCGGACCCACAGGTCGTGCTCGCGAGCCTGCCCCGGGTGATCCCACTCCTCTCATACAACAAGTTCTACTTCGACGAGATCTACGATCGCGCGCTCGTGCAACCTGTCAAGGCAGTCGCGCGAACGGCACGGCGCGTCGTCGAGCCCGACGTCATGGACAGCTGGGTCCAGGGTATCGGGGAGTTGCTGCGCGGATTCAGCCTTGACCTCCGCCTGGTTCAGACCGGGTTGATCCGTGACTACGCATCGATCTTCACCGTGTTCGCGGTCGTGCTCGTGGTGGTGTGGGTGTTCATCGCGCGATGAATCACATCCCCTGGCTCACGCTGCTGATCGTCATTCCCGCCGGTGCGGCGATCCTGCTTCAACTGGTCCCGCGCCGCCTGACCGCGGTCGTCAAGGGGGTCACCATCCTGGCGACACTGGCGGGCGCGGTCATCGTCATGCTGCTACTGCTCTGGATGCCGGGCAACAAGGCGACCAACGGTCCGCTCCCACTTCATTTCCAGGAGACGCACGCGTGGTTGCCGGCACTCAACGCCACGTACCACCTCGGCATCGACGGCATCTCGGCCTGGTTGCTCGCGCTCAACGCCGGGGTGTTTCTGCTCGGGGCTCTCGCGATCTCACGCAAGACCACCGACCGCCTGCGCTTCTACTGCACCCTGGTGCTGCTGACAGAGGCCGCCACCACCGGGGTGCTCCTGTCGATCGACCTGCTGCTGTTCTACATGTTCTGGGAAGGGATGCTCGTACCCCTCTACGTGCTGCTCAGCAACTGGGGCGGCGACAAGCGAGGCCCCGCAACACTCAAGTTCATCGTGTACACGGTCGCCGGCAGCCTGCTGATGCTGGTGGCGATCATCTATCTCTACATCCAGTCGCCATCCGGCTCCTTCGACCTCGAACGCATCCTTGCCCAGCCGATCAGCTCGGGAAGCGCATTCGTCATACCGCTCATCCACGTCACGACATTCACTCCCAAGGAGCTGGCGTTCATCTGCTTCGCGCTCGCGTTCGCGATCAAGATCCCGATCGTTCCCCTGCACACGTGGCTTCCCGATCTCTACGAGGCGTGTCCGCCCGCGGTGCTGGTGTTCTTCGCGGGGGTGGTCAGCAAGCTGGGCGCGTACGGCTTCATCCGCTTCGCGCTGACGCTCTTCCCCGGGGAGATGGAAAAGTACCGATTCGTGCTCGCCGGGTTTGCGGTGCTCAGCATCATCTACGGGGCGCTGATGGCGCTCTCGGAGCGCGACCTCAAGCGGATCGTCGCCTACGCGAGCATCAGCCACCTCGGATTCATCGCGCTCGGCATCTTCTCGCTCACCGACAACGGGATCAACGGCGCCGTGATCCAGATCATCAACCACGGCATCATCATAAGTGCGCTCTTCCTCATCGTCGGGTACGTCGAATCTCGCACAGGGACGCGCGACCTCGGCGAGCTCTCCGGCCTCGAACGCCGAATGCCCTGGCTGTATTTCTTCTTCCTTGTGGCGACGCTCGCCGGTCTCGGCATGCCGGGCATGAACAGCTTCGTCGGTGAATTCACGATCATGCTCGGAGCGTTCCAGCTCAACTGGGTGTATGCCGTCCTCGCCGGTGGCGGCGTTGTCCTCGCGGCGTGGTACATGCTTCGCCTCCATCAGGGGCTCATGCACGATCCTCCCAAGCCGCGAACCGAGGGCGTGCACGATCTGCACATCGGCGAGGGGCTGCTGCTGGTCCCGCTCGTCGCCATGATGATCTTCATCGGGTTGTATCCCAAGCCCATCACCGATGTCTCCACGGGATCGGTGAACACGTACGTCAGCCTGATCCAACCCGCCGCGTCGAACCCGGGCACCCAGTGATGCTGATCGCGGCTTCGCCGGTCCCACTTTCCTTTCCCGGTGGACGTGATCTGGTCGGCATTCTTCCCGAACTCGTCCTCGGCGGCGCGTTCCTGGTGCTCATGATCCTCGACCTGGTGATCCCCGCGTCACGACGAACGTGGCTGGCGGCGTTCGCGTTGCTCGGCATCGCGGCCGCGTTCGGGGTGACGATCTGGGGATGGTTCGACGCGAGTTCTGGCCGCCTCGTGTACTCGGGATCGTTTGCGTATGACCGCTTCGCGCTGTTCGTCGACGCCATCCTCCTGGTGAGCGCCGGGCTCGTGGTGATGATCAGCCCGAACTATCTGAACCGTCGCGGCATGCACTATGGCGAGTACTACGCGCTGATCCTGGCCGCGACGCTCGGGATGATGCTGCTCGCCGGCGCGACCAGCCTGATGGTCATCTTCCTGGCGATCGAACTGCTCTCACTGGCGCTCTACGTGCTCAGTGGCTTCTCGCGGCACGAGGAACGATCGCAGGAAGCAGCGCTGAAGTACCTGTTGCTGGGCGGCTTCGCATCGGGGTTCCTGCTCTTCGGCATGGCACTGATCTACGGCGAGACCGGGCACACGCAGCTCGCGCAGATCGCCGCGGCCATCCAGAGTCAGACCACGATCGCCGTCGATCCACTCCTGCTCGCGGGCGTCCTGTTGCTCTTCATCGGTTTTGCGTTCAAGGTATCGGCGGCGCCGTTCCACTCCTGGACGCCCGACGTGTATCAGGGTGCGCCGACGTCGGTCACGACGTTCATGAGCGTCACCACCAAGGTCGCCGCTTTCGCCGCCCTCGTCCGCGTGTTCACATACACCTTCGACGGCGGCGGCACCCACTTCTACCAGCACTGGGAGCCGGTGGTCGCCCTGGTGGCGATCACGTCCATGGTCGTCGGCAACATCGCGGCACTGACCCAGACGAGCGTCAAGCGCATGCTCGCCTACTCCGGCATCGCTCAGGCGGGATACATCCTCATCGGGGTCGCGGTCGGCCCCGTACTGTTGCCGTCGGGACAGACGAGCACGTTCGGGACGATCGGGGTGCTGTACTACCTCGCCGCGTACGCGGTGAGCAACATCGGCGCCTTCGCGGTCATCACCGTGATGGCGGGACGCGGCGAGGACCTCGACAGCTACGACGGGTTGCGCGGCCTCGCCCATCGGCGTCCATTCGTGGCCGCGAGCATGGCTCTCTTCCTCTTCTCGCTCGGAGGATTTCCGCCGACCGCCGGTTTCTTCGGCAAGTTCCTTGTCTTCACAGCGGCCGTCAACGCCGGTCAGGTCCCGCTTGCGCTCTGGGGCATCGCGACCAGCGCGGTCTCGGCCTTCTACTACCTCCGCGTCGGATTGCTCATGTATCAGCGACCCGCCGTGGGGGCCGAGGAATACCGCTGGTCACGGACCGGGTTCTCCGGCAGCGCAGTCCTGGTCGCGACCACGGCTGGGACGCTCATCCTCGGAGTCATGATCGTGCTCGTCTACACGGCGGCGTCGGCGTCGCTCAAAGGGTTGATCGTGTGAACGACGAGCTGCTCAAAGGATTTGTCGAGATCGTGGGTCCCGAGGGAGTGGTGGGCGACGTTGTCAGCCCGGCGGACGCCCACACGCTGGCGTTGGTGGCGAACTTCTGCAATCAGCACGGGGTCCCGATCAGCGCGACCAGCGGGGGTCTGGCGACACCGGGAGGGGCGCCCGAGCGCGGCGGGATCATCCTCAGCGTCCATCGACTGGCGGACATCGAGGTCGCCGCCGCCGGGCTCACAGTCCGTGCCGGAGCCGGCGCGACAGTTGCTCGAGTGCGCTCCGTGGTGGCAGCGGACAAGCTCGCGGTGGTGGGCCTCGGTGCGGACACGGGCTCGGCACATGTCGGCACACTGGTGGCACGTGGCGAGGTGCCACGGCGGTCGATGGCAGGCGTTGAAGCCGTGCTGTCGACGGGAGAGGCAGTCAAGGCCGGCGGGTCCGCGCTCAAGGACGTGGTCGGCTACGACCTGATCGCCGCGCTGCTGGGCAGCGCCGGCCGCCTGGCGATCATCGTGGCGATCACCTTCCGGCTCGAGCCGGCGGCTGGTCGCACCGCGACCGAGAAGCCTCCTGGGACCCGAGCATGGCAGCCGGGGCTGGCCGGCGCCTTCGATCCGAAAGGTCTCCTGCGCTCAGGCGCATTGCGGTGAGGGGGAAGTTCGGGGAGGTCGCCGGGAAGTACTGGCACGAGTACACGCGGATGCGGACCGCGATCTTCCTGCTCTGCGGCATCCTCATCATCGTCCTCATCGGCTCGTTCGTTCCCCAGCAGAACACCTCGGATCCGGGCAAGGTCGAGGCGTTTCTCACAGCGTGGCCGAACCTGAATGTGCTCCTCGCCGACCTCCAGCTGCCACTCACCCAGGTGTTCGTGTCACCAGTCTTCTATGCGCTCCTCGGCCTGCTCTACGTGTCGCTTGGTTGGTGCGTCATACGTCGCGGCCGGGCGCTCATCATGCGCACCGCGCGCGGCTACAAGCGCACGCCGCAGTACTGGGGAGAGTGGGGATCCTGGCTGTTCCACAGCTCGTTCTTCCTCCTGCTCATCGCAGTCGTCTGGGGGAAGGCAACCGGGTACCAGGGGCTCGTGACCCTGACCCAGGGGCAGAGCTTCACGAACACCCCGGCCGGCTACGACACCCTGCAGCAGGGGCTGCTCTTCCAGGGGAATTACGCACCGTTCACGCTGCGTCTCAACAACTTCGAGGCGACCTACGCATCCAACGGTGAGGCCAGCAACTACGTGAGCAACGTGTCAGTCTCCCAGCGCGGCACGAAGGTGGAGACCAAGGACATCCTCGTCAACGACTTCCTCAGCGTTGACGGCGTCAATGTGTACCAGCAGGACTACGGCTGGGCACCGACGATCCTCGTGAAGAACCCCGCCGGACAGACCGTGTACGACGGATCCATTCAGTTCTTCGACGACCCGAGCAGCATCGGCAACAAGGCGCTGGCGGATGGGGTCCTCAAGGTCCCCGACTTCAACTACACGATCCCGGGCGCCTCGCAAGCGGTGCAGATCGGCGCCAAGATGTCCTTCTTCCCGGACGCGTCGGTGATCCCCTCGGTCGGCGCCGACGGGTCCATCAACCCCGCAGCCATCTCCTACGGGCCTGGAGGTGTCGCACCGCGCAATCCGGTGATCGAGATGCAGCTGTACGTCGGCAACCTCGGGCTCAACAGTGGCGCTCCGCAGAACGTGAACCAGCTCAACACCAACGCGATGACGCCCTATTTCACGAACGCACAGGTGATCCCGATCACGCTCGGTCAAACCCTGCAGCTGCCGATCGACAGCAAGAACGGCAAGGCGATCGACTTCTCGATCTCCTTCCCATCGGTGACCCAGTATTCGCTGTTCCAGGTCAACGACGACCAGGGCGTGCTGCTCGTCTACACCTCGTTCATCCTGATCATGACCGGGCTCCTCACCAAGCTCTACCTGCGTCCGTTCCTTGAGCGCCGGCAGCGCAAGCGGCGCCAGCCGATCACCCTTGATCCCCGCTGGTCTGCGGATGCGAGCGGGGAGCCTCAGGCGCCCGAGCGGGAGCCGGCCTCGGTCTGATCGGGCCCGGGCGCAAGCTCGGCGATCCGCGCGGGGGGGAGATAGCTGAGATGGCTCAGGGTTTGACCCTCGTAGTCGAGCTCGAGGAGCCCTCCTTTGGCGCATTGCAAGCGGTGCAGCGCGTAGCGCGGCCGGTGCTCGGCGGTCACCCAGAAACCCTGAATCGGATCCCCGTGGCTGACGCAGATGCCGCCGTCGCCGGGATGATCCGCGAGCAGGTGCATGAGCGGCCGGCCCACGCGTGTGGCCAGTGCCGCGACCGACTCGTCATTGCGCAGCACGCCGGGCAACACCATGTGGATCAGCCAGAGTGGACGGCGCCAGGGCACCTGCTTGGGCGGGACGCCTTGAAGGTACAGCCCGAAACGCGTTTCGATCAGGTCGTCGGTATACGTGATCGGCACGGAGTCGAGGTACGACGCGATGATCTCCGCCGTCTCCCTCGCGCGCTCGAGAGGACTCGAGTAGATCTGACGCGCCATTGTGCGGGCGAAGTATCGCCCCAACGCGTGCGCCTGCTTGACGCCCTTGTCGCTCAACGGAAAGTCAGGAAGGTGACCGTAGAGCACACCGCCGGGGTTGCGGACGTCGCAGTGGCGCACCAGGTGGAGGCGGGTCGACACGGGTGCTTGACTCACGGATGGCGATGCTACGGGATGCCGGCGAAGCGAGGTACGGAGTCGTGCCCGAGTCGTCGGACGCGATCGGCGCGCGGCACCACAATTTCTTCACAATATGCGGTCGTGACGCGCCTGGCGCGGGCACACCAACGCGCTGGACGAGAACACGATGTCCGAGATCCCGCCACGTATGAAGCGCAACCTGCACATCATCCTGCCGGCCGCGCTGTGTCTGATTCTGCGCCTCCCGTCCCTCATCGAACCGCAGTGGTATTCGGACGAAGCCGGCTACGCGTCGACTGCCTGGCTCACGCACGCCGGGTATGGGCTGTACGCCGACGCGTGGAACAACAAACCGCCCTTGCTCTTCGGCATCTACGGCCTCAGCGAGGCGCTCTTCGGCGCGAGCGAGGCGGGCATCCACGCGCTCTCGATCCTGAGCGGCTTGGCCGCGATCATCGCCGCCACCTGGGGCATGTCCCGTTTCTTCACGACGCGCGCTGCCCTCTGGGGCGGCCTGGCGATCGCGATCATCGTCGGGTCGCCGATGCTGGACGGCAACCTGGCGCTCCCCGAGAGCCTGCTGATCGGCCCGGTGACGGTCGCCATGGTGTGGTTTCTGTGCTCGTGCACGGGTGCCGCGGCACGCAGGCCGCGCGCAGTCACGCTCGCGTGCATCGGTCTGCTGTTCGCCTGTGGCTTCCTGATTCAGCAGACCGCCATCGCCGACTTCGCGTCGGTGATGCTCTGGTGCCTGGTGCGCCGCAGATGGCGGACGATGCTGACGCTCGGCGGAACGTTCGCGATCACGGTCGCTGTGGTGATCGTGCCCTTCATGCTGACATCCGGTGTCCACAATGTCTGGTTCGCACTGGTGACGTCGTACCTCGACTACGTCAACGATGCGCTCGGCGACCGGCTCCCAGCCTATCTCGTCCGCATCATCATCGTCCTCGCGATCGTGGTGGTGGCGTGGCTCTTTCGCAAGGCAAAGGACGACCGCCTCGAGCTCGCGCGCATCTGGGTCACCGCACTGCTGTTCACCGCGATCGCCGCCGGATATGCGTACGAGCATTTCCTGCTGCCGGTGAGCATCCCGCTGGTCATGCTGGTGACCGGCCTGGCGTCGCGTCATCACGTTCATCTCTTGCAACGCGTCCGGCGGCCTCGCGTGCTCGTGGCCGGTGTGCTCTTCGCGGCGATCGCCTCCACCGGGGGGTCGCTCTTTGTGGCCGGGTACCGATCGGCGATCTGGAGCGTCGGGTACTACGCCAACGCCATCAGCTACGTGTCCGGTTCGATATCCGAGCTCGACTACGACACCTATTTCGACGGCCTCAGCTACGGCGAGCACGAGGCCGAACAGTGGATCAGCACCCACAATCTCATCGGCGTCACCGCGATGTTGTGGACGAACCTCGCCTGGCCCCTGGTCGATGACGACCTGTTGCCACCGACTCGCAGCGGTCCGCTGTACGTGACCCTCGCGCTCGAGAAGGGCGCCGCCGGGATCATCTCGAGGATGAACGCGACGCCGCCGGAATTGATTCTGATCAGTCCGAACGGCATCGAGAACCTGAGTGACATCCGTGCGTTCATTCGAAGCCATCCGTACCAGGAGGTGATGGACGCACATGGGATTGAGCTCTACGTCCGCGCGGAGGGCTGAGCGAGCCGCTGCTTGCGCCGCTAGGGTGTGACGGAGTTCGCCGAACGCAGTCGGGTGCGTTCGATGTAGACGGTGTCGAAGCCGACTCTGTAGACGGCGACGTAATACTGCGCGACCACCGGGATGATCGTCGGCCGCACCGCCAGGCTCGGCTGGTTGGTGACGATGACCGTCGGCCGGAGGCGCGCGACGTACGGACCCACTGCCGCGCGGCTCCCCACCAGCACGTCGTCGTTGAAGAGACCGACGGTCGGCAGCACGGTGTGGAGCGGCGTCAGCAGGTACAGCCATTCGTCGGCAACGTTCCAGATCACCGCGGACGAATTGGCGTAGCGGTGCGCGACCAGCCAGGCCATCACCGCCTGGTCTGCCAGGACATCGTGGGAGAAGCTGTCCTGCCAGCGCTTCAGCTCTGCACCGTTCACCAATCCGGCGTAGGCGTCGGTGTAGTACGCGGTCAGACTGCGCCCGTTGATCCAGTACGACCCTGCATAAGATCCTTCGACGGAGGCGAGCAGGACTCCGCCGGCCAGGACTGCCGAGCCGACCCAGAGCCCCTGACGGCGGGTGTCCGACAGCAGCACGTTCCACCGATTCCATGGCGTGGCGGCGAGTGCCGCGCCCAGCCAGGGAAGAGATGGCACGACGAGGTGGGGATAGGGGAAATGCGCAGAGCCGGCGACCAGCAGGTCGATAGCGGCGAGAACCCACAGCATCCAGACGGTGTTGCGCGTGCGGCGCGCCACCAGAGCCGCCCCGCCAAAGATGGCCAGAATACCGGCCGCGATTCCTGCGAAGTGCACGAAGCGATCCGCAAGCGTGGGCGGGAGCGCGTTCTGCGCGTAGATTCCGTAGAAGCTCACGGTTGCGAACCAGGTCGCGCCCAGACCGGAGGTGATCACGGTGGGGAGCAACCAGAGCACCGTCAGCGCCGCGCCGGCGCCGTAGAAACGCAGCAAATCACGCCAGGCTTGCGGCCGGGCGATGAGCACTATGACGCCGATGGCAGCGACGTCGGCGATCACCGTCTGCTGCATGCCGAGTGCGATCGACGCCAGCAGTCCGGCTGCGTACGGCGCCCATCGATGATGCGCGGCCCACCACGGCGACGCCGTATGCACCAGCATGAGCATCCCAGCCCAGGTCATCGGACCGATGAGCGCTCCTTCGGGGAGGAACAGCTCCGCATCGAAGATCGGGGGGCCGATGACCAGGGCGACCAGGATGCAGGCAATTCCCGCCCGCCTCTGTGAGCCGGTGAGTCGTGCAACCCCCCAGCCGACCGCCATCACCGCGACAACCGCGCTCGCGAACGGGACGAGGTGGATCGCCGCCTCCGAGTACCCGAGGAAGTGGGTGAGGATCCCGTAGATCCAGTACTGCAGCGGAGGCTTGTTGTCCCAGGCACCCACCGATGTGTACAAATCTCCGCCCCCGACGATCGTCCGCCCGACGTAGGCGTATGTGCTCTCATCGGCGTACCAGTGGGGCTCGAGAAATGCCGGAACGCGGAATGCGACGATCAGTACGACGCCTGCGGCGATCCCGATCCACGGGGCCGAGGTGGCGGCGTCTTCACGCGTCGAAGGGGCGGAGTCTGTCATCCGGAAAGGCTGCCTTCCGTACCACGCGTTCAAGAAAGGAGTGGCGCCCCCGGTAGGAGTCGAACCCACGGCCGTCGAGTTAGAAGCTCGCTGCTCTATCCGCTGAGCTACGGGGGCGCGCGGCGAGTGTACCTGCGGCGATTCGTCCGGACCGCCGTCCCACGCGCCATATAATCGCCGAGCCTCCGCTCCGGAGTCTCATGGTGGCCATAGCTCAGCTGGTTAGAGTGCCAGGTTGTGGCCCTGGAGGTCGCGGGTTCGAATCCCGCTGGCCACCCCAATTCCCCGCTACAGTCGCCGCCGATGACTGCAGACGAGACCGGCGACCACATCGCGCGTAATCGCTCTGCCTGGAACACCTCGGCGGCGGAATATCGAGATCCGGGCCGGCGAAACTGGGCGTCAGAACCCTCCTGGGGCATCTGGGGCATTCCGGAGAGAGAAGCGAATCTTCTCCCCGACGTCGAGGGTCTCCACACAATCGAGCTCGGGTGTGGCACCGCCTACGTCTCCGCGTGGCTGGCGCGCCGCGGAGCGAGGCCGGTCGGTATCGACCTGTCGGAGAATCAGCTCGCAACCGCCCGAGCGCTCCAGGACGAGCACGACCTCCATTTCCCGCTGATCCACGGCAGCGCTGAGGCCGTGCCCGTCGCCGACGCCACGTTCGACCTGGCGATCAGCGAGTATGGGGCCGCGATCTGGTGTGACCCGTATCGCTGGATCCCGGAGGCTGCGCGGGTCCTCCGCCGTGGTGGCCAGCTGATCTTCCTCGGCAACGGGCCCTTGCTCGTGCTCACCATGACCGACTCCGACGCGGAGGGGCCGGCCGGGACGGCGCTCCGGCGTGACTACTTCGGTATGCACCGCTACGAATGGCCCGACGACGACGGTGTCGAGTTCCACCTGAACCACGGCGACTGGATCCGTCTCCTTCGCGGCAGCGGATTCGAGGTCGAAGACCTCATCGAACTCCGTCCTTCGGGCCGTGCGACCACGCGCCATCCGTTTGTGACCCTTGACTGGGCGCTGCGCTGGCCGTCGGAGGAGGTCTGGGTGGCCCGGCGTCGGTAGACTGCCAGACCATGAATGACGATCGCTGGGACGCCGTCGACGCGTATACAACGGGACTGCTGCAGCCTGCCGACCCTGTGCTCGAGGCGGCAGTCAAGGAGGCCGCCGGCCTCCCGAACATCGCGGTGTCTGCCGCTCAGGGACAGTTTCTGCACCTGCTCGCTCGCGCGATCCGCGCCCGGCGGATCCTCGAGATCGGCACGCTCGGCGGGTACAGCGCCATCTGGCTGGGCCGCGCACTGCCCGACGACGGACGCCTGATCACCCTCGAGCTCGAGGAGCGCCACGCCGAGGTCGCACGGCGGAACTTCGCGCGTGCCGGCCTGGAGGGCAAGATCGAAGTTCGAGTCGGCCCGGCTCTCGAGAGCCTCGCGGGACTCAGGGCCGACCGGGGTGAGCCGTTCGACCTTGTCTTCATCGACGCCGACAAGCGCAACACCCCCGCGTACTTCGTCGCCGCCGTTGACCTCGCCCATGCCGGCAGCTTGGTCGTGGTGGACAACGTGGTGCGCCAGGGGAAGCTGATCGACACCGAGAGCGAGGATCCCGACGCTGAGGGGATGCGCCGTCTCATCGAGCAGATGGGGGCAGATCGCCGCGTGGTTCCAGCTGTGATTCAAACCGTCGGGGTCAAGGGATGGGACGGCTTCGCCTTCGCCCTGGTGGTGGAGTCCTAGGCGGGGATC
>Ga0209380_10001660_pt1 | contig 14736 bp, 14 predicted proteins | sample HubBroMetageWFT6_FD_188347 | JGI IMG/M metagenome (GOLD analysis project Ga0209380, IMG submission 188347) | Warmed and freeze-thawed soil microbial communities from the Hubbard Brook experimental Forest, New Hampshire - Hubbard Brook CCASE Soil... | ecosystem: Environmental > Terrestrial >...
GAAACCCGCTACCCCATGCTGCGCGGCACCATTCGCGACCAGGTTACGCTTCAGCGCCGAGCATTCCTGCGCTTCTTTGCTTGCGAAGAGGATTTGTCCCACGAACCACCAGACGCTCCCCTGCCAGAGGCAATCGCATCCGGGAAAGAGCCATTCATCGTCATCGGAGCTATCGCCGGCGGCTAGCTCTTACTTCTGTAAAACACTCTCCGTCTTCCCGCGCTTCTCTATCGGCACGAACTCCCGCGTGTCGTGCCCAATCCAGACCTGGCGAGGTCGCGCGATCTTCTGTTCGGGATCGGTCAACATTTCCTGCCACTGCGCCAGCCAGCCAACTGTGCGCGGAATCGCGAAGAGCACTGTGAACATCTCCGGCCGGAAACCCATCGCCTGATACATGATGCCGGAGTAAAAATCCACGTTCGGATACAGCTTGCGCTGCACGAAATAATCGTCTTCGAGCGCGATGCGTTCCAGTTCGAGCGCAACATCAAGTTTGGTATTGCGTCCGGTGACTTCAAATACGCTGTCGGCGGCCCACTTGATGATCTTGGCTCGTGGATCATAATTCTTATAAACGCGGTGCCCAAACCCCATCAGCTTGTCCTTGCCTTCCTTAATTTTCTTGATGTAGGCGGGCACGTTGGCCTTCGAACCAATCTCGTCCAGCATGCGCAGCACTTCTTCGTTGGCGCCGCCATGCAGCGGGCCGGAGAGTGCCGCCGCCGCCGAGGCTGTCGCCAGATACGGGTCGGCTTGTGAACTGCCCACCGCGCGCATGGCGTTCGTGCTGCAGTTCTGCTCATGATCGGCATGCAGAATAAAGAGGATGTCGAGCGCCCGCGCCAGCACTGGATTGGCGACGTACTTCGGCTCGACCATCTTCCACAGCATGTTCATAAAATTTTCGGTATAGGTGAGGTCGTTGTCTGGATAAATGTAGGGGAATCCCACCAGGTGACGATACGAGAAGGCCGCAATCGAAGGCATCTTGCCAATCAGTCGCTCGATCTGCAGCAGGCGGACTGCCGGATCATGGATCTGCTTCGCATCCGGATACACCGTCGACAGCGCCGCCACCGTGCTCACCAGCATCGCCATCGGATGCGCGTTATCGCGAAAACCCTCCATGAATTTCTTGGTCGTTTCGTGAAGCATGGTGTGGTGCGTAATGTCATGTACCCAAGTCTTCAATTCGCCCGCGTTGGGCAGTTCGCCGAACAGAAGCAGGTAAGCAACTTCGAGATAGGTACAGTGATCGGCCAAAACCTCTATGGGATAACCGCGATAGCGCAGGATCCCCTTATCGCCGTCGATATAAGTGATCGCGCTGCGGCACGAAGCAGTGTTCGTGAAGGCCGGATCGTAAGTCATTAATCCGAAATCTTCCGGTCCAGCCTTGATCTTGCGCAGGTCCATCGCGCGGATCGTTCCGTTTTCGATGGGAAGCGTATAGTTCTGCCCCGTGCGGTTATCGGTAATCGTCAAAGTATCTACCGGCATTCAGACCCTCCGAAGAAACGGCTATCGGCAAGCAAGATTATGGTACTGCATTTGGGTGCTGCTTGCGTACCAGTAGCGCTTTTCTGCTATTGGCAGCGGCAGCAGCCAGCGTGTAGCGTGTGAAAGCAGTCAGGAGGCACTCGAGTGACCTGGATCCGCACCATTCCGCTCTCCGAAGCTGACGACGAACTACGGCAGGCAATGGAAAGCCAAAAGGCGCTCTACCCGCAGGAATATGCCGTTCCGATTCATCCCGCGGCCGGAGGCGGCTCGCTCATCGTGGCCTCGCACTCTTTGATTCCGCAGGCGCTCACACATGCCTTCTCCACCTTCGGCGCCCTGATGTCTCCCGATCTACCGCTCGAGCGGCGTCATCACGAGATGATCGCGACCATGGTTTCGGTGACGAACCGGTGTGTCTATTGAATCGAATCTCACGCAGAGTTTCTGCGTCGAGTCACTTTGGATAAAGAGCTGGTCGAAGCGCTGGAACGCGATTACACCACCGCTGCAATCACGCCGCAAGAACGCGTCATGATCGAGTACGTCGTGAAGCTCACGAAAGATGCGACCAAAGTCTGGAAGGACGATCACGAAAAACTGCGTCTCGCCGGCTTCGACGATCAAGCAATTCTACAAATCACGCTGATCGCATCATGGTTCAACTACATCAATCGCGTCGCCGATGCGCTCGGCGTAGGCCGCGAAGGCTAGGATCAAGAGCGACTCTCACTCATTGGCCACGCGCCGATGCGGTTTCACCGCCAGGCACCGGGCAAAGATCGCCGACACCTGCGGAATCTCCTGTTCATTCAACTTGATAGCGCTGCCCAGCTTTTTCAGCGCGGCATTGAGCGGAGCAGGCTCCGTTCCAGTCAACTCCACAAGCTGCTGCCACTCGCGCGCGACAGGAACCCGCTCGTCGGTTTCGGCGTCGTCACAGAATTGATCGGCCGCCTCCGCAGGAGTTCCGTACTCGTCGGCGACATCCTCGTGAAAGTAACCCCGCAGGAACGTATGCAGCGCGGGAAAATTGGCGGCGGTGATTTCCGGTTTCAAGTTCATGAGCGGCACTCCGGATAGGATGTCAAAACATAGTAATGGTTTGGCCCGTTATATTTCAGTACGACGACCGCGTGCTCGCACACGCGCGACTGCTGCTCCCCGCGATTCATGGTGCGGCCAATCGGAACGTCGCTGTCGTAATCGAGCACCAGGTTCGGATGTCTCCCCGGCTGGCTGAGCCAGTTCTGGATTTCGCTCTGCGCTTGCGCGATGGCTGCGCCCACGGCGTGCTCGGCTGTCGAACGATCCGTGTAGGTGGAAGCGCCCGTAATATTGCGTTCCCGCTCCAGGCGCTCGCGAAGTTGCTCTTCGGTCTGTCCCACATGCTTCCGCAGGATGTGTCCGCCCTGAGCTTCATCGCGGCTGAGATCGCGCGTCGGGCCGCTCGTAAAATGGCTCGCTACCCGAAGCGTGGCGGAAACCGCGCCGGAAGACGACGCCGAACTGGCGCCGCTCGTCGAAGCGGGCGTTTGGCACGCGATCAGCCCGCATATGCCGAGCGTCAAAGCGGCGCGAATCGCGAAGAGCGGAACTGAGCGGCGAACCGTAGAAAGTGATTTCATCCAGCCCCAACCACGTCAGCGTGCGGCCGTAATTCCGAACAATTTCTGCCGTCCGTCAGATACGGCCTGTAAAGTCGTGGGAATTGTGCTACTAAACAGGGTGTGCGAGCAAGTCTACTGGATTCGTTGGACGATTTCGAGCGCTGGGGCAGCCGCGACCTCGCCTATGTTTTTCCCCGGGGTTACCGCCACGAGCGTTGGACCTACCAGCGCGTTGCCCAAGTCGCCTATCAGTTCGCGCGCGAGTTAGAGGCGCGGCACCTCGGTAAAGGCGACGCTGTGCTCTTGTGGAGTCCAAACTGTGCCGAGTGGGTTGCTGCGTTTCTCGGCTGCGCGCTATGCGGAGTCGTTGCCGTTCCCGTTGACCACGCCTCCAGCCCCGATTTTGCGCGCCGAATCAGCACCCAGGTACGTACGAAACTGATTTTGTGTCCGCGCGATCGCACCTCGGTCTTTTACGGGACGGCGGAAAAGTACCCGATCATCGATCCTTCCGATCTGGAAATTGCCGTTCGCAGGCATTCGTCGCAGCGCTTTCGTCCCGCGCAGATTCAGCCTACCGACCCGCTAGAAATTGTTTTCACCTCCGGCACCACCGCTGAGCCCAAAGGAGTCGTGCTCACCCACGCCAACGTCGTCGGCAATCTGCTTCCGATAGAAACCGAGATGAAGAAATACCTCAAGTACGAGCGCCTGGTGCATCCCATTCGCTTCCTCAATCTTTTGCCGCTCAGTCACGTCTTCGGCCAATTCCTCGGAATCTTTCTTCCTCCCCTTCTCGGCGGCACAGTCATCTTCGAAAACACATTCAATCCAACCGAAATCATGGCGACAATTCGCCGCCAGCGCGTCTCAGTCCTGGTGGCCGTTCCGCGAATGCTCGAGTCGCTGAAGCAGAAAGTCGAACGCGATGTTGACGACAGCCAGGACGATGGTCGTGGCCGCGAGAATTTTGCCGAACGCTACGTTGCCGCCGAGCGCCACCATTTCCTGCGACGCTGGTGGACCTTCCGCGACATACGCCGCCAGTTCGGATGGAAGTTCTGGGCCATGATCAGCGGCGGCGCTGCCCTCGACCGCGAGACCGAGGAATTCTGGCATCGCCTGGGATACGCCGTCGTTCAGGGCTACGGATTGACCGAAACCACTTCGCTAGTCAGCCTGAACCATCCCTTCCACACCAGTCACGGTTCGATCGGCAAAGTTCTCCCCGGGCGCGAGATAAAGCTAGCCGACGATGGCGAAATTCTGGTGCGCGGCAGCGGCGTGGCCAGCGGCTATTGGAGCGGAGGCGAACTGCAACCGGTCACCGGCGAAGGCGCAGACAAATCAGCAGACAAAACTGACCGCAGCTGGTATCGTACCGGCGATCTAGGCGCGCTCGACGACCAAGGCAACCTCTTTTTCAAAGGCCGCAAAAAAGAGGTCATCGTCACTCCCGCCGGCATGAACGTTTATCCCGAGGACCTGGAAGCGGCTCTCGGACGGCAACCAGAGGTCAAAGACTGCATGGTCGTGGGCCTCGAGCGCGGCGGAAATGCCGAGCCGTGCGCCGTGCTAATTCTGCGTGATCGCAACCCCAGCGCTCAATCGGCCGATAGCAAGATTGATGTGCAGATTCATGTGCAGACTACCGTTTCCAAGATCATCTTTCGCGCCAACGAAACGCTGGCCGAATATCAACGCATGCGTACCTGGTTCGTCTGGCCGGAAGAGGATTTCCCGCGCAGTTCGACGCAAAAGCCGCGGCGCAACGTGGTGCGCGATGCCGTCGAGGCCAGCCTCCGCGGACAAGCGCCCGCGAGCGCAGCCAGTCCGCTCTCAGAATTGCTAACGCGCATCACCGGCCGTCCGGCGCCGAACCTCACCTCGGATGCTGACCTTGAATGCGGACTCGGGCTGAGTTCGCTCGAACGCGTTGAACTGCTCGGCGCCCTTGAAGACCGCTATCAAATCGACCTCAGCGAAACTAAGTTCGCAAACACAGCCACAGTCGGCGATCTCGAAAAATTGTTGCAGCAAGCCGGAAGTTCCGTCGATGGTCGTCGGTCGTCGATCGATGGCAAACCCTCCAAACGACCAACCACGAGCGACCAACGGCCAACCGCCTTTCACTATCCGCGCTGGGCACTCCGCTGGCCGACCACCTGGCTTCGGATGGCCACACGCTATCTGCTGATGCGGCCGGCGATGCTGCTTCTGGGATGGCCTCGCGTTACCGGTCGCGAAAATCTGCTCGGAGTTCGCGGGCCGCTGCTCGTCGTTTCCAACCACATCGCTGATGTCGATGTCGGCTTGATTCAAGCAGCGCTTCCGGCTCGCATCCGCCACAAACTCGCTACCGCAACTGGCGGGGAGGCGCTAGAAGCGCTGCGCTCGCCCGCTCCCGACCGTCCATTTTTCCAACGAATCTACAACCGCATGCAATGGACGCTAGCCGTCGCCCTGCTGAACCTGTTCCCCCTGCCGCGCGATTCCGGCTTCCGCAAGAGCTTTGCCTACGCCGGAGAGGCCATCGATCGCGGCTACAGCGTGCTCGTTTTTCCCGAGGGCAAGCACACGACCGACGGCAACACCCAGCCCTTCCGCAGCGGAGTCGGCCTCCTCGCCAACAATCTGCGCATCCCGATTCTTCCCATGCGCATCGACGGCCTGTTTGAGATTAAGCAAGCCGGCAGAAAATACGCCGCGCCTCGAAAGATTAAGGTGCGCATCGGCAAGCCCCTGCAATTCGCTCCAGAAACCGACCCGGAGGAGATTGCGCGGGCCCTGCAGGCGGCGGTGGAGAATCTCTAAGACCTGTCTGGCGAGCTCACCGCTCTCTGCTGGCCCCCGGAGGCGGACCTTGCCGCCTGCGACGCAATGCCAGGATATTGCTAGTCCTTAAAATCGAAAAGCGCCGGACAATTATGTCCGGCGCCTCGTGTCAAGAAACTGTCGATGGCTAGTTGAGCTGGATCAGTTCCCCTTAAAAATCGTTGGCGCGAAAACTCGAAAATTCGATTTCGGCGCCGAAAAATCGCCCTAGCAAAACCTACATTACCAGCGCAAGGCCTTCGAGCTCGCGTTCCAGAACGGGCAAAGAACAACCCGCCATTTCGACCCGGCCCGCGGCGTCGATCGCAGCCGTCTGCGAAACACCGTAGCCTCGACCCGCCAGAAAAACCTGCAGCAGTTCCGCTGCTTCGCGGGAATCAACCATGCCACCCTGGATCAGGTCGTTTCGCAAGGCGCACAGCTCCGTCACCGTAAATCTTTCTTTGGTAGCCATTCTCACCTTTCGACCTCCTTGCCGCTGCTTGGTTAGACTCATCGGCAACCGCTTTGGATATATGCAATCCGAATGCCGTAACTTTAGTACACCCCGAGGTACGGCTTTCTGCCCTCTCAATTCCTTAGAACCCAAGTTTTTACAAAAGGTTGCGGGGATACCGGTTCTCGGAGAGCCGATACAGTAAGGGTGGTAGGCGTCCGCGGATTGACACTAAATGTCGTTCCGTAGCGGGAGCAAACAGAACTTGTCGTTTTGCGGTCGCTCGTATTGGTGGCTTTGATTATCGCGGGCGGGAGCGGATTTCAGGCGGCGTCAATCTTGGCCGCATCCACCAACATGATTGGGATGTCGTCCTGAATCGGATAAACGCGCCGGCACTCGCCGCATTTGAGACTGTCACCGGCTGGACTCAGCATCACCGGCTTTTTGCAAACTGGGCAAACTAGGATGTCGAGCAGATCTTGAGCGATCATAGTGGGTTCATTGTAGCGCGGCGCTAGCCGGTCAAGTCGAGGGCGGACGGTTTCGCAGGTTTCTCCAGTGTTTCCATCGTTTGACTCCGCGGCCTCCGCAGTTCATGATTTCGCAAACTGCGTCACTCCGCCGGCGCGCTCTCCTGGCGCTCCTGGCGCGCTCTCCTTGACACTCCGTTTTCACCCCTTTATTCTTGATAATTGCTCCCTGAGAGACTTTCGTCTCTGTGCGCACTTCCGCAGGCCTTTGCGGTATTTGAAATGGGGGCGGCGGAGGTTCCGGCAATGTTCATCGAACTTGACGATCTGAAAATTCACCCGGTGGATTTCCGGGAGGAGTTCAGCCCGGGTGTGATCGATCTGGGTGAGGAGGTGCGGCAGCGCTCGCCCCTGCGCGCAGCGGGCCGCGCCGACCTGGTCGAAGAGCACCACGGCAAGCACATAGTGGTACAGGATATACGGGTGAAGGGCAAGCTCGAGACGAGCCTCGAAGTGGCTTGCGCGCGCTGCCTCGATCCGGTCGTGCATCCGGTGGAGCGGAGTTTCGACCTACTGTATCGCCCGCTCGGCACCGACTCCGGCCATGAAGAACTCTCGGTGACCGATGCCGAGGCCGAGATCGGATATTACGAGGGTCGAGGCTTATTGCTCGAAGACACGCTCCGCGAGCAAGTGCTGCTGGCGCTGCCTTTGAGGACGATTTGCCGCGAGGATTGCAAAGGATTGTGTCCGCATTGCGGCAAGAATTTGAATGAAGGTCAGTGCTCGTGCGTGGATGAGGTGGAAGATCCGCGTTGGGCGGCGCTGAAAGATATACGAGACAAGTTGAATCAATAAAGGAGAGTTCTCAGTTCCCAATTTTCAGCTCAGTCGGGTCGGTTTCCCTGAGCATTGAGAATTGAGAACTGAGAACTAAAAAAGATGCCTAATCCAAAACGCAGACATTCCCAGAAGCGCACGGCTACACGTCGGGCGCACGACTCGCTCTCCAAGCACTCTTTGTCGGAGTGCCCCAACTGCCACGAGCAGAAGATGCCGCACCGGGCTTGCCCAAAGTGCGGAACCTACAAGGGCCGCGAAGTGTTAGAGGTCGCGGAGAAGTCGTAATCTTCTTTCTTCCTACATGCCAACCGTAATCGCGCTGGATGCGATGGGGTCCGACAAGGCGCCGAGGCCGGAGCTCGAAGGCGCATTGCAGGCGGCGCGCCATCATGGTGTGCACGTGCTGCTGGTCGGGCCGGAGGCGCGACTGCGGGCCGACCTGGCGCGCTATCCCGGCGCGCGGCGGCTGGGAGTCGAAGTCGTTCACGCCAGCGAAGTCATCACCATGGAAGACAAAGTGGACGCGATTCGCGGCAAGCGCGACTCGTCGATCCGCGTTGGATTGCGACTGGTGCGCGAGGGCCGTGCCGCAGGCTTTGTGACGGCAGGCAACACCGGCGCCGCCATGGCCACGGCGAAAGTGGTGCTGGGTGCGCTGCCCGGAGTAGATCGTCCCGCGCTTGCGGCAGCTTTTCCGACCGTGCTGAACACCGCGGCGGTGTTGCTCGATGTGGGCGCCAACGTCGATTGCACAGCCAATAATCTGGCGCAGTTCGCGGTGATGGGCGATATTTACTGCCGGTCGATTTTCGGCATGAAGCATCCCCGCGTAGGCTTGCTTTCGATTGGCGAAGAAGAAGGCAAGGGCAACGATCTCACGCGCGAGGCGTTTCAACTGCTCAAACGGCTGCCGATAAATTTTATCGGCAACGTGGAAGGCCGCGACTTATACAACGGCCACGTAGATGTAATCGTAGCTGACGGCTTTGTCGGCAATGTCGCGTTGAAGACTTCGGAGGGCGTGGCCCGGCTGGTGCGCGCCGTTCTGAAAGATACGTTGAAGGCAACGATCACGCGGCAGGTGGGCGCGTATATTTCGCGCAACGCATTTTCCGATTTCAAAAAGCGCCTTGACCACACCGAGTACGGCGGCGCTCCACTGCTCGGCGTAAAAGGCGTCTGCATCATTACCCACGGATCGTCGAACACGAATGCCATCAAAAACGCTGTCCGCGTGGCGGCCGAATTCGCCGAGGGCAAAGTCAACGAAAGCATTGAGCGTGAGTTGGCGCAACTGAGCGCGGCGGTTTAGGAAGAAAAGAGGCCAGATTGCAGGGATTTAACCCCATCGCGCAATAACAGCGATCGGAGCATTTTACCTCTGTAATCGGACCTCTAACCTCCGACTTCTCCATTATGACAAACAATTCTTCTCGCATTGCTTTTCTCTTCCCCGGCCAGGGCTCTCAAGCCGTTGGCATGGGCAAAGATCTCGCCGAAAACTATCCAGTAGCCCGTCAGACCTTTGAGGAAGCCGACGACGCGCTCGGCTACAAGCTGTCGCAAGTCTGCTTTGAAGGTCCGGAAGAGAAACTAAAACTCACCGAGAGTACGCAACCTGCGATTTTGACTACGTCTGTGGCGGCCTGGCGCGTCTTGCAGGAAAAGGGCCTGAAGCCGGATTTCGCAGCCGGGCACAGCCTGGGCGAGTATTCGGCGCACGTGGCCGCCGGCACGCTAGCGTTCACCGATGCGGTGCGGACGGTTCGCAATCGCGGCCGCTACATGCAGGAAGCGGTGCCCGTTGGCGTCGGTGCGATGGCGGCAATTCTCGGTATGCCGATCGGCGAGGTCAACGAAATTGCGGCAGATGCGGCGCAGGGAGAAGTCTGTCAGGCAGCCAACATCAATTCACCCGAGCAAATCGTGATCTCGGGCAACACCGCCGCCGTCGGGCGCGCCATTAAACTGGCCACCGAACGCGGCGCCAAGAAGGCAGTCAGTTTGCCGGTGAGCGCACCGTTCCATTGTTCGTTGATGCAACCGGCGCAGGATCGCTTGGCGTTGGATCTGGCGGCACTTGATTTTCAGAATCCATCGTGCCCGGTGATATCTAATGTTGATGCGGCTGCTATCGCTTCCGGCGAGGCTGCGCGCGCAGCGCTGATTCGCCAGGTGACAAGCACAGTGCGGTGGGAGCCATCCGTGCGGCTGCTGATCGATCACGGAGTCGAACTGTTTATCGAAGTGGGGCCGGGAAGAGTTTTGTGGGGATTGATGCGCCAGATCGATCGCTCGAAAGTAGCGGCGACGGTGGGGGATACAGCTTCACTCCAGAAGACCCTGGATCAGATTGCGGCATGGGCAGCCTAAATTTTCAGGCCGGGATACTCATTTAGGTGGGAATCCTCACGTAGCGACAGGTGCCCTCACCTGTCCAGCCGAGCACGGATCGGCAAGTTGCCACGGACGGAAAACTGCCGAAGCCTAGAACGGATACACCGTCAGCGTCTTGTCCGATTTTTGCACAAACATTCGCGCGTGTTCCGTGCGCTCGTTGACGATCACCTCAACCACCACTCCGCCGCCACCCAAGCTCTTCGTGTTGGCTGAACCGTAGATGCGGTGCGATTTGACCAGGCCCCACTCGCCACCCGGTCCCCAGTCGCGATAGAAATCGGCGTATGGGTATTGCGAATATTTCTGCTGATGCTGCCGCCAGCCAGGATCGTTGAAATAAATGCCGTAAGCGGTTTCATAGTCCTGATGCTGTAGAGCGGTGAAGAACTTGTCGGCGACGTGCTCCTCGGGCCAGTTGCGGTAGAACCACGCAAAGGCAGCTATAACCATCGCGATCACAACAACGCTAGCAATTTTTATTTTGCGGCGGCGTGCTATCGCAGGGTCGTAAGGCTGAGCGTCGAGCAGGGTCATAGGCCTTCACTATTTTTCTTTTACATCAACCTTCGCGTTTGAGCAATCCGGCTCATCCCTGCATTCAATCTACGTGGTATCGTTGAGACATCCACTTCGACGACGGTTTTCGTGCCGATATCGCGCACACCTCTTGGTGCCGATTCGCGCTACTCACCCTTAAACACCTGTAACAGATGTCGGGCTGACATTGCAGCGACGATTCCAGCACGTGAGGTTATGGCGTCAAAGGTCGACGTAAAATTCCCCGGACTTCCGAGATCGCAAAAACAAATAGAGAAGCCTGGGAGAAAAAACACTCTTGGAGAGAGACATTTCAATGAAAATCGAAATTAAGAAATTAGGCTGGTGCAGCGCAGTGCTTGCTCTGGCGCTGGCGACGGCCATGCTGCCGACAAGAGCCGCCGCGCAAGATCAAGATCAACCACAGGACGATCCACCCACCCGAGTGGCGCGGCTCGGTTATATGGAGGGTTCGGTTTCATTCCAGCCCGCCGGTGAAACGGATTGGGTGCAAGCCGTTCCGAATCGCCCAATGACAACCGGTGATCAGCTGTGGGCCGACCGCGATTCGCGCGCCGAGTTGCAGCTAGGCTCAGCCGTGATTCGCCTGAGCGAGAACACAGGCTTCTCCTTCCTCAATCTCGACGACCACACCGTGCAGATTCAACTAACCTCCGGCACACTCAACATTCGCGTCCGGCATCTCGACGATGATGACGATTTTGAAATCGACACGCCGAATCTGGCGTTCACGATTTCTGAGCCGGGAAGCTATCGCGCGCAAGCCAGCGAGGATGGCACCTACACAGTCGTGAGTATTCGCGACGGCGAAGGCCAAGCCACCGGCAACGGACAGACCTACAACCTGCACGCCGGACAGATCTCCACCTTCAGCGGAACCGATTCGCTGAACGCCGACGTCGAACAGCTTGGCGACCCAGATCCCTTCGACAACTGGGCCTATGGTCGTGATCACCGCTACGATATTTCGCCCTCGGCGCACTATCTCTCGGCGGACGTTGTCGGCTACGAAGACCTCGATGACAACGGCGATTGGCGCGACGATGCGAACTACGGGCACGTCTGGTATCCGCATATTGAGGCCGGCTGGGCGCCCTATCACACCGGCCATTGGGATTGGATCGAGCCCTGGGGATATACCTGGGTCGACGATTCTCCGTGGGGCTACGCGCCCTTCCACTACGGGCGCTGGGTGGTGGTTGGCGGACGCTGGGGCTGGATCGCCGGGCCGGTCGCCGTGCGCGCCGTTTACGCGCCGGCGCTAGTCGTCTTTATTGGCGGCGGCCCGGGCGGCTGGGGCGGAAATGTCGGTTGGTTCCCGCTGGGTCCGCGCGAGGTTTACGTGCCTCCCTACCCGGTGAGCCGCGGCTACATGACGCAGGTTAATGTCAGCAACACAACCGTCAATGTCGTGAATGTCACGAATGTCTACAACACCACCATCATCAGTAAGACCACGACCATCACCAACGTGACCTACGCGAACCGAAACGTGCAGGGCGCGGTGATGGTGGTTCCGCAACGCGCGTTCGCGAGCGCACAGCCTCTGGCCCACGCGGCAGTCGCCGTGAACGCGCAGCAACTCGCCAGCGCGCCCATAAGCGCGAGAGGAGTGGCGGTGGTTCCGACGCGAGAGGCTGTGCTCGGAGCGCGAGCTTCCACGGCCGGCCGCGTAAGCGCGCCGCCAGCAGCCGTTATGAATCGCGCGGTAGTTGCGAAGAAAACGCCTCCGCCTCCGCCCGTGCCATTCGCAAAGCAGCAACAGGCTCTGGCGGCGCATCCCGGCCAACCGTTGGCGAGACAAGAGGTGCAAGGATTGCGGCCAACGGGCGCGGCGGCTCCGCGTCCGATGGTCAAGCAGGCGCCTCCGGGGAGACCGGCGACCCCAACCGTTGGCCGTCCAGGCACTCAGCCGGGGATTCCGACGAATGCCGCGCGACCGGGACAGCCCGCCGCGCCTGCCGCTTCTCAACCGGCTCGCCCAGCTGCTCCTGCCGAGATGGATCGGCCAGCCACGCAGCCGAATCGGCCGGCACCAATGACTCCAAATAATCGACCGAGTACGACTCCGGAGACAAATCGGCCGGAGACGCAGCCCAGTCGCCCGCCACAACAGGCGCCCACGAACCGTCCACCACAGCCACAGCAGAATCGTCCCGAACCCGCTCGGCCGGAGGCCAATCAACCGCCGTCGAATCGTCCCGAGCCGAACCGCAACCAACCGGCTCCGAAACCCGCGACGCCTCCGCCGAGCGCACGGCCACCAGAGCGCACGCCTCCGCCGGCAGCAGCCAAGCCAGCGCCTCCGCCACCTCACCAGCCGACGAAACCGGCTCCTCCTCCGAAGAAGGAAAAGGAAGAAGAGAAGAAAGAAAAGCCGCCGTCGGCGTAAAGCTGAAATTAGCGCGAGAGATTGTATGGGCATCCCGGTTTTTCGGGATGCCTTTTTTCCTGCGTGAGAATCGGCGCGGTTGCATCTGCCGAACCCTCGCCGGGATAAACACCCCGCGGCCTGCGGCAACTCGGCTGGTCCTCACCGCATCGTAGCTTTGCCTTTTCAACGCTTGAAAATTTTCACCGAGGTGACCTATTGAAGTCAGACAATCTTCAAAAGCTGTACTTTGATCAGCTTGATCAAATCCACTCCGCCGAGACCCAGATCCGCGAAGCGCTGCCCAAGATGATCGAAGCCGCCAGCGAAATGGAATTAAAAGTCGCTCTTCAAAATCATCTCGAAGAAACGCATGTCCATGCCGCGCGCCTCGACCAGATTCTACTTGAGGCAAAAGGCATGGTTGATCCGAAACATTGCAAGGGCATGGCCGCCTTGATCAGCGAAGGCGAAGACGTGATCCACGATGCGACCGACGAATCGGTTCGCGACGCCGGCATCATTGCCGCCGCACAAAAAATCGAACACTACGAGATGGCGGCGTACGGCACCCTGCGGACCTTCGCCGAAATTGTGGGCACATCACAGCACGCCGGGCTGCTCGACCAGACCCTGGAAGAAGAAAAACACGCCGACGCAATTCTCACCAACATTGCGGATACGGCGAACGACAAGGCACACAAACCTGCCTAGACAATTCACACGCATGATGGGGCCGGCTGTTCCGAACTGCTGGAAACCACACAGGGACTTAAAGCGTTCGCCTGATTTCAGGCTGATCCCGTATCCCCTAACCTAGCTTTCCGAAGGGGTTTGACAATGAGCGATTCCAAGACCAGCAAGTGCAGCCATCAGCCCTGCGTTTGCATACCGCCGGCTGGCGAAAAATATTGCAGCCAATTTTGCAAGGAGGCGGGAGCGGAAGAGACCGAAATCGCCTGCGATTGCGGCCATGCGCCCTGCTCGCAGTAATGCAACCCACAGCAGCGCTCCGTTCGATGGTTACCGACTGCCATTTGATTACCAGAGAGGAGCGAAACCCCATGGGAATATCCGGCAAAACCTGTATTGCGACCCGCAACCCAAGGGCCGACAATCCAGCCTATTGATGTGGCGCCCAAGATCGTCGGTGCGATGCCAACCTGGTCGAGACCCTCTGGCGAAGACTTCGCCAGCAGTCTCCGTTGATCGCGCTAAATTCGTGAGCACACCCGTGAGCTGTGCAGAGTATCCCAGATGAACTTGGAGGTTCACATGCGACATTTAGTACTGCTTTCCGTACTGCTTCTAGGAGCGACTTGGGCCGTTGCCCAGACTGACCAAGCGAGCCCAAGCCAGACTAGCCCCACTCAAACCAGCCCCGCTCCAGATCAAGCCAGCCCATCCGAGGCCACTCCCGATCAGAGCAGCGCGAGCCAGACGAGTAACGACCAGACGACGGTTGGAACCGGTAATGCCACGGTCCAAGGCTGCCTGAGCGGTTCTGAGGGCAACTACACACTAACGGATGACAATGGCACCGCCTATCAACTGACCGGCAACACGGCCAAGCTAAGCGACCATGTAGGCCACGAAATAAAAGTTATGGGCACAACGGCTGCGGCGCCCGCCAGCGGATCAAGCGACTCCGGCGGCACGATGGGGAACAACAGTTCTTCTCAAACACTGCAAGTGAATTCGTTCAAA
>Ga0209380_10001661_pt1 | contig 14724 bp, 9 predicted proteins | sample HubBroMetageWFT6_FD_188347 | JGI IMG/M metagenome (GOLD analysis project Ga0209380, IMG submission 188347) | Warmed and freeze-thawed soil microbial communities from the Hubbard Brook experimental Forest, New Hampshire - Hubbard Brook CCASE Soil... | ecosystem: Environmental > Terrestrial > Soil...
ATTAGCCCGGTCTGTGGAAATGATTACCCAACGTCCGGTGATTGGATCCCTGCGAAGCTCTGGCAAACCTGTCCCCCCGCGTTACAAATGCTATTTGATGCGATCGTTCGAAACTCCCCGTGCGCCATGATTATTCTCTACTATAGTGAAAGAGCACAAGAAATCTAATCGCTTATTGCGCGGTTACAGTACTAGGAAGGCGGTGCGCGGAAAATCGTTGTCACGACCGCCGGTCATGATTCGTGTTCGCTGAAAGCGGATTTAGGGGGGCGGACGTTATGCGCGCGAGGTTGCGGCGTTTTTCGAGATTTATGGCGCCTTCCCCAGTGGGCTGGCCTGGCTCAGCTTTGGCTCGCGTCTTAACTTCGACGAATGAAATTAATATTTGTAAACGCCGGGCGCTTACAAAAAAAAACAGCCAGGCACGCCGCGAAGACGAACCTGGCCGTTTTGAAACGCGAAGACCTACGGAACGCTTATAACGTTTTTTCGATTTCGGTGATTATGCCGTCGAGCGTGCGGACGGCGAAATCGGCTTGTCCTTCGTCGATCATGAGCGGCGGGCAAAGCCGCAGAGTAGTGTCGCCCGAACCGAGAACCAGCAGGCCTTTGTGGAAGGCCATCTGCACGATGCGGTTGCGGATGTCAGGCGCTTTCTCTTTGGTTTTTTGATCGCGCACAAACTCAATGCCGATCATCAGACCGCGGCCGCGAACTTCGCCGACGATTTTGTGACGCTCGGGCCAGTTTGCAGTTAGTCGCTTGATGTACTCACCCAGGCTGGCGGCGTTGGCCATATAACTTCGCTCGATTAGGCCGAGCGTGGCGAGCGCAGCAGCGATGCATACGGGGTTGCCGCCGAAAGTGGAAGCGTGCGCGCCGGGCTTCCAGTCCATCACCGAGGCCTTAGTGATAATGGCGCTCAGCGGCATGCCGGAGGCAATTCCTTTCGCGGTGCAGATGATGTCTGGCTCGACGCCGGCGTAATCCACTGCCCACCACTTGCCGGTGCGGCCCATGCCCGACTGCACTTCGTCGGCAACGAGCATGATTCCGTACTTGCGGCAGACTTTTTCCAACCCTTGCAGGAATTCGGCAGGCGCGGGCAAGTAACCGCCTTCGCCTTGAATCGGCTCGATGAAAATTCCGGCTACTTCGTCGGGATCGACGCGGCGGCGGAAGAGTTCATTTTCAAGATAGGACAAGCAATCGGCGGACGCGGTCTCCGGACGAATTGCATAGGTGCCGCGATAAGTATCCGGAAAGGGCATGTGAAACACACCGGATAGCAGGGTGCCGAAGCCTTTGCGCTGGACCGCTCGGCTGGCGGTCAGCGAAAGCGAGCCCATGGTGCGTCCGTGGAATGCGCCGTGAAACGCAACGAGCTTGTCGCGCTTGGTGTGATATTTCACGAGCTTGATGGCCGCTTCGACTGCCTCGGTGCCCGAATTTCCAAAATAAACGCGCTTGGGGTCTTTCCCTGGAGCGATGGAAGCTAACTTTTCCGCGAGTTCCACCATATTCGGATAATAGAAATCTGTGCCGGACATGTGAATCAGCTCGGCGGCTTGCTTTTGAATCGCGGCTACGACTTCGGGATGGCAATGCCCTGTTGAAACCACGGCGATACCAGCGGCAAAATCGAGGAACTTGTTGCCGTCAACGTCTTCAAGCACTGCACCGCGGCCTCGCTTCGCGACCAGCGGATAATCGCGAGTGTAAGACGGTGACACAACTTCGCTATCGCGCTCGATAATTTGCTTGGCTTTCGGTCCCGGCAACGGGGTTATCAGGTGCGGCAGCTTCATTTCGGCGCTGCTTTCGGCTTTCGTGTCGATCGCTTGCATGTCGTCCTCCGGGAAGTAAATTTGTGAAGGTTTAGCGAACGCGCAGGCGGATTTCTGCCAGGCGCGCGGAACGATACAAATGGAGGAAGAAGACTTAATCTACGCCGAAGAGGTTCGGGCGCTCGTGCGAGGGCTGGCTATGGAGCGATAGGTCGTATTTGGTGGAAATTTTCATTTTTGCTCTTACTTGTACTTCCAGCGGACACTGCCGTCTCGAGTATCTTCCACTATGATACCAGATTCCGCGAGTTGTTGGCGTATCTGATCGCTGCGTTGGAAGTCGCGGCGCTGCTTGGCTTCGATGCGCTCTTTGACCAGAGCCTCGATTCGTTGTACGGACATTCGCTGCTGACCCGAGCCAAAACCGAGTTTGCGGAGCTTTTCGTCGTCGTCATCGGCGAGGACGGACAGGACGCGATCGACTTTCTCCATCGTGGCGAGAATGCGTGGGGCGTCCTGTTGGAGGAATTCTCCGCGATCCATGACCGTGTTCACGTCGCGCACCAAATCGAAAACGGCGGCGAGGGCTTGCGCGGTGTTCAGATCGTCGGCCAAACCGGCATCGAAATCGGCTTCGGCTTTCTCGGCGCGTTTGCGCATCGCAACGCTGGAGCCCGCGGGAAATTGCTCGGACTTCAATCGCGAGACGAAGTTCCGCAGACGCAAGACGGAGCTTTCGGCTTGCTTTAGACTGTCCGCGGCGAAATTGAGCTGGCGGCGATACGGAACGGAGAGCAAGAGGAAACGTATAGTGGAAGGCTTTTTGTTTTTCGCGAAAAGATCGCGCAGCGTGTAGAAGTTGCCAAGCGATTTGGACATTTTCTCGCCGTTGATGATGAGGTGCTCGGCGTGCAGCCATATACGGACGAACGGACGGCCAGTGGCCGCTTCGCTCTGCGCGATTTCGTTTTCGTGATGCGGGAAAGTTAAATCCACGCCGCCGGTGTGAATGTCCAGAGTGTCGCCCAAATATTTCATGGCCATGGCGGAGCATTCGATGTGCCAGCCGGGGCGCCCGGGGCCAATGCCAGTTTCCCAGAAATGCTCGCCCGGTTTCGGCGCTTTCCACAACGCGAAATCGCGCGCGTTTTCTTTTTCGTACTGATCGACATCGACACGTACGCCTGTCTGCATGCCGGCCAGATCAATGTGAGAAAGTTCCCCGTAACACGGAAACTTTGAAATCTTGTAATAAATGGAACCCTCACTGTTGTAAGTGAAGCCTTTTTTCTGGAGACGCTCGATCAGGGCGACCATGTCTTCGATGTGGTCGGTGGCGCGCACCATTTCTTCGGGAGGTTCCAAGTGCAGCGCGTCCATATCTTCCAGGAACGCCTGGACGTATTTTTCGGTGTATTCGCGAATGCCGACGCCGGCGGCCGCGGCTTTTTGAATGATGCGGTCGTCCACGTCGGTCAAATTCATCACTTGCAGAACACGATATTCGCGCGATTGCAGGAAGCGGCGCAGGATGTCTTGAAAGACGAAAGTGCGAAAATTCCCGATGTGGGCGTAGTCATAGACAGTGGGACCGCAGGTGTATATGCGGACTTCGCCTTTATGAATCGGCTCGAGAGGCTCGAGGCGGTTCGTGAGTGTATTGTGCAACTGCACAGCGTTCGTTTTTGCGCCCATTGGAAAAGTGTAATTCTATCTGAGGCTTCGATTTGCAGCAAAGGCGGAGAACAGTAGGGTTTCTGTAAGGAGGATCAAAAGGCTGTGGTGGCAGGTCGGCGCATTTACCAACGGGTGGAGGCAAATTGCAGGTTGAAGGGCTTTTCTAGCATCGCATTCAAAAGCCCGGAAATGGTGCGGAGTAGTACTTCCGTACCATTCTTGGCAGATGTTTACCGATCTAGAATATTACTGGCCGCAGACCTCTCGGTGGGGAAAGAGGGAAGAGTGAAGAAGCTGATTCTGCTGACAAGTTTCCTTTCGGTGATGGGCACGGCAAGGGCGCAATCGCTAAACGCCGTCACGGGTATTAACAGTAGTCCTAGTTTGAACCCAGGTCCTTCGGGCGTAAGCGGAAGCTCCTCTTCGCCGTCTTCATCCTCGTCTTCAGATTCGAGTGCGCCCGGGAGTACCAGCGCCTCCGGTTCTGATGATTACGTGTTTTCTACATTCGAGGGTTACAAGGAAGCTCTGACCACTGGTGAGGAGCAGCTAAAGGCAAAACCTTTCGGTGTGGCGGACGCAGCCCGCACGACCGAGCAGATTAAAAACTCAGGAAAGAAGCCGAAGCTTACCGCAGGACAGGATGACGGCGGAAACCTGGTGATTTCCAAGCCGCATAAGACCGATACGAAAAGTAAGTCAGGGGCCAAGCCGGGCGCTGGCACCCCTAGCGAGAGAGAAAACAAATGAAGAAGTTAATTTTTCTGGCAACTTTTGCGATGGCGGCGGCAAGCGTAACGCACGCGCAGTGTCCGTATGCCAGGGCGGCCGCGGCGGCAACTTCACATGGGGCCACGAGTGCTTCGGGCGGACCTGGGTTCGTGCCTTCCACCTACGTGGGCTACTCGGAAGCGCTAAGCACGGGCGAGGAACAGTTGAAAGCAAAGTCTGGAGTGGCAGAAGCAGCGCGGACGGCGCAGGCGGCGAAGAATTCTGCCGCGCAAAAGCCGGTGCTGGTTGCGGACCAGGATGACGTCGGGAACCTGGTGATCTCCAAGCCGCGCAAGGTCAGTCCGAGCAAAGCAGTGACACCCAGAACTCAAGGGAAGCTCAACGCCGTGAACCGACAAGCGCCGGTTGTTTCGGAAATAAGCACTTCCTCCGGTGGCAGACCGTAGAGGGTTCTTCAAGCCTTAGAGTTTCGCTTTTTCCGGCCGTAGATCCTCGACATACCACATTCACTTCCAAACTGATCCAACCTGCGCTGCGTGCTGCGCAGGCGGATTACAGTGTTTCATCGAATATTTCCAGTCTTCAGTACCGGCCGGTGTTTCATCCCGAAGCGCTGGATTCAAAAATCTAACTGCAACGGAATTGCTACGCCGCAGTTAAGGGTGTCTCCGCGCGCCCTATAGTACCCGTCCACAGCGACCATCGAATGCAGACTCTAAAATCCCATAAAAATTGATGATTGTATGGCAAAAGTGGGGTGGGTAGTTTTGGCGGCGAGACGAGTTCCGCTAGTACCTATGGGACTTCCGGACCATTTTTCGAAAAATGTGTTGAGTTAGTATAGAGGCAGTATTTCGGCTCAAACTGAGGGCTGTCGCAAGCGAAAAGAGAAAACGATGAAAAAATTAATTTTTCTGGCGGGTCTTCTTTCATTAGCCAGTACAGCACATGCGCAGAGGGCCGGGGCAGTGGCCAACCCCTACAATTCGGGGGGCGGCGGCGCAGGCGGTGGCGGCGGATTCAGCTCTGGCGGCTCAGCCACCCTGGGCAACACGCTTCCGGGCCCCTATTCGTTGCCGCGCGCGAATGCCGCCGGTAGGAACACGGGAGAATTTGTGCCGACGTCTTTCGAAAATTATCAAGACGCCGTAAGCGCGGGACAAAGAGAGTTGGACGCGAAGCGTCCCCAAGTGGCCGAAGCAGCGCGTGAAGCGCAAGCCATGAAAAAAGCCCGGACTCAAAAGCCGGCGCTCGTAGCAATACAGGACGACGCTGGGAACGTGGTGATTTCTACACCAAGGCACGGCGGTAATAAGAACTAAACTAATTCCGGGCGATCAGGGCGGCGCTGCGGTTATGGGTTGAGCTGGACACGGCGGCTGATGATGGTCACATCGCCCGCTCCGGAAGGAGTGGCGGTAAATTGCCGCGATTTCAGGAGAAACATTCCTTCCAGGGGCAGGCCGTAAGTTCGGTCGAGCGCGTACACTTCGACCTGTTTTCCAGCCGGTAATTCAAAACTAATTTCTATACCTTTCGCGGGCATGGTCGGGCAGTCGTAAACTTCCCAGCCGTTCAGAAAGCGAAGAACGCGCGGCGATTCAGGCTGCATGGTCTGGCCTTGTATGCGAACGGCAGCGAGTCCTGAATCCGGCGGGAAAAGGACCATGGCGTCGGTGGCGCCGCGTTCAGAGCGCAGCAAAACACGATACTGATGTTTTCCGTCAAGCGCTGAGGATTCCAGAATCGTGAGGGTGGGCGGCGCCAGGGCAAGATGCGGGGAGTCGGCCACGAAGGCGGCCTGGGTTTCCCAAGGAAACATGCCGCGGTCGTCGCGATGAAAGCTGGTGGCTACGCGAATGGATTCGGGAAGGCGTCCTGATTCCGGATAGACCACCCACTGTGATTTTCCGGAATCGGTGTCTTGCCGATACTGCAAGTTCACACGCTCTGGTGATTTTGCGGAATACGCTGGGGCGACCACAGCGGCAAAGATCGCGAGAATTGCGATAACGATGGTTGTGCCGGGCAAAGTGAAACGCCCCAAACCTTTCGAACTGCGCAAGCTGCCTAACAACGGCGCGGCGGGAGTGAACAATATCGCGACGATCAGCGCGGTGCCGGCAAGCAGGCGGATGCCAAGACCGTCGTAAAGAAAAAACAGAGAAGTGAATCCGATAATTCCAGCGGCGAACAAAGGCATTGCCGCGACCAGCCACAGACCTCGAAGCGACGTAGTACGGCGCAAGGTGAAGAAGAGTCCCACCACGACGGCCATGCACGAAGGAACCAGCAGGATAAAACTGACGCCGTGAGTGAGCCAGGCGACCATGACGGAGAACAACGTCCACCAAAGCCATCCTCCCGCCCACAGACCCCAAAAACCGGAGCGAGCTGCAAAAGCAAGCGACATCACAATCACTACGGATATTGCCAGCGACCAGAAGGCTGCCTGCAGTGGAACAGGATGCGACGGCCAGTTTGCGGGTATGACCCCAACCGTGCGCAGGACCACGTGAAGAATTAACGCCAGGACGCCGGTGGTCACGAGGATTGCGAGCCAGTTAATCGCTCCCCAAAGAAGCGCGCCAGGATGAAGGCGGCCTTTAGCCATCAGCCATCCAATTTGAAAAAACAGAAGCACTAACGCAAAGATGGCTGTTGGCAAAGTCCATTTTGCGGGCCACAAGATCACGCGGCGTTCGAAAACGTCGAAGAATACTCCATCGGTGTGAGGCGGGTTTGCGATGTCTCCATTGGCGAGAGCCAAGACCAGGGGCAGCGCGTTTTCACCATGATGCTGCAAACTGCGGGCGCTGGAATTTTCCAGATTATCAAGAGGCGTGTGGTACTGATTTACTCCACCGATGAAAGCGAAATTGAGACCTTGATAACCATCGGCTTTGAACACGGTAAAATCAGTGTCATTGGGGAGCTGCTTGTAAGCTTCATAGAAAATTGAATTGGTGGCGGGACGTTTGGCGAACTTCGAATAAAGTTGCACGGCCCAGTAGTTAGCACTGCCAGTTTCAAACATCAGGCTCGGGCCGGAGGTGCCGCGAGCTTCCAGGTTCACGGCTGCACGAACGTCTTTGGACCAGGGACTTTGGTCCACGAAGACGCGCGCACCAATCATTCCGGCTTCTTCGGCATCGTCAATTAGGAAAATAACGGAGTGCCGCGTTGTGCCCATGGATTTAAGAGCGCGAGCGATTTCGAGGACGGCGGCGACCCCGGCGCCATCGTCGGACGCACCCGGACCTGCGGGAACTGAGTCGTAATGAGCGGCGAGGAGGACGGCGGGTCCGGGCTCGGTTCCTTCCAGGCGCGCCAAAACATTTTTCGCGGTCGCGCAGGTTCCGTACTCGTCACATGCGAAACCGGTTTGGACTTGGGGCTGATAGCCGAGCGTGGAGAATTCCGCGAGGACGCGATCACGGACGATATCGTTTGCAGCGCTTCCGGCAGGATGCGGAACGCCGTCGCCGACCAAGCGGCGAAGCACCGCGCGCGCGCGCGCGGCGGAAAATTCAGTAGCGGGCACAGTGGCTTGCTTGGACTCAGGAGGACGCCGGCTGGCCACCGCAAGGAAAAAAATTGCAATCAAGATTACCGCGGTAGGCAGTAGGCCGCGCGGACCAGAAGAAACTTCCAGTTCCAAAATTGGCCCCCCATGCGCGCAATCCTAGGCTGCGCCCTGGTTCAAGTCAATGCGCAAGAAGATCGGGACGCAATTTCTTTGCCACGATGTGTGTGAAGCGCTTGAACTTTATGCGGTGGCTTCCACTACAGTATTTTTTTGTCGTGAGTTTGAACGGTAGGCCAACCAATGGACTATATGCTCGGCCAAATCTGCCGCTTGCTTCCGAATTTCGGGGACGGCGGTGGTTTCCCACAAGCCGCCTTTTTTGACCGGGCCGATAGCGAAGAGCGAATTGGACGGGACTCCGTTGAAATTCAGCACCGAACCTTTGGAGTCCACATCCAAACCGAGAAAAAGCGGATCAGGTCTGGCTTCGCCCTGAAGAAACAAGCTGACGAGCAAAGAATCGTCGATTCGCCTGCAATCCGCTTCCGAACCTGTGCAGTTGATTACGCGGTCGACCCGCAATCGATGTTTTGTTCCGCCCTTGCGGTCGCTATAAACGACTACAGCCTGGTCGCCCACTTCGGAGTACTCCGTGATTCGGCCCGCGTGGATAGTAAGGCGGCCATTCGAGATCAAACGCGAAACAATGTTGTGAATTTCGAAGGCAATGCGATGGCGGTGCACTTCCCAATAAGGTCGCGCATGACGCAGGAACCGGGCGCGTTCTTCTTGCGGGAGAGATTTCCAAATATCCTGCGCGACGGGACGAAGCGCGTTGATCACCGCTCGCCAGTCGATTCCTTTGGCCGCCGCCGCGCGAACCTGCTTGCGGATCAAGTGCATTAATCCCCGGATGCTCCGGGGCGAGCCTTCGTGCCAAAACTGAGGCCACCGCTCGGTAGCCTGATGACGCTGTGGAATCAGACCATGTCGCGAGATGATTTGAATTCGGCCTTGAAATTTTCTGGCCTGCAGCGCGATGGCGAGATCGATGCTGGTCAAGCCGGAACCGATCAAAAGAACGCTGCCGTTTGGATCGAGCCCTTCGAGCGCAGCAGGAGACCAGGCAAACGGAACATACTTTTTACGTGGACCGGTCAAACCGCTAATTTTCGGGTTGCCCGGAGGAAAATTGCCAATCGCCAGAATTACAACCTCCGCCTGCAGCTCGCGGCCACTTTTGAGCAGAACGATTGGGCGGCCGTTCTCACGTGTGAGCGACACAGCCTCTTCTTGAGACCATTGGAGCGAGTGACCGCCCTGCTGCATCGCTGATTCCTCCAGGAGCGAACCGATGTAGCGTCCGTAGGCCATGCGCGGGACAAAACTTTCAGCGTGGACGGCGGGACCGCAATTTGCACGCGCCCAACGCAGGAAGTGCATGTGGTCGTCCTGAAGCGCGCTCATGTTTCCGGCCGGCACGTTGAGGAGATGGCAGTTGTATTGGGTGCTGTAAGCTAGGCCACGGCCGGGAATCGAACTCTTGTCGATGACTCCGATACTTAACCCTTGGGAGCGGCGAAGGAGTTGCACGGCGAGAACCGTGCCGCTGAAGCCGCCACCTATGATGGCCACGTCTACCACGGTACGATTTTTTTTAGAGTTGGAGATACTGACCTGGGGAGTCTTTGGATTTTGCACCTAAGGCCTCATAGACATGGAAGTGAGATGACAGATAATCATAGTAAGTCTATCAAGTTAGTAGACATTGCAACTTGGTCGCCAAGCTGTAGGTGGCTAACATATTAAAAATAGGCTATTTAGTTTCCTGTAGAACAATAGACATCAGCCGGCTGTCCACGAGCTTTCAGTTTATGTGCATTTTTGTGCAGCGATACTCGCGGGGTCGCTTAGCGGGGTTTAATCACAGGCGCCTATATAGGCTTAAGGGCCAGAGTTTATGGGTTAGCCAGCTTAGCTGGAGGTCAAGGCGTTGAATTGTGCAGCCGTCAGAGGCACCACGGAGAGCCTTCCCTGCCGCACCAAGGGCGAATCGGCGAAGAGCTTGTTAGCCTTAATTTCAGCCAGCGACACGGGTTTGGATACCGGTTTCCCGGCCTGGATCTCCACTTTGGGGTTCTTGGGATTTGAGGCGTCCACGGAAACGACCGTCGCAGTGCCGACGGCGCTCCTCTCGTCTCCCGTGTGGTAGATGATCAAGTGCGCGCCGGGCTTCATTTCGCGCAAATTGCGGAGAGCTACGGGATTCGAGACGCCGTCCCAGACCGTCTTTTTGTCCTTCTGCAGTTCGGCGAATGAATATTCCGAGGGCTCGGTTTTAAGCAAGTAATGGTCGGCCATAATGGTCCTTACTTTAAACCAAAGGCGCGAGAAAGAAAACGGGGCCGCATTGAGAGGTCGGCGGTCGCACGAACAAATTGGAAAAGCGCTCTTTACACCGCTGGCACGCCATGCTAATTTCTCTTTCCGTACCGCCGATCCGATAGCGCCAGGCGGCAGGGCCATTGATCTATCGACCCTCCTGCATTTTTTGTCTCGGAAGACCTCCAAAGAAATCTAAACTGAATCCGCTTCTGCCGATGAGGCTCAGGAAGCGAACTGTGCGAGGAAACTGGTGCTAAAGCTGCGTAAAGTGGAGTTGCTGGGGTTTAAATCGTTCGTCGAGAAGACGCCGATCACGTTTAGCGGCAGCGGAATCACGTGCATCGTGGGGCCGAACGGCTGCGGCAAGTCGAATGTGGTGGATGCGATCTCCTGGGTGCTCGGAGAACAGAGCCATAAGCAGCTGCGTGCCGAGCGCATGTCCGATTGCATTTTCAACGGCACGGCCAAGCGGCCTCCGTTGGGACTGGCGGAAGTGACCTTGACGCTGTTGGATCCGGAACTTTCTGAAGTGGTCGCCAAAGTTCTCGATGCCCCGGAAGAAATGCCTGCCGACAGCGGGATCGCGCTTGTTGAATCCTCCACGCCAGTTTCGGTAACGACCGATGATGGATTTGTGGAAATTGTGGGTAAGGAAACCGAAAGCGGTCCGGACGCCATAGTATTGGCCGATGCTGATGTCGAGGCGGCGGGACAGAAGGATAGAGGCAAGCCGTGGAAGAAGCGCATAGCGGAGAAGCCCGCGATCGCTTTGAAACCCGGCGAAGTTGTGGTGGGACGGCGGCTGTATCGTTCCGGCCAGAGCGAATATTTAATTAATGGGCGCGTGGCGCGTTTGCGCGACGTGCAAGAACTTTTCATGAGCATGGGACTGGGGCCGGATAGCTACGCGATTATCGAGCAGGGCCGCATTGGGCAAATTCTGAATTCGAAGCCGATGGACCGTCGCGCGATCATCGAAGAAGCTGCCGGCGTGACGATGTACAAAACCAAGCGGCGTTTGGCGGAAGCCAAGCTGGAGGCTTCGAAGATTAATCTGTCGCGGGTGAACGACATTCTCGTCGAAGTTGAAAAACAGCTCGCTTCGTTGAAACGGCAGGCATCGAGAGCGCGGCGTTACGCAGAATTGCGCGAACAAATGCGCGGTCTGCTGCGAAGCGTCCTCGCGAGTAAAGCCGAGCATCTGGATATCGAAGCCGCGCGGCTGGAAAACTTGTTGCGCGAGATGGAATCGGCTGAAGAACGCGACGCGCGCACGGTACACGAGCTCGAGTTCGAGCAAGAACGTTTGAGCGCGCGAAGCTACGAACTCGATGGCGAGATGCGACAGATTCATAACTTGCTGGGCCAAACCGCGCTGGATCTGGACCGCGCGGAAAACCGAATCACGTTCAATCGCGAGCAGGTAGGGCAAATCGATACGCGTGCGACGCGGCTAGTGGTTGAGTTGGAGCAGGCTGAGCGCCAGGCGACGGAATTAGGCGCGCGGATGCTGGCCCAACGCGAAGCGGCAAGTTCGCTGCGCGAACAAACTGCGATTCTGGAGGCGGCGCTGCGTCAGACGACCGAGCAAGCGACGTCAAGTACCGGCGAACAAGAGCGGCTGGAAGTTCGCATCGCGGAACTTCGGCAGCTCGCCGCGCGCATGGTGGAAGAATCGGCGCGCGAGCAGGCCGAATCGCTGCAAGCGGAAGAAACTGCCGCTCGCTACACGGCGGCTGAGGAACAGCGCGGCGCAGCGTTGTTGGCGATCGAGACGGAGTATTCGGCGCTAACCGAAAAAGTGGCGGCGGCGGAAAAGACCTTTCAGCAGGCGGAAACGCAGGCGCATGATTTGGGCAAGGCTGTTCACGATTCGCAATGGCGGCTTGGCGAACTTCGCAACAGCCAGAACCAAGCCAGCCAGCGGCTAGAAGTGATTCGCGAAAACCTCTCAGCCGAGAGAGCTCGGCGCGCGTCGATCGAGCAAATCCTGAGCGACCGGGCGTATACCGCGGACGCCGTCCAAAAATTATTTGCGGTGAAGCTCAGCGAAGAGGCGGATTCCTCTGGCAGCGGTTTTCGTGCGGCAGGATTACTGGCCGACTACGCGGAAGTGCAAGAGCGATACGAAGGCGCTATCGAACAGTTCCTGCGAGAAGAGTTGGAATACATTGTGGTCGAGTCGTTCGACCGCGCACGCGCGGGGATCGCGCTGTTGCGCAACGAAATGGGCGGCCGCGCCACTTTCTTCGTGGACTCGATGCACAATGTGGATGCTCCGACGCTTGAAGCCGACGGTTCCCTTCCCTTGCCCGTAGGCGTGGTAGCCCGGCTTGACCGCTTGGTGGATTTCCGCGCGCCTATCGGGTCTGCTGCGAAAAATTTCCTTACGAAACTGCGGACGGCCTATTTGGTGGAAACTTCCGCGGTGGCCGAGCAGCTCGCGAATGAAAATCCACACAGCTATTACTTGACGCTCGATGGCAGTTGTTATCACGGGCGCGTCGTATCGGGCGGACGGGCTGGTGAAGCAGGGCCGCTCGCGTTGAAGCGCGAACTTCGCCAGCATGAGACGGAGGCCGCGCGCCTGGAAAAAATTTCGCAGGACCAACAAGAGGAGCTCGCTCGGCTCGCGGAAGAAATTCGCGATGGCGAAGCGGCTGTAGCCCTGGCGATCTCGCAGCACGTGGAGGCGGAAAAATCGCTGGTGGGCGCGACACACCTTCTGGACCAGGCGCGTTCGGAACGGCACAGAATCGATACGCAACTCGGGACCGAGCGCCAGGAAATTAGTCGACTAAAGGCGGAAGCGGAGACGGCGCGCGCGCGAGCGGAGCAATCCCGTCAGCAACACGCGGAAGCGACGCGTTCCAGGGCCGCAGCAGAAACAGAAAGTATCGAGGCTGCGGAAAAGCTTCAGCGCATGCGTCAGGACTTTCAAGCTTTGCAGGAGCGGCTGGGTGCAAACCGCGAAGAACTTGCCACCATGACCGAGCGGTTGATGAGCGCCGAAGCTGCCGGACAAAAGGTGACCGAAGAAATTGCCATTGCCGACGAGCGTTTGCTGTCGCTGCGGCAGCAACAGAAAGCGATGTACCAGGAAAAATCCGAACTCGAATCTTCCTGTGGTCAGCTTTCGATTCAAGCGGACGATCTGCGCAAGGAAAAAGCGAGACTGGAAGAACAGAAGGGCGCGCTGGAAAAAGAATGGGAAGAGGCTCGCACGCGCACAGCACAACTCGAGGAATCGGTGCGAGGCAAACGCCAATCTTTGGATGAACTGCGTGTCGAGCGCAGCCAGCGGCAGATCGAAAAGGCACGCAATGATGCGGACCGCGACTACCTGCGCCAGACATGCATCGCTGAACTGAATGCGCAGCCGGAAGATTTGATGGCGCAGGAAGCACAGCTGCTGATCGGTGAAGATTTGGTGAGCGCTGAAACAAATTACAACGAGATGAAGGCGCGCGTGGAAGCTATGGGGCCGGTGAACATGATGGCGCTGGAAGAGTTTCAGGAATGCGAGCAGCGCGAAGGCTTCCTGCGGCGCGAACGCGACGACCTGGTGGCCGCCATCGAGAACACGCGGCTGACGATTACGGAACTGGATCAGGTTTCCAAACAGAAATTCGAAGAGGCCTTCCACTTTATCAACGCGCACTTCGCCATTGCGTTCCAGTCTCTATTCGGCGGCGGGCATGGCGAGATGCGGCTCAGCGAGCCGGACAGTTCGGGCGAAGCTGGCATCGATATCGCCGCGCAACCACCGGGAAAGCGGCTGCAGAATATTCTTCTGCTCTCGGGCGGCGAAAAAGCGCTCACTGCACTGGCGCTGCTCATCGCGGTGTTCCGTTACCAGCCCAGCCCATTCTGCATCCTGGACGAAGTGGACGCGCCGCTGGACGAAGCCAACGTCGGGCGTTTCAACAAAATGCTTGCGGAGATGTGCGCGCAAACACAATTCATCGTGGTCACGCACAATCGCAAGACCATGGAGATGGGCTCCGTGCTGTATGGCGTCACCATGCAGGAGCCGGGCGTCTCGAAATTGGTCTCGGTCAAATGGGAAGAGACCGAAGCCGCCGCCGCGCCTAAAGCTGCCAGCAACGCCGCATAAGTACAGAAGGCCAGTCGGGGCGCCCACTCGCTTCCTCCGCAAGGTCGCTTACACTTTTTCAAACCTGCGACACTTACTTACTCGTTCATGAGGTGGATCGCGCCGTGTTGGCGCTCGATCAGAGCCTCACGGCCAACGAGTCCAGAATGAGTATCGAAACTCGCTATTTTGACGCGGTAATAACGAAGGTCGATGTAGTCCATTTGATTCCAATCGAAGTACGCCATGAAAAGCAATTCAGCTTGTCCTGGCTTAACGAGCTTTACCGGATCGTCCCAATAACCCCTAGGTGCCTCCGGTCGCGGTTTCTGAATCATGATTGGTATTCCATGCACAATCGAGGGAACTACGTGGAAAAAGGGAACGGCAACCTCGAAAAGGTTTCGTAACGGCCATTCTCTATCAACTTTCGCCAACACGAGTTCTTGAAAGAGAATTTTCTCGATTTCGTGGAACTGGTCGATTGCATCCCAATTGCGGAAGTCCTGGTCGGGCCA
>Ga0209380_10001662_pt1 | contig 14721 bp, 5 predicted proteins | sample HubBroMetageWFT6_FD_188347 | JGI IMG/M metagenome (GOLD analysis project Ga0209380, IMG submission 188347) | Warmed and freeze-thawed soil microbial communities from the Hubbard Brook experimental Forest, New Hampshire - Hubbard Brook CCASE Soil... | ecosystem: Environmental > Terrestrial > Soil...
TGGGCGATTGCCACGGGAGATTTTGACGGCGACGGGCGTCCCGATATCGCCGTCGGCCTGGAATTTACCCAACAGGTCGTGATCTTTTTTAACCAGGGAAACGGCCAGTATAAACGTGCTTTCTTTGCTTCCGGAGCCAGCACCATAGGACTCGCGTCCTCTATATTGGTCCACCCGGGCAAACTCGATCTGGTAATCGCGAACTTCAACGTGGATTACCGTCCGCCAAACGTGAACGTGATGTTTCACCAGTAGGAGCCACTCGTAGTCATTTTGACATGTCCATGTCACTGGCACGCGAGGAAAATACCCGATCACCACAATGGTCAGCACCAACCCGCCGCTCCAATGACCCCTGATTGTGCCGCCCGCCGATCTCACATTTAGCTCTTCCAGGCCTCCATTCCCGCCTCGACCTGCAGGCTCTGCAAATCTCGTGAAATCGTTGCAACAGCGAGCGTGCGTCCGCTGCGCTTATAAGACACCGCGCAATCCCGGCCCTTTAGATCGCCGGCGATGTCGATGGAATCCCAACGCTCGGCATGCCCCACATAGTTAATGGCGACATCGTAGTGCTGGCTCCAGAAGAATGGCACGGCCTCGAATCGTTCGCCATATCCCAGAATGTTTTTTGCCACCACTTGCCCTTGCTGCTCGGCGACCACCCAATGCTCCACCCGAATTTTCTCCCCAGAATGCGGGTCGGGCCACCGCGCGACGTCTCCTGCTGCAAAGACACCTGGAGCGCCGGTTTCGAGGTATTCGTTGACCACAATACCCCGATCGATCGCCAGACCCGCTTGTTCGGCCAAGGTCAGGGAGGGGTGCACGCCGACACCCAAAACCATGAAGTCCGCTTCCAGCGTGGCTCCGCCGGTTAACAACAATTTCGATCCGTCGACCTTCTGAACCGTTTCGCCCAAGTGGAAGACGACCCCGTGGCTTTCATGAAGCCCGCGAATCATAATGCCGACTTCCGATCCCATCACACGTTCCAACGGCTGCTTATCGGGCGCTATCACATCCACCGCGAGGCCCAGTGTGCGCAATGATGCTGCAACCTCCAAACCGATGAAGCTGGCGCCGACGACCGCGGCACGCTTGGCCGATTTGGCTTTGGAGACAATCGCACGAGCGTCCGCGAAGGTTCGCAGATAGTGAATCTGCGAGTCGATGGCGCCCTCGATCTTCAGATGAACGGGTTCAGCCCCAGTTGCGATCAGGAGGCTTGCAAACTCATAGGTTCGACCGTTTTCCAACTGGACGCGCCTGCGCGGGATGTCCAGCCCCGACACTCGAGCATTGAGCACAAGATCGATATTTCGTTCACGGTAATAATCAGGCAGTCGCAATCGCATCCAGTCGTCTGGCGCTGTTCCTACGAGAAAATCCTTCGAGAGATTTGGCCGGTCGTAGGGAGGCCAATCATCCGCGCTGATCATCGTCAGTGGCCCGTCGTAGCCTTCCCGACGCAGCATTTCCGCGGCTCCAAGGCCGGCGGCGCCAGCTCCAACGATCACAACCGAAGCGGGAGCGCTCTGTCCCGCGGAGCGGCGCAGGTGTTTTCGTTCCGGCGCCGCGAGTTCCTCGCGAACGAAAACTTTGTCGCCAATTTTTTCTACACGCCAGCGCGGGATTGGGTCGAGCGCCGGCGCCCGCAAGGCTTCTCCAGTGCGCAGGCTGAAACAGGCATGATGCAATGGGCATCGCAAGGTATCCTCAACGATGAGGCCCTGCGATAGCATTCCATGGTAATGAGTGCAGCTTGCGCCAACCGCAAAAAATTCATCGCCCCGGCGTACCAGAACCACGTCTTCGCCACCTGCTTGACCGGGCAACATCGCTCCGTCCGCGAGATCGCGAACGAAAAAACCATCACCAAAATCGCGCTTCTTCGCTTCTTCTGCGCCTGCCATTTCTATGCCACGCTTTCATTCGTTATTGCCCCGCTTCCCGCGCCGAGATTGGGCCGCTGCCGGAGAGCATTCCCGGTTGGGGCACTGCTTTATTGTCGGGTGTCTGCTTGTCCGCCGGCGCGGAAACGTGCGCAAGGTACTCATGGTTGAGGATGGCGTTGAACACAAGCGGGTACGTCCCGATGGTTTCGCCGCGATAAACCGGATTGTTGCCGAACAGCAGCACGTTTCCCTGGCCCAGGTGCGCGTTCACTACCACGGCATGCTCGGCGATCGCCCCACCCTTTTCGAGCAGGCCGTCCAGCAGCAAGGTCTTGGCATCAGAAAAGCGCAGGATGACATCCGGCCGGCTTGGCACCGGAATCACCAGCGGGTTATTCCGCGTTTGTTCCTCATCTAACGGCTTCGGCTCCCAGGGCTGCTGCTTCACGAGCGGCTCGGGCTCCGTGATCTTTCTTCCCTGTGGCTCGTCGCTGTCGTCGATGGTGCCGCGGCCGGTTGCGCGCTTTGCGTAGGGATCCAGCGGATCCGTTAATGGGTCCATCAACATGCGGCCTCCCGTGCGCCCGAGTATGCTGCTGACATTGAAAGCCATGCCGCCGGCGCTGATGACAGGAACGCCAGGACCGTAACCGAAGGCGACCGGATGCTCGCGATTGACGAAAACCGTGTTCAGCACTGTGCCGACAACGCGCGCGTCGCCTTGAGGAGCGACGCTCACTCCCGGCGCAAGACCTGTATCGATGGCGAACTGAGCCGTATCTTCGCACGTGATCAGGAGCCCACCTCGCTCGACAAACTCTTTCAGGTGAGCGAGCCCGTCATAACCCAAGCCGGGACGGATGTCAGAGGTGCTGTCGATGGCGCCGAGGTTCGGGGTCAGCTCGGATTTCTGCCACGGCATCGGATTATTCCACCGCGGGATGCCGTTGAGAATTTCAAGCGTAGACGCGCGACCCACCGGAGCAAAGACGATGACATCGTATTTTGCGCGCAGATCCGCTTGTTTGGCCACGGTTTGCGTATTGATGTAATCGAAGGGCACGCCCGCGTTATCGAAGGCATAGCGCCACCAACCTTCGGTCTGCGTGCCCAGCCAAGTGTGCATGAATGCGATGCGCGGAGCCGTGACCGCGTGGGCCGGCACGGATGGCGCTGCGCCGAGTCGCGATGCATCGAGAGACAAGCCGCGCAGAATTTTGGTCACACCGTCATCGTTATTGGCAGCATTGGTGATGAGCAGCGAACCGGCCGCGAAATGTTTGCCGTCAGCATCGAAAGCTTTTTCCGCGACTTGAACGGTTGCACCTTTAAGTTTCGGAGAATAGACCAGCGGCAAAAGCGAAATCTGGCCGGTGTTCGCCACGGCCAGCACAGCACCCGAGCCAGAGACCTTGCCGGTTAGTGTCGACGGATCGTCAAGCCGCGCCATCTTTGACTTGAGAATCGTGGGATCGACAACGCGCACAACTTTCAGATTGAAGAGATGAGAGAAAGACCATCCCGTATCGTCGTAGGGATGCTTCTGCGGGTCGCCGGCAGCCCAGAACTGGCGATCGAGCAGCGCATCGGCGACGCGCGAGTAGGGCTGGTCCATGCGGATGACAATGCTGCCAGCGGGAAAGGTTTCTTGCTTTGACTTGTCTCCGCGCTTTTCCGCCGGGACGGTGGAAGTCACTGCCTCGGATAGTTGTTCGATCTCGACATGCTGGCGCTTCAATACCTTCAGCAACTCGACCTGGCGATTCGCATCGGCTGGGTCGGCTGGGATCACATAGGCGGCGGGGCCTTCGAGCGATGGTTTTTCAATGGCGCGCTTGCTCTTGCCGTAGTAATTCTCGAGGAAATGGTGCGTGTTGTGCGAGAAATAAGAGATGGTCGAGAGCAAAGCGCTTTCTTCGTAGTTGTTGTTATCGCGCTGCGACCACGTCACCACGGGAAGCGGCGGATTCTGGCGGTACCAGGTGCGCGAGTAATCCTCTGGCTGGAGGATGCGCTTCTCGGTGTCGGCCCCGCCGTTGCCAAAAGTTTCATAGAGACGGCTGATGCCGTTATGCATGCTGGCCAGAAACATCAGGTAGCCGGGACTCCAGGTATCGAAATCGCCATGGGTGAACACTCCGGGCATGCCGAAGCTCTGCATCTGGGCAACGTTGTTCCAGCCCAGTTCCGCCCATTCGTCGGCGAGGATCGGATCGACCCACGCGTTGTAGGGTCCATCGCCCACCGTGTTGTCGTAGAGAAAAGGAACCGACTCGTGCAAATCGTGCAACACTTGCGCATGCCAGCCAAGATAAGTGTCGAGAACGTTGCGCGTCAGTTCGAGCGTCATGGCCATGGCGTCGCGGTTGTTATCGTGCGCGACGTAGTGTCCCCAATACAAAAGGCGCGGCCACACCTCGCCGGGATGGGCCTTGTGCCATTTGTAGATGTCAACCATGCGGTCGCGGCCGTCCACTTCGACCACCGGTGTGACCAGCACAATCATGTGCGAGCGGATGTACTTGATATAAGGTGCATCGTCGACGGCCAGACGATAGGCGAGTTCCATCAGGGCCGTGGGCGCTCCCGTCTCGGGTGAGTGGATGGTGCCGGTGATGTAATAGACGGGCCAGGATTGGTCGATGATCTGGCGCGCTTTCGCGTCATCAAGGCCGATCTTTCTCGGGTCCGCAAGCTGGGCCAGACGCGCGTCATTCTCTTTCGCGTTAGCGAGAAGCTTTTCGTCGGCGATGGCCGCGGCTATCATCTCTCGCCCTTCCTCGGAGTGTCCTATGGTGAAGACCTTCACCCGCGGACTGCTGGCCTCCAGCAGGCGGAAATACTTGTAAACATCTTCGGCGTAGGGGAGCATGTCGGGCGCACCGGAGACGTCGCCCAGCACCTTGGCGGGTGTGGGGACAGTTTTCGAGGCCGGAAGGTAATCGACCAGCGGAGAGATGAAGGAAGAATCGGTGGTGTATTTGTGAATCTGGTCCGTGTACTGCCGATCGATGGGCTGGCCGGGATCGCGGGCGAAGGTTGAGTTCATTTCCTGGGAAAGCAGGGGCACGGTGGGGAAGAACGTGGCGGAGAACAAGGTAGAAGAGATGACGATCAAGGCAAGTTTGGAGCGGGTCATTTTACCTCATTGTGGATTCGCTTTTTTAGGGTCCAAGTGTCACACAAAACGACTGCCGGAGGAAAGCCTCTCGAAAACGCATCCAGCAGTAACGCTTCATGGGCCTTGATAAGCACCAATGTTTTCCCCCGTTCCGGCTAGAAGGGGATGGCCCCGAAAATCCTGCGCACCCATGGAGCATCCGCTAATTCCACCGCAAACATTGACCCCCGCGCCCGCAGCCGGAGAGCGAGGAAGCAGTTCGAAGGCACTGGCGGGCATCCCTACGGCGTGATAGTTCGGGTCTCTTAGCATCGGGTCCGCGTAATGACTGTGGATGTCTTGCTTCGCCCCAGATTGATATGTGCTGAAGCTGGCGTAAGTCGCGGCGTCAACTTGCCAGGTTGGGGGAGATGCGGAAGTTGTCCAATAGACGTTGTTGTCCAGAACGAACGCAGAGGTTGTCTCGACCATGCCTGGGACCGTGGCATAGATAATGTTGTTCTTGAAAAAGCGTGGCTCGCTGCCCGAATAGGTCGCGTCGCTCGTGCTAAAGGCGGGCGCGTTGGAGGCCGGATTCCAGTAGAAAGTATTGTTGTAAATCTGAACTCCGTTGAGCGAACCATTGTCCCAGGTGTGAACGAATACTTCTCCTTGCTTCGCCAGGTCGCTCCTTCGGCCGTTATTGGAACACACGTTATAGCGGAAAACATTGTTCACACTGGCTCTTCCGCCAGCACCGAAAAAAGCTACGCAATAGCCCGCGGAGTCATGTCCGTAGTTGTACTGTACGACATTGTTTTCGTTGAAATAGTCGATGTCGAAGTCTCCACCATCGCCGCCCCAGCTCTGGTTGGCGTAGGATTCGTTGTTCTGAACCGTGCAGGAATGGCAATACCACTCCCACAGGCCTACGGGAGTGCTGCCCGTACAATCTGGACAAAGGCCACTTTTGTACACGACATTCCTCTGCAGTAATCCATGGTTCAACTCGGCAATAAGGATGCCATCGCCATAGATATCGTGCGCCGTCGAATTCTGCACGGTCACGTTGCTTCCCAGGGGCTGGAACACCCCATTCCCCTCGATCCAAGAACCACCAGCGCTTACCAATATGCCTTCGGAGACGTGACTGTCATGGGCCGTTACGCCATCGATCAGAACATCATTCAGAATTTGTGCGGCCCCATTGGTGGAGATAAAAACTTCTCCGGAATCGGCTCGTTTGGTGGAGGTGTAGGTAGCCCCGTGAACGTTCAGATTCCTTAAGTAGATATGATTGAGGCTTGTGTTCGGCGTGTTGCCGGAAACAAACACGCCATAGCGGTTGCCGCCCTCGATTTCGAGATTGTTGATCTCCCAATATTGCTGGTTGAAGAGCTTCAGAACGGCCTCAGCCTTGCCGCCGTCGATCGTCGGCGGCGCACCTGTTCCGTAAGTGTCGATCACGACGGGGGAGTTTGCCTCACCAGAGCCTTGAGGGGCCAGGGCTCCGTTGCAAAGCGTGCCGCGCTTCAGGAGGAGATGATCGCCGGGCCGGAAAGCGAATGCATTCGCGCTCACTAGCGAATTCCAAGGCGAAACCTGAGTGCCGTCGCCGTTTTGGCTTGCTGAACAATCGACGTAATGAGTGGTGGCGGAACGGGGTGGGGATGGAACGGAAGCCGGATGACCTTGCCCTGAGCCTGCTTGGAGTAAAAACACAAGCAGCGCCAAAGTGGTTGCCAGGCCGCGGGGCAAGAAATCCTGAATCAGGTATGACATCAGTTCCCTTCTGGTTTGCTCCAGTCCATGGACATAGAAGTATAATTCCCGTCCAGCTATGTAGGATCTTTTCAGAGGTAGCTTGCCGCAATGATACGACTAGTCGGCTGTCCCCGGTTCCTTCGGCTCCTATCTGTTTTACTAGTCTTTCTCGTCTTCGGATCTCCGACTCTTTCCGCTAGACAAAGGGTTCCGCAATCGGAAGGCCGCACCTCTCAAAAGTCCGCGAACTGGCAGCCCGACAAATTAGGAGCACCGCTGGCTCGCGACCCTATTTTTGTCTACAACGACTGGTCTGCCTATGATGAACTGTCCGACAACATTCCCCTGACTGAGCAACTCGCCATGAAGGAGTTGGATGAAATCCTCCGTCTGCGGCGTTTCGGAGTGCGTGTCGATTACTACATGATGGATGCCTTCTGGTTCGCGTCGGATGGTGGATATCGTACCTGGCGCAAGCCGAACTGGCCGAATGGCCCGGAGGCATGGATCAAGAAATGCCGCGACAATGGCATCCAGCCCGGGCTCTGGTTTGGCACGAATGAGCTGGTGAAAATCAACCCCATTCCTGAGTGGCAGACGTCGCTCACTGCGAACAAAGGTGAGATGTCCTTTTTCGAAGGCGGCTTTCTACCGCACTTCATGGATACGCTGCAGTACTGGTACGACCACGGCATTCGGATGTTCAAGTTCGATTTCGTGGATTTTCGCGCGGCGACTCCCGCGACAGAAAAGTCCAAGACTCCAGAGGAGATCCAGTCCGGCAACGTCGATGCCTTTCGGGAGGCGCTGACGAAATTTCGGAAGCGCAACCCGGACGTCGTCCTGGTGGCCTTCAACGGTTTCGGCGGCGACGTAGAATCGACCGCCGGACCTTTTCCCTTCCACAGCGCGGTCGATCTGCGCTGGCTCGAGGTGTTCGACTCACTATATTCCGGAGATCCTCGGCCATCGGATGTGCCTGAGATGAATTTCTGGCGCTCGATGGATATATACAGCGACCACATGGTGCGGCGCTATGAACAAAGTTTTCTTCCGCTTGAGCGGATCGATTCCACTGGCTTCATGCTGGGAAACACGGGCACGATTTATTACCGCCGCAACCATGCCTGGAAGGGAGCGCTGATCCTGATGATGGCGCGCGGCGGATGGGTGAACACGGTCCATGGCAACCTCGAGTTCTTGAGCGATGAGGACGCGCGCTGGTTCGCCAGAGTCCAGTCGCTTTATCTGCGATTGCAGTCAATGGGGCGCACCAAGACCTTCGGAGGAATTCCGGGAGAGGTGCAGCCCTACGGCTTCGGTTCGCTCGACGCCGACGGCGAAGTTTATGCGGTGGTGAATCCAGCGCAGAGCGTCGAGGAAATCGAGATGCCTCGTCTGTCTCAAGAGCAAAATGCGATTAAGGATGGGCGTGTGCTCTTCCGCGATGCGGGATTTCAGCCGGCGCTCGCCGGCGACAGAATCAAACTGGGACCGGGGCAAATGGCGCTCATTGGATTCGGCAAGTATGCGCGCCCGGAATATGACTTGGGCGTTCAGGAGGACATAGTGATCCCGCGTTCGATCGCGCCGGTCGACGCGGTGTTTTCGCCGCACGAGAAAAATACGATTCAGGCTACGGTGCCAGCGCCGCAGCAGGGCAGTTTGCGGATCGTCATGCAACAGCGGTCCAACAAGGACGGCAGCATCATGCGGAGCTGGAAGGGTGGTCCGCCCAATGGAACGAATATGGCGAAAGTTTTTACTTTGAGCGCATCTCAGGACGGCAAGCCGCTGCCGGTTGAGATTAATTACGACAGGGTAATCTGGAGCGGCTTGTCATGGGCAGTCGGAGAAATCGCGCATGCATCGCTGCGGCCGGGAGTGCCGGTAACGATCAAGTGTTCGTCGGCGGAAGAGGCCCCCGTCCAGCTCGAAGGACATATTTACCGTGTCGAATACTAGGTGGGCAAGACGGGTTAGAGTTTAGCGGCGGCGGTGTGATTCTCCTCGCAGTTTGCACGAGCGCAGCCGGTTGACAATTGCCCGGAACGCGACTAACGTTTCGGACGGTCCCGCATTCCTTCGCGATTGCAGGACGTAATTCATGCGCCGAGTGCACGTTTACTCGAATAAGGGCCAGGAGGCTCTATGCGGCGAATGTTCCAGTGGTGCCCCACACTTCCTCTCCTCCTCCTCATTATCATAACGGCAGCGATGTTTTCGCTCTCCCTTCCAAGCGCCTGGGCGCAGACCAATCGCGCTTCGATCACCGGCACCGTAAGGGACACGTCGGGCGCCGTGGTCCCCGGCGTAGAAGTGACAGCTACCAACACTGGAACGAATGAGCCGACCAAAACCGTTTCGAACCAGGATGGGATTTATCTCATTCCCAATCTCTTCCCCGGACAATATTCTGTCGAATTCAAGAGGGATGGATTCGACACTCTGCTCCGCCCCAGCATCATGTTGGAGTCGACACAGGTAGCTCGCATCGACGCCGCGCTCAAGGTCGGTGCCGTCAGTTCATCCATTACCGTGACCACCGAGGCTCCGATTCTGGACTTCGAGAAACCGTCGGTCGGTACAAATATGAACGGCCAAGTCGTGACCGACCTGCCGCTCAGCATCTATGGCGGCGGTCGGTCAGTCGAAGATTTCGCAGTGGCGATCACGCCGGGCTATTCAACGTACAGCAGTCCCTACGGGGCCGTGATCAACGGAGGACAATGGTTCGTCAAGGACTTTACCGTCGATGGCACGTCTGGCACCTCGAATATCCGCGGCGACTCTATGGAGGCCGGACCCACCATGGAAGCGGTGGAGGAATTGCAGGCAACGACGAGTGGCTTGGATGCGCAGAGCGCCATCACTGGCGGTGGCGTAATAGCTTTTAACCTTAAGTCAGGAACCAACAAGCTCCACGGGTCTGCCTTCCTCTATGGTCATAACGAACTGCTGGACGCCAATACCTGGACAAATGATAACCAGGGTGAGCGCAAGCCCAAGGAGCGCGCGTGGGACTATGGTTTCAGCCTGGGTGGCCCGATCTTTAAAAACAAGACCTTTTTCTTCGGTGCCTTTGAGCGCTTCCAACAAATTGATTTCCGGCTCAACGGCGGGACCGTAAGCGTGCCCACTCCAGCATTCCTAACGGGAGACTTCAGCGCCCTGCTGGGAGGAACTTTGTGTAACGCCTCCGGATCGGTCGGACCGTGCAGCCAGAATGGCGGGACCCCAATCCCGGTGCAGAACGATGCGGGCCAGACTGTAACAGCGCAGGAAAACATGATCTACGATCCGAATCCGCCCGGCACTTGTACAACGCCCCCCTGCGAGTTTACGGGTAATATCATCCCTACGAACCGGATCAGTGGCGTGGCTCAGACAGTCATCCCGTTCTACAAAAACTATCCCCCGCAAAATGGCCAGATCAACAACAACAGCAGGGGCCTGCTGCAAGGCACGCCCAGCCAGACTCCGAACCAGTTCGTGGTCAAGTTGGACCACGTGCTACGCGAGCAGGACCATCTTTCCGGTTCGTGGGTGTACAATCACAGACCGCGCACTCTGGACGACAGCGGCGGCATCTGGCAGGCCGGCACCGAGACCGGCGGCCCGCTATCTGAGGGCCGGTATCAGATCTATCGAGCGCAACAGTGGCGTCTGAGCGAATCGCACACTTTCAGCCCGCGTATTCTGAACGTCCTGAACTTTACCTACAACTTCGATTACAACGCCAGTTCACCTACCGTTCCTGGCGATTTTCCGACGCAGCTTGGTTTTGGCAATACTGGCTCGGATAATTTCCCCGCGATTAACTTCTCCGACAGCTCTGCGGGCTATACCGAAACCTCCATCGGCAATAGCTGGCAAGGGAATGTTTCCGGGGTAAATATTACGACCGGTGACAGCATCACCTGGACCAAAGGCCGCCACAGCTTCACTTTCGGAGGAGACTTCACTGCCCACGAAATCAACAGCCGCTCGGGGTCTGGAGCTCTTAACTTCGACTTTTCTTATCTGAACACGGCGGGCCCAGGTTACCCTTACGATGGTTTTGCTTTTGCCAGCATGCTTTTGGGCCAAGTCCAAAAAGCCAGCGAAACCGTGGCCTACAATCTCTATGGGCGGCAGAAGGGGTTGGACCTGTTCGCCCAAGACAATTACAAAGTTACTCCGAAACTCACCCTTAACCTGGGTCTGCGTTGGAATTACAACTTCCGCTTTCACGAAAAATATGGCAACTGGGCGAACTTTGATGAAACCGCTATCAGCCCCATCTATGGCATCCCCGGCACGTTGGTCTTAGCTCACGGCGGAAGCGACAGCTTTGAGAGGAACGAGTACCCGAGGCAGTTCGGACCCACGATCGGGTTGGCTTATCAGTTGCAGCCGAAGACCGTGGTTCACGCTGCCTTCGGGGTCATCTACAACCCCGTGGGCGTCGCGTTTTTCCAGGGTGTCCCAGATGGTTTCGCTCCACAGTTGGGAACGAACACTACAGGTGGCTTCAATTGGAATAATCCCGACGGCTCGGCCAATTACCCCGGTGTCGTCAACAAGGTAACCGCGAGCAGCGATCCCACGACGGCTGTATTCCCAGAGGTTACTGTCGATCCCCGAGCCCTCAAGCTGGGATATAGCGAGGCGTTCAACTTCGGCATCCAGCGCGAGCTCACACCGAACACGCGGTTGGAGATTTCTTATGTCGGCAACCGCGGCCACCATCTGACCGACACCTCGTTGGCGTGGAACGAAGGGCCTACTTCGACTTTTTTGCGTCTAGCACAGCAGGTTCCAGGGCTGGGTGCATACTACCCGTATGTCTGCGACGCGCCGACTGCAGCCAGTTATGGTGTCCCGTATCCGTATCCGGGCTTTTGCGGGCCAGCTTTAGCCGCAATCGCACCTTTTCCGCACATGGCTCAGGCCGAAGTGAACTACTGGGGCTATGCCGACCTTCTCTACGTCGGTCTACCCGTGGGCCAAAGCTTTTACGATTCCCTGGTCTTCGATATAGTCAAGCGCGCCGGTCGCGGCTTGACCATGGACATGAGTTACACCTGGTCCCGGCAAGAGGGTGACTCTTATTCCGCTGAGCAGGAGGGCAACAACTATTACACTGGCGTTCAGGACTTCAGCAACATGCGGGAAGCGTCGCACGCAATCACGAACTACGACCTGGCCAATGTAGTGAAAGGATTCGTCAGCTACGAACTGCCATTCGGCAAGGGCAGAAATTGGCTGGCTGGCCAAAACCGCGTGGTGAATGGAATCGTCGGTGGGTGGACAATAACTGGAATGGTCGTGTACAACACGGGCCAACCGTTTCAGTCGGGAGCTGCTAATCCCTATTGGCCACTGTGGGGCGACATCTATCCACAGTTTAATCTAACCGGCTACACAGGCCCTTCTAATCCCAGAAAATACGTTCCCGTCCCGGTAGGTGGAACGCCCCCTCCTGGCAATTTCTACATGCCGCAGAGCGTCGTGAGCAATCCGGCGCCTGGAGTTCTTCCGCCGTCACCGGACATTTCCGCGCTGCGCTGTCCCGGACAAGCCAACGAAAATACCAGCCTCCTGAAAAACTTCTTTATGGGCTCCGATGGACAATACAGGCTCTCTTTCCGCACGGAGTTCTACAACCTGTTCAACCGCCACTATTACAACATTCAGGGTTGCGCAGGCAACATCGCCTCGATTGGCGCGGCCAACTTCGGAGAAATTCTTGGAGTGAATGATAACCCGCGACAAGGACAATTTGCGATTCGCTTCGATTTCTAAGTGACTCCGCGGAGGAATGACGTCGGCAGCGCGAGAGAGACTCGAGGGCTGCAGCTGTCTCTGGCCCGCGAACAGTCAGGTAGACCTGCGATGCGCCGCCGACATCCTAGGCGACAACTTCATTGTTAAGTGGAAAAGCTTTTTATGCACCGTGATCTCATGTCGCGGATGTTCCTGTTCATCGTGGGCACGGTCCTCGTTTTGGTTAGCGTCTCGGCACTCTCTCAACCGCCATCGCCGTTTGCCCCTGACAAAATGGACACCGTGCTCTACGGTGCCGCCTATTACTCCGAATACATGCCCTACGAACGGTTGGAAAAAGACGTCCAACTTATGCAGCGGGCGGGCATCAATGTGGTTCGCATGGGGGAATCGAGCTGGGGACTGTGGGAACCGCAGGACGGACGTTTCGAGTATGAGTGGATGGATCGCATAGTTGATCGCATGCAAAAGGCCGGTATCAAGGTCATCATGGGCACGCCGACTTACTCGGTTCCGGCGTGGATGTACAAAGAACATCCAGAGATCTTTATAACTCGATTCGGCGGACAAACGATCACTTATGGTATTCGCCAGAACACCGATCTGGCCAATCCTGTCTATCGTTCTTATTGCGAGCGAATCATCCGCAAACTTCTCGAGCATTACAAAAACAATCCAACCATCATCGGCTGGCAGATCGATAACGAAACCTCGTCCGGCGGTGCCGCGAATCCGGACGTACAGGCTGGATTTGTACAATATCTTCAAAATACATTTAAGACAGCCGATGAGTTGAATAAAGTCTGGGGACTGAATTATTGGGGCCAGCGGCTGAACGACTGGACAGAGATTCCTCCGGAGGAAGGCATCATCAATCCAGGATGGAAGCTCGAATGGCAACGCTATTCGCAGTGGCTCACCACCGATTTCCTTGCCTGGCAGGCAGCTATAGTCAACCAATACAAGCGTCCGGACCAGTTCGTCACACATGATCTCGCCGGACCGCCCAACCCCGTGGTCAACGAGTACGCCATCAGCCGATCGCTGGATATCGTCGCCGTCAACCCTTATCACGGCACCCAGGACCAGTTCGACGGGATCGGTTCAAGCATGCCGGGCGATTACGCGCGGTCGCTGAAGCAGACTAATTACTTAGTTACAGAAACTAATGCACAGACCATTGGTTGGGATTCCAAGGAGCAGTTCCCGCCTTATGACGGGCAACTCCGGCTCGATGTCTACACTCATTTGTCCTCCGGGGCCAACATGGTCGAGTATTGGCATTGGCACTCTATACACTACGGTCAGGAAACGTATTGGAAAGGCGTGCTCTCGCACGATTTGGAACCAAACCGCGCCTACCAAGAAGTGAGCCGTACAGCGCATGAGTTACAGTGGGTTGGTCCCCACATCGTTGATCTCAAGCGAACTAATAAGGTCGCGATCCTTTACAGCAACGACTCCTATTACGGCATCGAGTTTATGAAGTTCAGCGACCACGCGAATTACCGTTCGCTCATGCAGCAAATGTACAACACCCTATACCGGGAGAATATAGGAGTTGATTTCGTTTTTCCGGAAAGCACAAATCTGGCGAGTTATAAGATCGTGGTAGTTCCTCCGCTCTATGTTGCCAGCGACGAGCTCTTGAACAAGTTAGTGAACTACGTCCGCAATGGCGGCAACCTGGTGATGTGCTTTAAGAGCGGATTCACCGATCAATACGATACGGTGCGCTGGAGCATGGCTCCCGGACCGCTTCGCGAAGCGGCAGGCTTTCATTATCAGGAGTTCTCCAATTTACGCTCTCCGTTGGCGCTCAAGGACGATCCTTTCCATGCAGGCTCTGAAAACAAAGTCTCGGAGTGGGCGGAAATGTTGATCCCCGAGGGCGCGCAACCATTGGCGTATTATGACCATCCTTTCTTCGGGAAGTATCCGGCTATAACTCGAAACCATTTCGGCCGCGGTACCTTGACGTACGAGGGGACGGTTCTCTCGGACGCTCTTCAGTCAAAAGTGTTGCTCGACGTCCTTGCCCTCGCAGGCCTGAAGGGGCCGGATCAGGACCTTCCGGCTGTGGTTCACGTCAAGCACGGCACCAATTTGGAAGGCAAAGCAATCCACTATTACATGAACTACTCAAGCAATCCGCAAACGTTTAAATATGTCTATAATGCTGGTCAAGAT
>Ga0209380_10001663_pt1 | contig 14715 bp, 14 predicted proteins | sample HubBroMetageWFT6_FD_188347 | JGI IMG/M metagenome (GOLD analysis project Ga0209380, IMG submission 188347) | Warmed and freeze-thawed soil microbial communities from the Hubbard Brook experimental Forest, New Hampshire - Hubbard Brook CCASE Soil... | ecosystem: Environmental > Terrestrial >...
GCAAGAAGCTGAGAGCTGAGAGCTGAGAGCTGAGAGCTGAGAGCTGAGAGCTGAGAGCTGAGAGCTGAGAGCTGAGAACTGAGAACTGCCTCTAGCTTCCGGTCTCAAAGCCGCCGCTTTGGGCGACAGTCATGCGGAGATATTTATAGGGATTGACTGGTGTGTCGTTGATCCGGACTTCGTAATGAAGGTGAGGCCCGGTGGACCGTCCGCTGAGGCCAATGTAGCCGATGGTGTCGCCCCGATGAACCTGCTGCCCCGGCGTGACCGCAAACCCGGAAAGATGGCCGTAGCGCGTCGAGATCCCGTGGCCATGATCGATCATGATGAGCTTGCCGTATCCACCCAGAAAATCAGCGTAGGTAATTACGCCATCGGCGGGCGCGATGATCGCGTGGCCGTAAGCGCTGCCAATATCCACGCCGCTGTGAAATGCGCCTTCCCCGTTGAAGGGGTCGATGCGCTCACCGAAGCTGGCGGTCACCTGACCCTCAACCGGCCAAAGATTTGGAGTGGAGTTGGCGCGGTACCAGTCGGCGGTCGTAGCGTTGCGCGTCATCCCCAAACTAATGCCAACCGCGGCGGCGCCGGTGAGAGCGGAAGTACGCAGGGCGCCAAGCTGGTCAAGCGAGGAACTTACGTCAGCGTCCTGAATTTTCTGTTGCGAGGCGGTGACCAGCGCAGGCTGCGCCTTCAATCCATAAAGCGCGGAAACTTCACTGGCAATCGAGCCCAGGGAAGCGACCTGAACGTCGCGCTCTTTCGCGACCTCTTCCAGCCGCGAGTAACGATCCCGAAGCTGCTCTTTCTCGGTGCGCAGTTCGTTGTACTGGGAAACCTTCAGCAGCATGCGCGTATAAGAGCTGGCAATACCGGTGAGGCTCAGAAATCCGATAGCGGCGCCGACTACGAATACATACAGGTAATGAACCGGGATGGAGATCTTGCGCAACTGCCCGTCATCCCCGCGGGCCACAAATAGAATGTAGAAGCGCTTTCGCAAATGCCGTCCTTCTTAAACTTGAGTGGTCAGGTCCGGAACTCCAGGCCAAGTTCTGAGGTTGCAGAAAGCCTGTTCGGACCACCTGACTTCGGGGCTGCGCTTCCCATCTTGGGAATGGAAATCTTGACGCGCCCTTCTTTCTTACCCGGAAACCTCGGTCTAAGCTGAAAGCCCTTATCTGCACTTCCTACGGAATGCAGAACTTAGCTGGTTCAGCTTTACTCGGCCAAAGGTTTTGTGAATGACTGGTAAAAGGTAGCAAACTGGGTTCCCCCTGTCAACGACCCGCCGGGACATTAGAAGTTACTTAAGGCGGGGTAATCGAATGTAATCCAAGAACAGGTTACGGGTGCGGAGGGACAGCAGCGACAGCTGCACCTCGCTTATAGTAGTTGCCGTGGTCATTGCCGAAAAAGCGCTGATCAACCGGATTCGCCGCGTGGTAAGGCTCAAGTCGAATCCCGCGGTTGCGATGGGAATTGGAGACGACTGCGCCGTGCTTCGCCTTCTGCCGCTTAGTAAGAGCCGAGGCGGGGAGAGGGGCCGAGTTGCGGGAAGGGGTCGAGCTGGGGAAAACGGCCGAGGTGCGGGAAACGACACGCTGGTCACGACCGATTTTTCCCTGGAAGGCATCCACTTCCGGCGCGACTGGCATTCGCCCGAGTCGGTCGGCCACCGTTGTCTGGCGCGAGGTCTCAGCGACATCGCGGCCATGGGAGGCGAGCCCGTTGCGGCATTTCTTTCGCTTGCTCTGCCCCGGGACTTGCCGCAGAGTTGGGTCGGCCGCTTTGCCAGCAGCTTGCTCAGCCTGGCGAAGAGATACAGCGTAACCCTGGCTGGCGGCGACACGGCGGAGTCGCCCAACGGAATTCTGGCGGACATTATTATCGTAGGGACTGTGCCCCAGGGAACAGCGATATTACGTTCGCGGGCTCGGCCCGGGGACGGCATTTATGTGAGTGGGGAACTTGGCGGCTCGGCGGCCGCAGTCTCGGCTATGCGCAAAGAGCTGCGAAAAAAGACGAAGCGGAAACTGAATGTCAGAGAGTATTCCAGGCATTTTTTCCCCGAGCCGCGAATTGAACTGGGCCGCATTTTGCGCGAGAAAGGTCTGGCCTCGGCGATGATCGATACCAGCGACGGGCTTTCGACCGACCTGGCTCATATCTGCGAAGAGAGCGGTGTGGGCGCCGAGGTCGAGGCCGAGTCCATCCCCCGGGCCAGCGTTGGCAAACCCTCCCGGGAGGTCGATTTGCAATTTGCCTTGCATGGCGGAGAGGACTACGAACTACTATTTACCGTGCCCTACGGCAAGACCATTCCATCGCGCATTGCAGGAATCCCGATTGCTCGTATCGGCCACATCACGCGCCAGCGAAAGATTTTCTTGCGCAACCGGAGCGGCGTAGGGTACGAATTCGAACCCCGGGGCTGGGAACACTTCCGCAGTTAGTGGTTACTTCCGTTACCAGTTACCATCTCTGTCTATATCCCTGAACGAAATAACGGGACTACAGTGAGGGTATGTCGTCCCCTAAAACTCTCCGCCTCGGTATTTCGTTGGTTCTCCTGGTAATCGCGGCCGTGTCGGTGCCACTGGCTTCCGCAAAGAAGCCGGTGCCTCCGCCCCCGGCTCCGGCGAAATCGCCTGATCCCATAATTACCGATGCATACGTGCACAAGGAGTTTGGCGATAACTGTTCGTTGATGGCCGGACCTCCGCAGTTTGTCGGTGACCTAGACGGCGACGGCGTCGATGATCTTGTGGTCGCTGCCCGTTGCAAGAACCCAATGGCCGACCAGGCAGAATACGGCTTTCTCGTGGCCGATCCCTATAACAGCTTCATGGGCTTCGGCAATGTGAAGGTTACGTCGACGTTTGCCTCGGATGAGCCCGATCGCAAGGGGATTTCTCTGCTGATCGTTCACGGTGTAGGTTCCGATGCCTGGCATTCCAACAAAGTGAAGCCGAAGTTCCTGCTTATCAACCTTCCCTTCAAAACGCTTACTGTAAAAAAGCTGGCGCTCAAGAAGAGGACCGTGCTCGGCATTTACATGGAAGAGCGAGGCGAAGGCGAATCCACCTCTTCGGTCATCTTCTGGGACGGGAAGAAGTATCACTACCAGATGTTGGGATCGGACATGGAGTAGGCGCCTGCCTTCTATCTGATTTGTTCCTCGAGCCTCGCAAGCCTTAACTCACAACGTGCGCTTGAATAGCGGAATCGCGACCCCAAGCGTAATCGCCGCGAAGACCGAGAGAAACAACATATCGCCCCAGACCGCCGTCAGCGTCGTCTCCTTTAGCAGCAGACATTTGAAGCCGTCAACCGCGTAGGTAAAGGGATCGACCCGCGCGATGCCTCGCAACCACGGCGGAAACGCCTGGATCGGATAGATGGCGCCGCTGGGAAAGAACAGCAGCGTATTCAGGATGCCGAACATGGCCCGTGGAACCAGCGGGTCTTCGATGCGCACCATGAGCAGAAACATCATGGTGTTGAAAGCCAGCGACGTCAGCACAATCATCACCAGCAGCCCGAGCATCGTGACCGGATTGAAAATCGTGCTCACGCCCGCCATCAGCGAGCCGATGACGCAGATGATCACCCCCGTCATCACCGCCTTGATCGCCCCGGCCAGGTTCAGCCCAAGCACCAGTTCAAGTTTGGTGATCGGAGTGACCAGATAGCCCTCGTGCACGCCGCGCGCCTTGTCGTCGATGTACAGCATGCCGCCGCCGATCATTACGGAAACAAACATGGCCAGCGCGAGCGAGCCGGGCAGCAGATATTTCATGTACTCGATATAGGGATAAAGCTCTACGATCTCAAGCGCGGTCTGCTGCAGGATGCGGGGCTCAACCGTGGGCTGATTCAGCGAGGTGACAAGATCGTTCAGTTCCGACTCCAGAGCGGAGCTCATGAAATTGTCGCTGTTATCCACCACCAGCGCCACCTGCGGGTGATTGTCTTCATAAACGCGCCGCGAAAACTGCGGCGGGATGATGACCGCGCCATCGAGCTTTCCGTTGCGCACATCTTCCATCGCCTTTTTCTCGTTGTCGTAGTAGACCGGCAGGAAGGTGCGAATGTTTGCCCGCACCGAGTCGAAGGCTTCCCGAATTCGAAGGGCCTGGGTTCCGCCATCCTCATCGACTACGGCCAGCCGGGCGTCGCGAATCTTTCCGCCGAAGGCGTTGCCCAGAATGACTAGTTGCACCAGCGGAAAAATCATCGACGCCAGCATCAGCGCCGGCGAACGAAAGAATTTGCGCATTTCGCGCTCAACAATTGCCATCATCCGGTTCATAACTTCCAATCCGCGTTCATGGCTGTAATCCCGGCCGTTGCGGCATCACGAAGGCATAGGCTTTCTGCAGTTCGTCGCGCAGTTGACGTCCCGTGTAATGCACGAAAACGTCATCCAGCGTGGTGTTCTGCACCGAGAGCGACTTCACCGCAATCCCGGCTGCCACGGCCATCTCGACCAGTTCCGTGGTAGTACGCGAACCGTTTCCGGTCAGCACTCGATACATTCCCGCTCCCTCGTGCTGCACCGAGGTGACTTCGTCGAGCGTGTGCAGCCGCTGCTCCCAATCGTCGGGAGGATTTTCGAACTGCGCCTCGATCACATTCGATCCCGGCACACTCGCTTTCAGCGCCATCGGCGCATCGAGCGCAACCAGCTTGCCGTGATCCACGATGGCGATGCGATCGCACAGCCGGTCAGCCTCGTCCATGTAATGAGTCGTAATTAAGATCGTGAGTTGACGCTCGCTCTTGATGTTGCCCAGCATCTCCCATACCGCAACGCGCGAAACCGGGTCCAATCCGGTGGTGGGCTCATCGAGGAAGAATATTTTGGGATGGTGCACCAGCCCGCGCGCAATCTCCAACCGCCGTCGCATGCCGCCGGAGAGCGTCTTGGTCTGCGCATCGCGCCACTTGGTCAGATCCACCAGCTCCAGCAACTCATCGATCGAGCGCTTCCGCTCTTTTGCAGGCACGTCGTAGAGTTTGGCGTAGATGTTCAGATTCTCGTCTACAGTCAGGTCAAGATCGCTGGTCAGCGCCTGCGGGATCACACCGATGACGCGCCGTACAGCATCGGGTTCCTTCGCGACGTCGTGGCCGGCAATGCGCGCGATCCCCGCGGTAATCGGAATCAGCGTGGTCATCATGCGGATCAGCGTCGACTTTCCGGCGCCGTTCGGTCCCAGCAAGCCAAAGATCTCGCCTTCTTTCACGTTGAACGAAATGTTATCGACCGCGGTGAAGTCGCCGTATTTCTTGACGATGTGTTCGACCTCAATGGCATAGGTCGCGTCGCCGCCGTTCGCGGTAGCGCTGTTCGTTCTGGCATTGTTCGTTCTAGCATTGTTCGTTCTAGCATCGATCTCCGCCATCACTGCTGCCCCGCCGCTGCCGCGCTCTGAGGATTGCCTTCGCCCTTCATCTGCGCCGGCGAAACCAGAACTTCCGCGGTCATCCCCGGAACAAACGCGCCCTTAGGATTGTCCAGCCGGACTTTCAGAACGATGGTCCTGATATCTCGTTTACGGCGGCTCACGTCGCGCTGGGTGGCGAAGTCGCCTTCCACGCCTTTGAAGAAAACTTTGCCGGTCGTAATCATTCCCCCCGGCAGGCGGATGCGCATCACGTCGCCGTAGCCGATGTGGTCGGCATAGGTTTCCGGAATGGCGGCTCGCACCCACGTGTCATTCAGATCGACAATGGTCACGATCGGCGCGCCGATGTTGACCACTTCTCCCTGCCGCGCGGCGCGTACTGAAACTGTGCCGGTCACCGGGGCATAAACGTTGGTGTAACCCAGGCGCACCGCAGCCTGATTTTTCTGCGCGATCGCATTCTTGAGATCAGCTTGAGTGGATTGCACCGTACTCTTCGCCGCGTTGGCTTGTTGCGTGCGCGCAATCGCGGAGTTCAGGTCGGCCTCCGCCGCTTTCACCAACTCCTGTTGCGCCTGCACGGTGGCTTGCGCCGCCTGGAGGTTGGTTTCCGCTTGCACCCGATCCTGTTCCGATTGCACTCCAGCCTTTGCCAGTTCGATCATGCGCCGGCTGTCGCTTTCCGTGCGATCGAGCGCAGCCTTCGCCTGCAGCAGTTGCGCCTTGGCGGAAGAAAGTTTGGCCTGGGCATTGGCCACGTCGCTTGAGGTCGAGCCTGACGTGGACTGCTCGGTGTGTTCCATCTCGGACACTTTATTCTGCAGACTGGCGATGTTCGCCGCTGCCGCTGCGTCCTGCGTCTGCAACTCGGAGGGATCGAGAACAGCAATCAGGTCTCCAGCCTTCACGGGCGTGCCTTCATCGACGAGCAAACTCTGGATTCGGCCTTCCACCTGCGCGCTGACAATCACCTGGTTCGAGTCCACCGTGCCGATCAGGACCAGATCTTTCGAATGATCAACGGAAAAGCCGTAATAGATCGCGGCGATCACGAAGATGATGCCGAGAAGAATGAAGAAACGGTTGCGCGCACTCATGGGCGTACTCCTGATTTGCGAACTGCAGGTTTGCACAATGGCGGTGCCGCGCCCGTCGGCTGAAACAGCGCCGCGGAAATAAAGTCCAGAACCGCGGCCCTGCGCTCGGCGATCCGCTCCGGGCTAAGCGGGTTGAAGCGCACGATCCGCCGCATCACCGGGGCGCTGCTGAAATAAAAGACAATCATGGAAATCATCGAAGGAATGAAATGGGCCGGATCCACCTTGCGAAATTCTCCTTCCGCGATTCCTCTTTGCAGAAGCTCCCCCAACCGCTGGTAAATCGGCTGAAAGTAAGTCTTGACCAGCCGGTCGATGTGCAGCCAATGACCCTCGCGCGCGCGCATCATCTCGCGCTGCATCAGCTTCGGATAAATCTGGTTCGAGGCGATGAAATCGAAATAAGCGCCTACGTAGGCCAGAATCTTTTCTCGCGGCGGCAAGTCGCTGTCGAGCGCGCGGAAGACTGTGCTCTTCATGCCGGAAAACGCGTGATCGAGTACGGAGCCGTAGAGCGTCTCTTTATCCTTGAAGTAGTAATACAGCAGGGCCTTGTTGACCCGCGCCGCGCGCGCAATGGCGTCAGTGCGGGCTCCGGCGATGCCGAGCTCGGCAAACTCCTGTGCCGCCGCGTTCAGAATGGAGGCACGGCTCTCCTCCGGCTGGCCCCGGGAACCCATGCGGTGGAGATCGTGCCGGTGCTGGCGCAATTGCCGGCGAAGATCGCGAAACTCTTCGCGCTGGCGGCGAGCCTTTTCTCGTGGAATGCGTCCGGACATGGATTAATTAACCAGTTAGTTAGATGATACACCAAGCCGGACGGCGGGGAAAGCTTTCATCGGGAGTCGCGGAGTGCGGGAGTTACATCTTGCCGCCGGCGATCGAAGGCACCAGCATGACTTCATCCCCGTCGCTGAAAACGTACGTCGGCCCACCCAGGAAGCGGATGTCTTCCTCGTTCACATAAATGTTCAGGAAGCGGCGCACCTGTCCGGCTTCATCGCGCAAGTGCGGCTTCAGTTCCGGAAACTTCTCATCGAGGGCAGAGAGCAATTCCTGCAGGTTCGCGGCCGAACAAGCGACTGAACTTACGCCTGAGGTATGCCGCCGTAGAGCGGTGGGGATCTGTACTGTGATTGCCATTCTTATTCTCCGTCTCTACGCTCCCACCGTCGCCGCAGCTTCTTTCGCGACCTCAACGGTGTCCAGCGTTTCCTGCAGATACCTTTCGAACTCGGCCAGCTTCGGCGCAATCGCCCGCTCCTCTTCATAAACGCCGGCGAGTACGTCGGTGGTCTTCAGGCCGTTGCCGGTAATGCACAACACCGTCGTCTCCTCGGGCAGAATGCGGTCCTGCCGATAAAGCTTGCCCGCCGTGCCCACGGTCACACCTCCAGCGGTTTCGGTGAAAATGCCCTCGGTTTCCGCCAGCAGCCGGATCGAATCGATCACTTCAGGATCGCTCACGTCCTCGCTCCACCCGCCACTCTGCTTGATGGTCTTGATGGCATAGTGACCATCCGCCGGATTGCCGATGGCAAGCGAACGCGCAATGGTCGCCGGCTTCTGCGGATCGATCTCCGCACTGCCCGTCTTCACTGCGGTCGAAATCGGCGAGCATCCGGTCGCCTGCGCGCCGAAGAACTTCACCGGCTTCTCCTCGACCAACCCGAGCTTGACCAGTTCATCAAACGCCTTTTTGATTTTGATAATCAGCGACCCGCCAGCCATGGGGCAGACAACGTTATCGGGCAGACGCCAGCCCAGTTGTTCGGCAATTTCAAAGCCTACGGTCTTCGACCCTTCAGCGTAGTACGGCCGCAGGTTCACGTTGACAAAGCCCCAGCGCCGCTCCTCGGCAATTTGCGAACACAGGCGGTTCACCTGATCGTAGTTGCCCGCAATGCGCACCACATTCGCGCCGAAGACCTGCGTCCCTAGAACCTTCGCCGGCTCGAGATCGGAAGGAATAAAGATCCAGGCCTTCAATCCAAGTCGCGCCGCATGCGCCGCAACGGCATTCGCCAGGTTTCCCGTGGAGGAACACGCAACCGTATCGAAGCCGAACTCGACAGCCTGCGCCAGTGCCACAGCGACCACGCGATCTTTGAAGCTGAGCGTCGGCAGGCAGACGGCGTCGTTCTTGATGTAGAGATTCTCGGCGGCGATTCTCGCGTCCGATGCGCTACCAACCAACTCCGCGGCAAGGCGCGGCGCCTGAAGCAGAGGCGTGAAGCCCACCGGCAGCCGAGGCTGAAAGCCCGCCGGCAGCGGCAGCAGCTCGGCGTAGCGCCACATGTTCGGCGGACGCTTCGCGATGCGCTCCCGGCTCGACTTCGGCCGGTCAATCGAGCCCGCGGCCAGCAAGGCCCGGACCGCGTCGTAGTCGTAGGCGATTTCCAGAGGAGAGAAACACTCGTCGCAGATCGAGCGGGGCTGGTTTCCCCAGCTTCGGCCGCATTCCCGGCAGCGCAGTTCGTAGTAAGCCATTTTGCTACTCGCTTTCTTATCTCCAGCAGCGAATAGCCGAGGACGAGCCGGGAAAAAGTGCCCTAAAACAGAACGGCCTCTTTTTCCAGGAAATGGGAAAAGAGGTCGAATGCAAATAAGAATGAAGCTCGCATCCGAATCTCATGTTCCCCGTTTCCGGGCGGGAGTTGGCACCTGGCGGTCGGGATATATGATCCAGATCCGGTTGCCGTGGCGTCTCAGGGCTCGTCCCTCAGCCACTCTGCATGAAATTCTGTCTGCCCCGAAGGGCACACTTGTCTCTACAATGCTACACGGCAGGCACGGACTCGTCAACAGAAAGTTGCTTCATCCGCACTCCGAGCGGCGGATGCCCCCCGACCCTTTGTCGTTCCGACGCGCGAGCGAAGCGAGACAGGAGGAATCCGCTTTCCGCCGCTAACCCCGTAACCTTTTCGTGCATCGCTGCTTCTGCTAGGATTTAAACATGGCAACCGCGAAGCAAACTCAGAATCGTCGAGCCGAGACGATGCCTTCCGCTCGCGTCCGCAAAGCGCAGCCCCCCCAGAAAGAATCCCTGCAGCAGCTTTACGCCCGCCTCGAAAAAACCCAACCTGGCTCGGAAGAATCCAAGCGCATTTCGCAGCAGATAGTCGACGCCATCGGCTAAATCATGGCGGCTGTCAAGATCAGGCCGCCCCGAGATGCCCGCTGCCGTGCCTTCCGAGAACACTTGCTGGATCGAGTCGACAAACGGCACTTCCTTGCGCCGATGGCGATAGAGCTCGACGAATGGCTGAAAAGCGCGCCTGAGGCTCCGGACCTTGATGAAGCTCCTCAGGGCTGGCATAAATTTTTCGACTCCTTCACCATTTGCGGTGAAGGGGAATGCATCAAGACGCTATTCACGATCTACTCGCCCGGCAAACCGAGACGGAACAGCATCCATTTGGACGAATGGCCGCAGCCAAAATAGGTTAGGCTCGGGTTCGAGATTAAACCAAGCGCCCATCTTTGGCCCTCTTTGCCAAAGGTGGGATTCCACAATTCTCAGCCCTTGGGCCTTTGACCCTGCGACCTCAGCTCCCTCCCGCCGTTTTTCCACACCCCCAAAGTCCACCTGACCTTGCCTAGCTTTCCGCAATACCGCATACTCGGCTAATAGCTAATAACAAAATGAAATTCCACTCCACGAACCCGTTGCAGCTCAAGATTTTGCCCCTAACCAATTGCAGCCCGGAGATTGAATCGCAAAATCCCGCTAACCCGCAGATTGCACAACCCCGGGAGGTACAGGGGTAGGAGACCACCATGGCTCGTTTGCCCAACCAATGCCTGCACATCATGGCCGACGGCGCCCATTGCGGATCGCCCGCCATGCGCCACCACCGCTTCTGCTACCACCACCAGCGCCAGCGCGAACAACACCTCGCCCTCGACGCCGAACGCGCCCGCAACAGCCGCAACCCCCAATTCAATCTGCCCCTTCTCGAGGACGCCAGCTCCATCCAGTTCGCGCTCACCCAAGTCTTGCGCCTGCTGGCCGCCGGCCAGATCGAACACAAAACCGCCAGCCTGATGCTCTACTCTCTGCAGATCGCCACCACCAACCTCCGCGACACAACGTTGGAGAACTTGCCTTGACCTCTCCGGCGCGACTGCCAACCGGCCGGGCACGCCAGCCCCATAGAGCTGTCTCTGCCAGCGACATCGTAACGAAGGGATTCCCGGAAAAGAAAAAGGTTGATTTACTCGTGGCGCCCGTGGCGGGCCATCTCTCGCGCCAGTTCCCGCGAAGTATCCTTCAGCCGCTGCGCCAGGATCAGCGCCAGCGAAAGATAAAACCGCGAGGCCAGCCGGGGGAAGGCCTCGAACATCTCCCGAAGTTCTCGCGCATTGATTTCGTCGACTTCTACTTCTTCATCTTTGGCAACCACGGCGGCCGTGGCTCTGCCTTTTTCGAGGAACGCGATGTCGCCGCAGATATCACCCGGCCCCAGCGTGGCCACGATCACCCTGGCGTTGGTCGCACCCAGTTCGACCGACACTTCCCCCCTGCGAATAATGAAGATGCTTTCCGAGAGCACGCCCTGTTGGATGATCTCCTCGCCCAGCTTGAAAGTGCGGCTCACGGATTTGGCCTTGATCAAGGTCCAATCGTTGGGGCTCAGATATTGCAGACGATTGCCGGGCATGAGTGTTACGTCGGCAAGATGATACACGATCTGCAGTTACTTCTGACCGGACTCGATAAGGATGCGAAAGAAGGCAAAGCTGGCGACGGCGGTCGCAGTAGCCGCGCGCATCCGGTGTACAATTCTTGCCGATCATGTCTTGCCGATTATGAAGTGAGCCTTTCTTGAAGAGGGAATCATGAGACGACTTTTCTTGATGTTTGCCGTGGCCTGCCTCCTGCCAGGAATATCTTCCGCTCAGCAGAGCACTACGCCAAAGCCTCAACCGCAAAAGAAGCAGCCGGCGCAGGCCTCCACTGAGCCCGCTGAAAACCAGGGTGCCAAGCCCGAAGCCTCTGCCGAGCAGAAACCAGCGCCCCAATCCTTTTCCGATAAGGATAAAGAAGAGCACTTCGACATGACCGACGTGCCTCCGGTCGCCACGCATCACCAGATCACCGTCGACGGAAAACTGCTGAAATACACGGCCACTGCCGGACGGCTTCCCATCAAACGTGCAGACGGCAAAATCGAAGCCGAGATGTTCTACATCGCGTACACGCTCGACAGTGAGGAAGCCGCGAAGCGGCCGCTCACCTTCGCCTTCAATGGCGGCCCGGGTTCGGCTTCGATCTGGTTGCACATGGGAGCGCTCGGCCCCAAGCGTGTCGTGCTCCAACCCGATGGATTCATGCCGCCCGCGCCCTATCGCATGGAGGACAATCCCTACACTCTGCTCAACAAGAGCGACCTGGTGCTGATCGATGCCATCGGCACCGGATTCAGCCGCGCTGCGGATCAGGAAATGTTCAAGAAATTCTGGGGCGTCAAGGGAGACATCGAGGCCTTCAGCGAGTTCATCCGCCTCTACATTACGCGCAATGAGCGCTGGTCTTCGCCGCTGTTTCTCTTCGGGGAAAGCTACGGCACGACGCGTTCCGCCGGGATCGCCGGCTATCTTGCCGATCGCGGCATTTCTTTCAACGGCATCACGCTGCTCTCGAGTGTGCTGAATTTCCAAACCCTTGATGAAAACAACACCAACGACGAGCCTTACATTTTTCTGATTCCTTCATTCACCATGATCGCCGCGTATCACCACAAGCTCGCGCCTGACCTGGCGCAGGATCTGACGCGTGCCCGTCAGGAAGCAGAGCAATGGGCATCCGGCGAATATGCCCAGGCCCTGGCCAGGGGAGACGCACTTAGCCCAGACGAACGCGAGAAAGTCATCGAGCAACTGGCCCGCTACACGGGTCTCAGTAAAGAGGTCGTCGACGAGGCCAACCTGCGCATCAACGTCCGCAAGTTCACTCACTATTTGCTGATCGACCAGAAACTGCGCATCGGGCGCCTCGACGCCCGCTACACCGGACCCGACCCCAACGGCCTTCTCGACACTCCCTTTTATGATCCCACCGGCTCTTCAACCCAGCCGCCATTTACCTCGGCTTTCAACAACTACCTGAGAACCGAGCTTGGATACAAGACTGACATGCCCTACGACGTGCGGGCGCAAAGCGCAGGCATCCAATGGGATTGGGGATCGGCCGGCGAAGGTTTTCCGGACACCGCTACGGCGATGCGGCAAGCGATTGTGAAGAATCCATACTTGAAAATCTTAGTGATGGAAGGCTATTACGATCTGGCCACGCCCTACTTCGCGGCGAACTACACGATTCAGCATCTCAACCTGCCGCCGAAATATCGCGACAATATTTCCTTCGCCACCTACGAAGCCGGGCACATGGTCTACCTGCCGATGGACGGGCTAAAGAAGATGAAGGCCGATCAGGCAAGCTTCATGGAGAAGGCGGGTGCGCCGTAACCTTCACCTCGAGTATTGATTCTTTTTCTTGTCCGCGTGCCGCTCGATCCCAAGCTGGATGAGCTTGTCGATAAGGTCTGCGTAGTCCAGCCCCGACGCCGCCCACAGCTTGGGATACATGCTGATCGCGGTGAAGCCCGGCATGGTATTGATCTCGTTCACATAAATCTTCCGCGTAGTCGGGTCCATCAGAAAATCTACGCGCGCCAGGCCGGAGCAATCGACTGCCTTGAAGGACCGCACTGCCAGTTCCTGAAATTTCTTCGTTTCCCCCTTGGTGAGTTTCGCCGGAATGATCAGCTCCGAACCTTCGTCGAGATACTTGGCGTTGTAGTCGTAGAACTCCTTGACTGGAACAACCTCACCGGGGATCGAAGCCACAGGTTCGTCGTTGCCCAGCACCGAGCACTCGATCTCGCGTGCTTTATTTTTCTTGCCGCCGACGCCCTGCTCGACGACGATCTTGCGGTCGAACTTCGCCGCTTCCTCAATCGCCGGGCCGAGTTCCTTGCGGCTATGCGCCTTGCTGATTCCGACCGACGATCCCAGGTTCGCGGGCTTCACAAAGACGGGGTACTTCAGCTTGCTCTCGACGAACTTCTGAACGACTTTCGGAGCGTTCGCCCACGCGCTACGCAGAACTGTGACGTGCTTCACGATGGGAAGTCCCGCGGCGAGGAACAGCGACTTCATGATGTCTTTGTCCATGCCCGCGGCCGAGCCGAGCACGCCCGCGCCCACATAAGCGATGTCGGCCAGTTCGAGCAGACCCTGAATCGTTCCGTCCTCTCCGAAAGTTCCGTGCAGCACAGGGAAGATTACATCGACGTTGATGGCGCGATCGCTGGCCCGGCGGGTGAGCGCGGCATCCGTTTGAAACGGAACGAGCCCGCTCTGCCGGTGCACCGGCTCCGGCGGCACTACGACTGCCTCCCCGCGAGCCAGCACCGCGGCCGGCTGCGTGATTTCGGGGTCGCCGGCGCGCAAGTGCCGCGGCTCTAAAACCAGCTTGCCCTGCAGCAGATTCTCGGCATCATCCGCAGTCAGCCACCGGCCGTCTTTGGTGATACCGATGGGCACGACTTCGTATTTGTCTTTATCGATGGCTTGCAGAACCGATGCAGCGGAGAGCAGCGAGACTTCATGCTCCCCGCTGCGTCCGCCAAAAAGAATGCCGACTCGAAGCTTCTTCATAAGCGTTACAGTATCTTCTTCCCAAACGCCGAGAGCGCTAACTCCACTGCCAGGTCCGCAGTCCGGTTGTGCTCATCGATCACAGGATTCACCTCGACAATTTCGAAGCTCAGCATGCGTCCGTGATCGGCAATGATTTCCATGGCGAGATGCGCTTCACGATACGTCGCGCCGCCGCGCACCGGAGTGCCAACGCCAGGCGCGTCCTCGGGATCGATCCAGTCCATGTCGAGAGAAATGTGATAACCGGCAGTGCCGCGGCCAGCCATTCGCAAGGCTTCCTCCATCACCGTGCGCATGCCGCGCTCGTCGATGTCGCGCATGGTGAACACGCCAATCCCCGCGCGCCTCACATTTTCTTTTTCAATCGCGTCAATGTCGCGCACGCCCACCAGCACGCAGTTCTCCGGCTTCACCTTCGGAGAAAAGTCGAAGATGTTCGACAGCTCCGCCGGACCCAGCCCCATAAGCGCGGCCAGCGGCATCCCATGCACATTGCCGCTCGGTGAACTCTCCGGCGTGTTGATGTCGGTGTGCGC
>Ga0209380_10001664_pt1 | contig 14710 bp, 12 predicted proteins | sample HubBroMetageWFT6_FD_188347 | JGI IMG/M metagenome (GOLD analysis project Ga0209380, IMG submission 188347) | Warmed and freeze-thawed soil microbial communities from the Hubbard Brook experimental Forest, New Hampshire - Hubbard Brook CCASE Soil... | ecosystem: Environmental > Terrestrial >...
TGACATGTTGCGTAATCGCGGTTCTTTCTCCCATGTGGATTGCAAACATTTCTTTCCTTCAGTATCCCTGGGGACGTAGCTTCTTCATCGCTGCGATGACTCAAACAGTATTCCCGAAGGGGATATTCTTTCTCGTCTTATTTTTTACAATTCATTCGCTCTGGAGGTTGGCGAAAGTCCCGAGAGCCGGATTGGATCTTCAAGAAGCCGGACTTGGAATCTATGCGGCCTTAGTTGGTTTGCGGTCGATGATGGAACTTCGGGCCCCAAGTTATGACTGCGCAGTTTTTTTTAATGGCCCCGCTTTCCTGGTATTTGTCATTCTCCTATATAGGATTATTTCTTGGGCGTGCCAGCGATGGAATCCCAGGCGTCGTAATTTTGTGGTTGGGAGCTTGTTAACTGCCGAGGTTGTCATGTTGCTTCTCCTTTTTTTCCCGAACCCTCAAGTGCTCTCAACTCGGCTCGTTACGAACAACGGAAGTTTTTATACTAGACCGGACGTGGCGGCTCTTTTTCCGCAGATCATTTCCTTCATGAAGACGCATACAAGGAACGGAAAAGATATTCTGGTGTTGCCGGAGCCGCCAAGCCTGTACGTTTTCGCCGGAATGGAGGCCCCCAGCCGAATGTATGGGCTCGTACCGGGATATGTGGCGCCGGAGCAGGAGCAAGAATACATCGATGAAGTGGCCTCCAATCACGTGCGCTATGTCTTGATCTCGAATCGAACCACGAGGGAATATCATGTGCAGGATTTTGTGCAGGGTGGCTACAATAAGTCGGTTTATGAATGGATTTTGGCTAATTTCGTTAGAGACGGCCAGTTTACGTTGCCCTCTGAAGCACCGGGCTATGACGATCCATACATAATGTGGGTATATAAGCGAAAAGATCTGGCGGGAAAGCTTTGAAGTGAGTTGAAAGTCGTGGGAGACGCAAGCCTGATAAGTTTTGTTGTCGGTTTAAGCGCACAACGAGAGTAATCAGGACGATTTGCAGCGTTCCAGTCCGCCGGAGATCTGATGGATCATCGAAATTCCATAACGGATGAATCGACCGGCGTCGTGGGCCGCACGGTTCGCCTCTGCCTCTTGGTTCTGGTGTACACCGCACTGACGGTTTTCGTATTCCGCAACTTCATTCCTCACGTCGGTAATACCCTAATCGGGCCGCCGGAAGACAACATGCAGGATTTCTGGAACACCTGGTATGCGGCGTCCCAGGTCACAACCTTTCACGATCTTGGTTATACCAACTTGATTAGACATCCGGAGGGGATGACGCTTTACTACCATTCCTTTGCCTATCCGAAGCTTGTCGTTGCGATGATCTACGGCGCGCTATTCGGAGCGCACCTGACCGGCCTGGTCGCGCTGCATAACTTCCTGTTGGTCATCTCATTTCCGATTTCCGCGATCGGCGGATTCTACCTCGTTCGACATTTCACAGGTGATACCTTCGGCGGGATGGTCGGTGGCGCCGTGTTCGCATTCAATCCGTCGCACGTCGCGCACGTCACGCACCACATGCATGTCTCGTCCATTGAATTCATTCCGTTCTTCGCATTGTTCTTCATTTTGGCAGTGGAGAGGCGGAGCCGTGGCTTTGCGTTGCTATCGACGCTTTGCTTCGCGATGAGCGCTCTATCGTGTTGGTACTACCTGTTCTACTGCGCTTATTTCATGGCGTTCCTTTACGCTGTCGTGGCGATCAAGCAGAGGCGCTTCCTCAATGTCTGGCCACTGATCGTGATCCTTTGCAACATCGTGGGTGTGCTGGTGCTACTCTCACCGCTGCTGGTGCCGATGGTCGCGCAAGCAGCGAGAGGCGCAAACGTCTACGCGGAAGGAACAGACCCAGAGACATCCGTCGCCGACCTGTACGGCTACGTGGTCTTTCCGCCGGTTCACTACTTGTCCGCAAAGTCGGAACATTTCTACTCGCAGATGACGGGAAACGCGTGGGAAAACATCGCGTACCTCGGCCTGGTCAACATCGCGCTACTCGCCTGGCTGATCCTGCGACGCAAGCGACTGGATCGGGAATTGATCGCGTTCGTACTCAGTGGCATGGGCGTGTTCGCCGTGTTCGCGAGCGGGAGCCACCTTCATGTGCTCGGCCGATCGACGATTCCCCTTCCTGATCTTCTGCTGAGTTATCTGCCGTTTTTCAAGAATGTCAGAGGTCCAGCGCGCGCGATGACTCTAGTCTATCTTTTCCTGTCGATCGGGGTCGGCTACACGATCTCGACAATCTGGCGGGAGCATGGCGCCACCTGGATCGGCCGAGGCATAATTACGCTGGTCGTCCTGCTGATGGCGCTCGACTTTTATCCCCTGGGCCTCCCGGGCACGCCCGTGGCCTGCTTGCCGGCGTATTCGCTTGTGGCACAAGATCCTGACCGGCATGCTGCTGTGCTCGATTTACCGGATGGCGGTTACATAGAGGAAAATGCCTACATGATGTACCAGGCTTGCCATCTCCACCCGATCGTCGGTGGCAACGTTGCCCGCCCAGTGAACAAGACTCTGAATGACCGGCTGATATGGAGGGATCTCGAAGAACAGCGCCGTCAATTGACCGAGAATCATGTGAAGTACATAGTCATCCATCGAGCGGAGGGGAAGTTGATTCCTTATATTCTATTAGGAGACTACCTGGCGTCGCAGGAGTATCCAAGAACGTATCCTGTGTTGTATTCGGGCAATGATGCCGTCGTTTTTGGCGTCTACTGACACAGGCGGCGCCGGCAGCACTATTCGCGTCCGGAGATCTTCTTGATACTTCACCTGGATTGGGTCGTGTGGCCCGGCGTTTGAATGATTTTGAAGCGTTTGGTACCACATCCTTACGGTTTGTGCAAAGCTGGGCTTTTGGTGTGCACCTCATGGCCTGGTTCAATCTGCCCACGCGCACATCCCGGGCCTTGTTTCTAAGGCAGAGCAATTTTGAGTATTCATTCAATTTATGGCGCGAAACCTCATGCAAACCTGAGCGCCATGTCAATCGCAGTCCGCCACGGAGCGAAGTTATCCCGCCGATTCAGGTTGAAGTGAGTTGAAAGTCGTGGGGTCTGGAGTAGGGCACGCCGGCAGTTTTGTCTTTGAACCCATTAAAAACGGGAAGCCACGCTTTTGGGGGCTCGGTACGCAAAAATGACGCATCGAGCGTGCTCTCCTGATGCCATGTCCGCGAATTCTTAGCAACGTGCCGGACGGAACACCCCCTCGCCTTGTGAACCTGGCAACATTGAAGAGGAATTAGCCGCTCGATGTTTTCATTTCCTCAAATTCCGCGTCTCACCTCTTTAATCATGACATCCGGATCAACCGGATCAACGCCATCTGACTGCAGCCGCAATCGAACGACACTACATTGTGGCCTTCGAGAAATTCAGCAATCGCTTTCTTGACCCCTCCAAGATGAGTATCATGAATCAAAATTAGGCCGCGATCGTTCATTTTCTCCCAGAGAAAATTAAGGCTGTCAATCATTCCCTTGTACAAGTCGACGTCGAGATTGACAAAGCTAAGCCGCTCACCATTCAAGATAGAACCGCTTTCCGGAAACCTCCCCTTCGTTAATGTAACGCCGGTAAATTTCGCGAGGTATGTAGCGACGGCGTCTTGTCTCGCGCTGTACTGATTCTCGCGAAACCATTTCTCATCCTCCTTTCCGAGACTCGGCAAGCCCTCAAACGTGTCAAATCCATAGAATTTTTTATCGCCCTTCAGATGGCATATAATTCCTGCGCTGCCGCCACGGTACATGCCGATTTCAACCATGCTTCCAGGGACGTTCGCTTGCATACGCGCCAGGCTATAAAGCGAATACGCATCCAGAGGATTCATCTGCAGATCGGCCTGTCGGAAAGCCTGGTCAATCAGGGCCAAGGCTTCAGGCTCTCTATAGAACTTCAGCAGTGAGATCTGGAATTGTTTATTGACGAACTCAACCGAATTATAAAAAGGGGGTGTATGAAGCAGATTTGCAAGTGTTTTGTTCATCGTGTCTCCGGGTTCGCCTGCCCGAGTTTTTGCACTCTGTTGAGCGAGACACTTTACATCACAGCCATGGAATTTGAAACTCAATTGGGCCGAGCCCATAGGCTACAAGCGGCTTGTAGCTGAGCGATAAAGCGTGGCCGTGTGTTGTGCTTCGACTCTCCACATTCCCGATCATCGACCGCGGCTACGACAGCGGAGCGATCTGGTCAACCAGAGGCACCGGCAGAAACACCCATTCGGCTCATCGTGCTTCACAAATACTATCGCTGACGCAATGGCACAAAGGACGGCCACAAACTGCGCAGCTATTGCCGCCGCTGCATGAATGGAACGCTTCTTCACAGGGCTTCACAACGTGAAGTAACGGTGCCTTCAGGGCTGCCCTTTGAGGGCTCATCGGACTTTGCGGTACAGGACGTGCCGAGGTTCCTCCGCCAGTTTCATCGCGAGCATATAGCAGGACCGTAATAACCCCAAAATCTTGTGATTCAATCAAATGGCGCCCATGACCGTACATTGCGCGAGCCGTGTCACGCGAGTGATGGGGATTGCCAAAAAAGTCGGCGTCGTAATTCAACACGAGCCATACGCGGTCTCCGGCAGGTTTTGCAGCTGCCAATTCTCTGTCGATTCCCCGGTACTTGAAATCATGCCCGGTCACCTCGGAACTACCTTGCCCTTGGAGTGCCTCGGGCCACGGCTGCGGAAATTCCCTCTGCGATCGGTAGAATTCAAACGGTACATGCCCATTACGGTGAAAAAAGAAAACCCCGTCATGAGGTTGAGCACGATCAAAGACAAAGGAGGTAGCGCCGAGCCAATCATCCCGATTCGTATCAAAATCTCTGTCGTAGTAGGATGCAATGCCGGTAAATGATGCTGCTGAAATGGCCGCGCAAAGTATCAACCCCAGCCATTTAGGTCGTATACTTGTGATTCCTGCGGCGGCGATCAGGACCAGCGCGGGAAGGCAAGGGATTAAGTAACGATTCACGAAGAGCGGCAGCGCAAGGGATACCACCAGAACCGCTAAGATTGGGAAGATCAACCACACCAATACGAACGCGCGGCTCCAATTATCTAATCTTCGTCCATTGGCGCGCCACGCCTTCCAAGCGCCGAATCCTGCCAACAGGACGGGTATCAAATACAGCGCAAAGAGTCGCAATCCCCCGTTTCCGGTATACGCCAGTAAGAAATTCCAAATCGTTTCCAGTCGTGGCCTCTTGATCCACAAGATCGGATAACCTGTCCCGGCGAGGAAAACCACGACCGGACTCACCAAGTATGCAGATCGGATCGCACTTTTCCGGAAAGGCTGCCACGTAACATCCTCTCGTTTCAGGTACCAAAGAAATACTCCATGCGCCACCATGACCAGTCCGCCAAAAAAATGGGAATAAATCAGTAGCACGCTGACGGCGGTGTAAGCTCCCCATTTCGCCGATTCTGGCTCCTGAAGGTTGCGAACAAAAATCAAACTCGACAGTACCGTGAGAAGCACAACGAGCGCATAGCTTCTTGCTTCCTGCGCGTAGTAAATGTGATACGCGTTTATCGCAAGTAGCCACGCCGCCACAAGTCCTGTCCTGCGGTCAAAGAGCCGCTTTCCGAGAATGTAAACGAGTGGCAAAGTGGCTACCGAAATCAGGACGGAAAATCCTCGGATGAAAGCTACCGATCCTCCCATGCGCATCCAAAAGTGCAGCAGAAAATAGTAGAAAGCCATGTTGTCTTCTTGGTTCCACAAGGCCAATAAGAATTGCGGCCAGGAAAGCTTTGCGATTCCAGCGCTGACGCACTCGTCAAACCAAAAGTTTTTGGCTGTGAGGGCATGGAGCCGAAAAGATGCGGCGACCAAACTGATCAAGGCAAGCAACAGCGCCGTCATCCCAGTGCTCGTGGTCCAGCGAGCGGGGTCGATGGATGCCGTGGACAGCGTTTGGGGCTGTGATGCTTCATCGACCATATGTTTAGAACTTTCTCGACACGCTGAAAGCCGACACGCACGGTCCCGTGCAACCTATTCAATAACTGCCAGGTCGAACATAAATCGTGCAATTATTGTGCGTGAAGAGTTAAGCAGGACGGCCTTCCAATATCAAGAGTGACGCTTGGAATTCTGATTCCTCCCGATAAGCGCTGGCATTGGGATGCGCGAATCGGCGAGACCCAGTTCTCATTTACGGCGACTGGTGAGTCTCTACTCTTCAGGCAACGCAGATTGAAATTAGATATCGGCACCTTCACGGCTGGCCGCTGGCGGCGCATCGGACGAACAGATATAGCGTTTCGGATCTTCCATTAGACGTTGTGCAACGATTAAGGATTTCGCGCAGTACATACCGTCATTCACGCGCTCATCGAAGCTCCAATATACTTCCAAAACTTCACGCACATCCGCAATGCCGGCCTGGTCCACGATCAATGTCTTTTTTACGTTTCCAACGACGGCAAACGCACTACATGTCCCGTACTCATAGAGATGGTGGTGCGCATTACCGATTCCGACCGATCCGTCGTTGGTGAGAAACAAGCTCGTGAACAGAGGGTCAGGCTCGATGAACGCTGCGGGAAGAATGTTGAAACGATCTAGCCAGCGCCCGGCGGCGAGAACAGACCGGAGAACGGGCCCGGGTAAGCGGTTGAGCAAGCGCAACTCGCTTTCGATGCGGGACTCGCGACCGGAGCGCCCGTATTCCACCGCGTCGGAAATTCTCTTCATGCAGTCATCAAACTTCTCGTTCGCCGGAAACTTCAGCTTGACTGTCACCAGCGGCGAATCATCCACGAGTCGCTTCTTGGCCATAAAGGAGATCCATACTTCCTTGCGCTGATAGGTGCGACCGCCAGAGACGAAGCGATTTACGCCTGGCCGTTCATTGAACATTTTGGCGCAGGCGTAGATGAACAGATAAAATAGACTGGCGCGCTGGTTTTTCCCGTGTGAACGATTGTATTGGCGAAGCCACGCCCGGGTTTCCGCTATCTTCAACTGCATGGTGTGAAAGACAATGGAATCATTTCGCTTGCGCATGACGTAAGGCATTATGCGCCGCGAGTCGCTCAGGTCCGTGACTTGTTCTCCATCACATCGACGGAACAGGGGCATCGCTCATGCTCCTATCGGTGTCGCGGCCTTTCGGCGAGACTCATTTGAAGGGCGGAAGGAGAAATACTTTGGGTTGATCTTTTGCAATTCCTCGGCAAAAGCCTCCGTGGCTGCCCGGATCTGTTCCTCGCTCGAGCCGATAAAGCCATTGCCGCCTGTAACAAATATCTTCATCGGGCGAACCTCGCCACGTGAACTAATGTCTTCGCCCAGCAGGCAAACCCACGACGCATTGTAAACCGTCGATCTCTACCATAAGTCACTTATCTATGTTTGTCTCTTGTCGATACTCCAATTCTTCGATATCCGACTCGGGGTGTTCCAAAAGTCAGGTTGTGTCAAACTTTGACCTGCTAGTACTCAGACTCCAAGGGACACACCCCACCCTCAACTGCCGGGGCTGAATCTAGCTACGGTAGTCTTTCAACCTCGCTAAGCTGGGGAATAGTTACTTCGGCGGGGGCGGCGGGCTGTGGTTCGGAAGAAGGAGCGCGCTGGGTACGCTGCCGAAGCTGCCCCCACCACCTTTGCGCTAAGGAGACGACACCGATATACAGGAAGCCTGAAACGAATAGCAGCAGGAACGGCACCATCCTATAGTTCCCCATTCGCAACATGGAAATAAGCCCGTAAACGTAGTATAAGCCGAAAGCAATTTCGACGAAGGGAACCCATCCGGCAGGGCTCCAATATTGCTTGGCATACCAGGCTCCGGACTTGCCGTCAATATTGTACTTAGGGGTTCTGACAAAATCCGACTTGACCCCCAATATTGCCTCGAGTACCGCCTTGGCGTTTGACACTGAGAGGCCGATGCCCAACGCCATAAGCAGGGGCAAGAACAGCAACAATCGCTTCCACTCTCGTGGATGAAGCGATTGTTGCGAAACCACATAGAAAGCCACAATTGCTAAGCTTGATATAATTCCCGGCGCGTCGATCCAAACAGACTGAAAGCGGCCCTGATGGAATCGCACAAGCGTGGCGGGCAAAAGTAGTACCGAAAGGATAACCATAACAGGGGCGGTAAGAGGTGCGGTCAGATGGAAAAATGCCTCGAACTTGGCACGCACGGGAGCGTCAGAAAGCAGTATCCGCGGGAGAAGCTTCTTCGCAGTCTGTATCAAGCCCTTGGACCAGCGTGATTGTTGTGCCTTAAAGGCGTTCATCTCGATCGGCAGCTCCGAGGGGCACTCAATATAAGGAAGGTAGAGAAATCGCCAACCACGAAGCTGGGCACGGTAGGAAAGATCGGTATCCTCGGTCAGGGTGTCGTGCTGCCATCCGCCCGCGTCGTCGATCGCCGCGCGCCGCCAGATACCCGCAGTGCCGTTGAAATTGAAAAATGCTCCGCTTCGCGATCTCGCGCCTTGCTCGATGGTAAAATGGCCGTTCTGCATCATCGATTGGACTTCCGTCAGGACAGAAAAATTCCCGTTCAAATAAGTCCAGCGCGCCTGGACTACCGCTATTTTCGGATTCTGAAAGTAAGGGAGGGTGCGACGCAGAAAATCCGGCTCAGGCACAAAATCCGCATCGAAGTGCGCAACAAATTCTCCGGTAGCATATTTTAGGCCTTCCGCCAAATTTCCCGACTTGAAGCCCGCACGATTGCCGCGATGGAAATAACGAACAGGCAAGCCTCGTTTCTGCCACCGTTTGACGTGGAATCGCGCCACTTGTTGAGTATCATCAGTCGAGTCATCGAGTACCTGAATGTCGAGCAATCGGCGCGGGTAATCGATCCGCGCGACGGCATCCAGCAGGCGTTCGACAACATAGCGTTCGTTATAGAAGGGAAGTTGTATGGTTACCGCAGGCCACTCGGTTGGATCGGTCGCAACGCGGGGCACGTTCCGCCGCCACCTTAGATAATTGTAAACTAACCAGCCCTTATGTAGCCCATAAACCGTTAGAATTGCCAAGGCAGTAAAATACGTGATCAGCACGGCCGAATCGAACGAGTTGAACGAGTGCATCCCGCTGAAGGTATCCTTTGCCGCCGCAATCAGAATCATGTGGTCTTGCGCAAACATGAAGTCCGCCTCCCGGCTACTCGTACCTGAGCGATTGACATGGATCGACTCTGGCCGCTCGACTTGCTGGTAAGTACCCGAAAAATAGCCCACACAGACATGAAATGAATAAGGCCAGCAGGGGAGAGATCCAGGAGGACTGCAGCGTGATTGACTGTTGCAACATCGGTTTCACAATTAGAGGGGCCGTTATCCCCAACACTATACCTGCCAGCGCGCCGGCCAGGCTGATGACGAGCGCCTCCAAAAGAAACTGGCGGAGAATCTGAATCCGACGGGCCCCAAAGGCTCTCCTTATCCCGATTTCCTGGGTGCGCTCAATCACAGACGCCAGCATAATGTTCATGATCCCCACTCCACTGCTGATCATAGCGATTAATGCAACCGCCAGCATGACTAATCTTAGGGTGAAGGCAACCTGTTCTGCCATGTTCAGGATCGGCTCCAAATTCTGCACGCGGTAGACGGACGGACCCGGGTGCCGGCTTTTGAGAATCCGGGCCACGCTTTGCGTTACGGTACCAACTTCACGCGGGGTGTGCGCTTGTACATAAAGCTGAGCCACATGATCTTCGCCAGTAAGGTACTTCATCTGTTCGAAAGGTACCAAAACGGATTCGCGCTGAATCTCGGCCAGACCGAAACTCGTCACGCGTTCCATAAAGACTCCGATGACCTCGAACCGCAGTTCACCCAGGCGAATGTTCTTCCCGACAGGGTCTTCGCCAGGCGACAAGCGTTCCGCAAGACTGGAAGTAATCAGGCAAACTTTGCTATGAGCTTGGCCATCCGTCGGTTCGAAGTAGCGACCTTGCGAAATGACAAGCTTTCGGATCTCCTGAAACCCATACGTCACGCCAACCAGATTTGCGGGGACTTCGTTTCCCTCGACTCGTGCGGTAACAGGAATTGACCGGGTGCCTGCGGTTTCAGTCACTTCCGGAATAGACGCCTTCAATGCGGCCACGTCGGCCAAGTTGATATCTTCGCTTCGCGCAGGAGGACGGCGAGGGTCATAATCGTAGTTGGCGTAGATGAGGTTCGAACCAACCCCTTCGATTTGGTCCATTATGTAGCGTCGTTCAGTGAGGGAGACAGTTACTACCAAGATAATGCACGCACTACCGATCATTACTCCGAAAATTGCCAGGCACACCCGCAACCTATTGCGTTTGAGGGAATCTAGAGCGACAGTGAGCGTATCATTGCGTAACATTGCGTGTTTTCGTCAAGCCACTTCTCGAACTATCGCGTTTCAGGAATACGCTTCGAGAACCAATTCGTTCCCGACGCATACGCGTCGCCGGCCGATCCCCCCTCTTCACGATGATCCCGCAGGATCGGCGATTCCCCCTATTCGGCCTAGTCTGCGCCCCAATCAGGGTTCTGCCAGCCATCGGTCCGTTTGTCAATACAGGACGGCCCGGACGCAAATCCATAAGCAACTTGGATATTGAAATTGTCCTGATCCCCCTTCAATGGTTCTTTGGCTCGCCGCGCCCAACGACTCTTTGAGGAGAAGACCATCGGGTCTGCAAGCTCGCTGAAATCGCAGCCTACAATACCCCATGAAATTATCATTTCTGAAGGCGGAAACAAAGACCAAACTGTAAAAATCGCTGCAAAATACGCCGACAAGTTAATTGTTTACAACGAAATAAAGCGGCAAACGATCGTGCATGGAAGAAACGGTGGGGCCAGGGCGGTGCAAGGCGAGTTCCTTGTGTGTAAAATAGTGGCGAGAACAAGAGCAGCACCGGCACGAGCAACGCCGACATTGCCTGCCCAGGACGGCCAAGTTCGATGCCCAGAATGAACACGAACAGGAGACCGACGGCCGCGATCAGCAGCATCGCCAGGCGTGTGGCGGAAATAGAGAAGCCGGCAACACCCCAGACCAACCCCACAAATGCCATTACACCAGGCGGATGAACGTTCGGCGCGGGGGATTGCGGTATCCACGCGCCGTCGCGTACGATGTCCCGGGCCGCCGGTACAAACTGACCCATTTCGTACCAGAAATAGGGGAGCCGCAAATAAGGCCAGTGCAACACGAGCATTGCGCCTGCAAAAACGAAGAAGAAAAACAGGTTCGGAGCAGCAGGAACTAGGTGACGCCGGGCGGCTCCAGAGCCAGCGGTTGAAGCCATCCCGTTTTCGCAGCCAATGTTATTTCCATCACCGAATGTGAGGGGACTTCGAATTTGACTGCGGACAGCAGGCGCAAGCAAGGTAAATAGCTACAACAAATCCCACGGTGCCGTGTGGCTTGGGTTAGGCTCCGTGCGAAACTTTGCTTGCAAGGCGCACATTTGTCAAGGCCGCTTCCAGATCTGACATTCTATGGTCAAGGTTGGCGAGTGTTTGATAAGCTCGCGTCCTTCCGGGGGCTTCGCCGATCGAGCCGAGGGCAATGAATGCCAACCGTTAGATGGATGAAACAATGGAAAATATTGGCCGGCGTGCTCTTGGGCACCGCTCTTCTGTTGGCCACATATAAGCTCTACTCAAAGCGGGATGCGATCCCAACGGTGCGGATCGTTCGACCCTCCCGGGCAACGCTTATTGACAACATCACGTCCAACGGCAAGATCGAGCCCATTGAGCCACATATCTTCAGGTCGGAACTCGATAGCTTCGTTACCCGCGCAGTAGCGAAGGAGGGACAACAAGTTCGGCGTGGTCAAGTGATTCTAATCCTGGACGCGAACCAACTCCGTGCGGACCTGGCAATGATGAGAAATCAACTGCTCGAGGCTCAGGAAGGTCTCCGCGACGCTCGCGCAGGGGGAGAGCCGGACCAGAAGGCGCAACTAGCTGGCGATCTTCGCGTAGCTAAGGCGGAGGTTGATCGCCTGCAACTGAGGCAGGAGGCATTAGAGAAACTACTTGCGAATCACGCCTCCACATCCGATGAAGTAAGCCAAAACGCTACATATCTAGAACGCGCACGGACAACGCTCGATGTACTGCAGAAGAGACAAAGAGACTTTGCTGATCGCGCAACGGTGCTGGAGCAAAGATTCGCGCTGCACGTCCAGGAAGTCCACGAGCGAATTCACTTGCTGGAGGACAGGCTTCAATCCGCGACGGTGACATCACCGATTAACGGAACGCTTTATTCGTTTCCTTTGCGTGAGGGCGGTTTCGTGCGGATGGGAGATGTAATGGCGGAAATGGCCGACCTTCATAAGGTACGATTGCGAGCCTTTGTTGACGAGTCTGATCTGGGCCAATTGAAGCTAAACCAGTCCGTCAAAATTACTTGGGACGCCCTGCCGGACCGGACTTGGACCGGAAAGACCGAGCAAATTCCACAACAAGTCATCGCCCGGGGGACGCGAAGTATCGGTGAAGTTTTGTGCTCTGTGGATAATGAGAAGCTCGAACTTCTCCCCGACGTAAATGTCGATGTTCAGATTCTAGTACAGCAAAAGAATGATGCATTAGCGGTTCCCCGGGGAGCAATTCGCACAGAGCAGGGAAAGCATTTCGTGCTTGTATTAGATGGCGAACGCCTTCGTCGGCGTGAGGTTGTATTGGGAATGGCAGACCCCACGAGTTACGAGGTCGTTTCTGGCCTGGGGGAAGACGATCAAGTGGCGCTGTCAAGCAACCTCGACCTCCGCGACGGCACAGTGGTTCGCACATCCGAAACGAAATGAGGGCCAGGCGGTTCTTCCCACGGATCCTTCATTTGCAAGCAATTCAACCGGTACAGGCGCACCTCGCAAGTAGATCTCAACGAACGGACGTGAATCCTATGACCTATGCAAGAAATAGTATTACGGCAGGATTTCTGGGAGTCGCAATGCTTTGGGGCGCAATCAATAGTCTGGCGCAAGGTTCGCCCGCGCTTACGCTGACGCAGGCTGTATCGCTGGCCGTGGCCAACAGCCGCGATCTCGCATTGGCGCGCGTTAGGTACACTATTGCTAAAAATCAAGCACGCGTAAGTAGAACTCCGTTTCTGCCCAACCTGGATGCTGGTTCAACGCTGGCCCGCAGCAGTGGCTATCCTGTGACGATCAATGCCCAGCCACCCTCCTTGCTTCAAGCCAATTACTCGGAAGCAATCTTTGACGAGCCGCTCCGGAATCAGTTCCGCGCCCAGCTGGAGCACGCAAAAAGTCTGGAGATTGAGGTTACCCGCGCGCGCGACGACGTCATCGTCCGCACGGTGACTTCCTATTTGGAATTGGCTAAGGCACGCCATGCTCTAGATCTGCTTCACGATGAAAGTGCCAGTGCACAGAGAATCGTTCAATACATGCGAGAACGTGCAGCCGCCGGCATGGATTATTCCATCGAAGTCACTCGGAGCGAACTCACCCAAGCCAAAATTGAACAGCAGGTCGTGCAATTGGGAGGCCAGATTCAGATTCTGACTGACGAGCTCCACAAACTGACCGGGCTTCCACCAGAAAGGCTGGAAACAATCTCGACTGAACGCTTGCCGGAGATCGACCAGCCAACGGCTGATCACGTCCAGGACGCAGTTGAGAGTAGCCCGATTCTCCGGGAGATGGGATTCGAGCGAAGCGCGCGACAAGCGGCTTTGAAAGGGGCACGCAGGGGCTACTGGCCATCAGTGGATCTTATCGCCCAGTACAATTTATTTGCAAAATTCAATAATTATCAGCAATTTTTCACCACATTTCAGCGAAACAGTGCGGCGATTGGCGTGTTGATTCGGGTTCCAGTGTTCAGTCCCAAAACTTCGGCGAATGTCGCTCTCGCGAGAAGCCAATTATCAGAAGCGGATTTGACCCTCGCCAACCTGCGCGACAATGAAGCGATCGCAACGAAACAAAGTACGATCAACGCGGCCGACCTGAATGCCAAGCTGACGGTTGCCCGCCTGGAATTAAAGCTGGCGCAAGAATATTTTGCGTTAGTACAGTCGAGATTTGATCAAGGTCAGGCCACCTTGAAGGATCTCGAGCAAGCCCGTTTGGATGAAGGGCAGAAATCGTTAGCATTCCTGGACTCTGACTTTGCATTCCAGCAAGGTGAATTGGCGCTGATGCAGATGACTGGCCGATTGTCCCAAGTGTTTAAATAGATGAAATCCATGAAAAAATTGCCGATGTCCCGTTGTCAGCGGCGACCGGAAGCTATCCTGAAGGAGTTGGGCATTTGAAACGCGATAAGCACAGTGAAATTGTCGAACAGCGCGCCCGCAAGAGCGCAACCTAAGCAAATGATCGTATTGAAGCTCCATGCAGCGCGTCAGCGCGCGCGGGCGAAGACCGGCATTTGCGAAGGCCGCAAACCGTTTGGCACTTGGCAAGGTGAGCAGGAAACAATCGCTCGAATGAAGGAACTCGCAAAACAAGGATTAAACTACACGCACATCGCGGATGCGCTGAACGCGGAAGGTTTGCCGACCAGGATCGGCAGTAAGTGGTTTCCCACGACAGTCAGCCGGACACATGCGCAGCTATGAAGATTTTTATTGCGCATTGTATGGAACCTTAAAAGCATGCTTGGCTTGGCGGGTATTGGCCGCCCCCAAGGTACAGGTACCTGCCGGGTGAGGGTGTCTGCGA